>Ga0181612_144623_pt1 | contig 14367 bp, 7 predicted proteins | sample HoacroProtozoa21_FD_119630 | JGI IMG/M metagenome (GOLD analysis project Ga0181612, IMG submission 119630) | Hoatzin crop microbial communities from Cojedes, Venezuel. Combined Assembly of Gp0051906, Gp0051904, Gp0051908 | reverse complement strand
TAGAATAGAATAGAATAGAATAGAATAGAATAGAATAGAATAGAATAGAATAGAATAGAATAGAATAGAATATTCTGGTTGGAAGGGACCTACAATTATCATCTAGTCTGACTCCCTGACCACTTCAGGGCTGACTAAAAGTTAAAACAAATCCTAGAATTAAAGTTATGCTAGAACTGAATACATAGGTGCTTGGAGGTGGGAGACATCAGGTCAAAACCCCTCAGACAGAGGTGTAAATAAATACACTGACGGGGTGTAACAAGGCATGTGATGTTGTGTGATCAGTCTTAGGATTCTGAAATGTTTACTGGAAAGCTTAATTTTTTTTACAAAATGTGGTTTGGTGGGGTTTTGTTTGTTTGTTTGTGGTTGGGTTTTTTTTTAAGAAGAAAAGTAGGACATTTTGCTGACAGGAGAAGTTCAGACTCCAGGTTTCACAGGAGAAATCCAGATGAAGCAAACTCACCTCTCAGCCTTTCCGTGTCACAGTTTTCTTACCTGTGAAGTGGGCACAAGACTGCTTAGACTGCCTCTTCCAAGGTGCCCCTGCACTGTGGGCTCCAACATGATGTAAAAGGTGCAAATTAAGACTCAGGTGTTTTATCCCTATGCAGCAGTATTAGAAATACTGCTCTGAGTGAGAAAGAAATATATCACGGTAAGAAAAGTCTTATTTAGGACACTGCAGGTCCAGATTTGCTGCCAGCAGCCTAAAACCAACAAGAACCTGGAGAAAAAAAAACCTTTCTGGTTTTATATCTCAATCAAGAAGAACTGTCCTTTTTAATTCAAAAGCCGGGGTCTAGAGTTGTTTTCCCTGCAGATACTGCGTTGTATTGGGAATATCAGGAGCTGCCAATTGCAATAATGGTTTCTAATTCCAAATTAATTCAGTGTAAATGAACTGTCAAGAGAAGATTGATTTGTTTTGGTAATTGCCCTGATGCAGGCTGCTGGGTGACAGAGGGAAAGAGCAAAGTAGGGAGTTTTGGCAGGTCTGGCTGAGCCTAAGGGTGGATTGAGGAGACAGAGGCCTAGCTGCAAATATCATCTGTCAGGACCACTGCTGAGCCTGATGCTTTTTTCCAGCCTTCAACAATGTCTTCGGGAATGAAGCTGATGCTGTAAAACACTCCTTGGGTTAAAGAGATCGGTGTGTTAAGCAATGGGGAAGGGGGAAAAAAAAAGGACCCCCCCCCACTGAAAGGGCTGCTCTTCATTCAGCCCCCACCTCTTCTCCACTACTGTGTCGATGGGCCACCAGCCCCCACCTCCTCTGGGGTGGCAAGGTGACAGTCTCGCTCAGTCTCACGGCTGGGAAGGGCTGCAGACAAGGGACGTGGGGCCAGGTGAGGCTGGGTGCAGGGCTGCCTTCCGAGGTGCGGAGGGGTATGCAAGCATGGCGTGCCGAATGGACATTTCATGCTACCTGAGGCAGATGGAGGAAGTTTGGTTCCCTGAGGAGCTCCATGTCGATGTGTCTGACCTGCTGAGCCCTTCCTAAAGGCTTCATCTGCAGCCGCAGCCTGCAGAGTCCATCTACACACAGACCTGCACCAGCACCACCCAAGTCCACACTGCTGCTGTAGGGTCCATCGCACGAGCATCAGCTCCATGTGCAACCCCAAAAAGGTATTTTAGCAGGAAATTCAACATGTTATACTTCCAACAGTGAGGAAAAAGGCTGAACAAGCCTGGACATCAGAAAGCAATGCTGTCTGTAGCCCAAAAGAAGACTTTGGAGGGTAGACATCTTACATTAGCTAATCCAGCAATGTGTAGGTGCCTTAAAAGGAGCAATAACCAAATGATTATCAATCCATATTACAGATAAATATATAAGCTTTGTTAAAACTACCCCATAGATATAGCATTCAGGCTATTGCTACAGTCTATAAAACAGCAAGCCAAGAAAACTCCCAGAGCAAATGACACAGTAAACTCCCAAATGTTAATGAAGTTGCTTGCTAAAGCACTGCTAAATGAGCTAGCTTTTGCTTGCTGTATTTTTGGGGTTTGTTTTTGTGCATGTGCTTAAATTCACCAATCAATACAGGTGCTGTGTGACTGAATTGCTAATGGAGTCTGTAGATTAGTTTGTCAATAGCATTTAAATACTTTTCACACTTGCAGTAGATTTTGAATTATTTATTTGTTTCTGGTCAATTGCTTATGATCTCATTAGCTTTAGTCTGTAAAGTGATACTAGACTTGTTAGAATACTTTAAAGATTTCATGGCTCCGCGAATTTTTCTGGGGGAAGGAGGTGTCAGGGCTTAAACTCACAAAATCCAAGTCCTACAAAGAGTCCTTTCTGAGGCAGGGGATCTGCTAGCAGGAGGGGCGCTCTAGGGATCTGCTGGTTGGGGAAAGGAAGGAGGCATGATTATAAATCATCCTTGGATATTGAGAGAGATGGTTGGTATATTATTATTCATCCACGCTCAGTGGTACAAAGTGCTGTGAATGCCACAGCCCTGGTTGTGCCTGGTGCTGCACATGCAGGTAGACCGCTGCCACAGAAAGCTCAACCTTTACAGTGATTCCTGAAATAGGCAGAAAGTAAATTGCCATCCTAATTCTGAATTTGGGGCAGTGAACAGGACACAGATAAGTCTGGGATCCCACAGAGACCTTATGGCCGAGATAGAAAATGAACTGAAGCCTTTTGAGTCCCTTTCTTTAGTCTTCCTAACAAATCCATTCATCTTCCTAATTAAAGGAGTCACAAATATGCTAAATAATCTCACTTCATATGTTGTGTTATTCTGATTTGTGGAGGAGGGGTTACATTGTATGGACAGACATTAAATTTGTCTTTAGTCTTTTGCTATGCTGCATGTGGATGCCACATAAAGCTCATAACAAGCTGAGTACCTCAAAAGGGGCTGTGCCTTAAAAACATTTGAGGTATATAATTTATAAGTATTATCAATGTACTTTAAGCAGGGGTGAGTAGATTAAATGTAAAGCCAGGATAGAAACCAATAGGAAGAGACAGTGGAAATAGCACTTGAGGAAGGTTGCGGGAGGAGGAAGCTATTTAATCCTTAGCAACATTTTGGCTGCTCTGGTGGAATAACCAGGACCATGAGTTAAACCTGGTGGAGAATTGGTGAACTTCGGTCCTGGCAAGTGAGAAGAATGACTAGAATTCATTGTCTTCTGCTGAATTTGTCTCAGCTGTAGATGCACTATCCGTCCTCCCTTGCAGCAGAGCCTGCAGCTGCAGACACTTTCCCAGTAATGAGGGAGAGGAGGGAGGACCTCATGAGACTCTCATGGACAAGGTAAAGTCTAGTGAAAGTTACCCAAGATGTCCCTGTAAGATGCCCTTAGTTTCGCTGAGGAATCTTTTAACAAGCTACAAATGTGAACCGCTGTTCCTGCCATGTGCACTGTATACCACCGGCAGAGAAACCCAGATGCGATTTGGTAGCACCAGCATCACCTCACCAACATGAGAACAGGGAGTCCCACTGAATCCCACGGGCAATGTCTGGTGGAGCAGTCACAGGTAACCTGAATACTGTGGGAGAGATGTGGTGGTGTTTTTGGCAGAGATAGATGCACGTTTTTTCTCATCCTGAAAGGCTCTGAGACCACGTAGGACATTGAGTCAGCTGGATCTCAGATGTAAGCCTTTTTCCTTTTCTGTCCTCTTTTGTCTTCTTTTCTTTCAACTCTTTTTCTTTTTCAGTTCAGCCTAAATAATGATCTAGGACAGCTCTGTCTCTTTAAAGGTGGCCTTTTTAAGTGCAATCTAATCTTCTTCTATCCACTTGGACCTTGGATTTAAAAAATTTCACCAATCCGGATTTCCAAATCCTTGCAGATTCTGAGGGGGCTTGTTTATGGAAGTATCCTTTAGAAAACGGCTTAGACTTTAAGATGAGGAAACGCAGGGAGCTAATGTGAAGATTTAGGACTTTCTAGGAAGCTTGCAGTGCCTAAGCCCTGCTTGCTTGAGCAGTCTGAAGGTCCTTTTGCAGACTAAGAGGGATTAATACCCCTTTAACCAGCGGGGCTATGCACACATTGATAAACATACCATCTCTCTCTAATCGCTTCGCTCCCTAATCCACAATGATTTCTTAGGAATTATCATTTTATCTCAGCTAAATAAGCACATTCCTTCTGCTTTCCTGTGGAAAAATAAAATATTTCAGAAGCTTTTCTTTTCAAATGTGGTGCCATGAAAATCAAGCTTTTATTTAAAACCTTGAGTAAGTAAAGGAAGCTTTGTTTATGGGCTTCAGAAAAGAAGGGTGATGGGTCATGTCCACTGCGCATCTACCTGCTGTTCCACTGCTCCCCGTCAGAATGACTCGCCTGGAGTCAGGATCAGGCACATCTATTTGCCCAATACCTCATGAAGTGACAACAGCTCTCGGAATGCACAAGAGTCAGGTGGAACAGGATTTTGCGAATTGCTGCTAATACCAATGTGATGATCGTTGAAAGAGACTGTTTTTAAGAATCCTGTACAGTTTTTCATGTTTTTTGTAGGGCTTGCTTTCTCTCTTTTTGCTTTTCAGGTTTTGTGGGTTTTTTATGCGTCTTTATTTTTTTGTGTTTCTCTTGCCCAAGCTCAGCTACCTTGCACCAGCCCATCAGTCTGGCGTTTAGGAAATGTCATCCCCTTTTGCAACGAGCTGCACTCTTGGTTCTCATGCAGGAACATCACACGGGCAGTAAACACCACTGGGTTTGTGGGGTTGATCTTCGGGCAGGGAGGAACTACAGGTAGTAAGAAATCTGACTTGTAATGGCTTTTAAAAAAGAAAAGAAAGCAAGTAGTTCTTTTCATTATAAGGACATTGCACAGAAGTGAGTATTTGGTAAATCATTCCCCACTTTGGCTTTGGTTTCTGAGATCACTTTCAAATCCAGAAATGAGTTCAGGCAAATTCCAACTGACCTGAAACACTCAGCTCTGGGTAAGGCTTTGAGTTTAATATAAAAATGCCTCTGAATTTCCTCTATTTCTAATTCTCACTCATTTTAGTTAAACTCTTGCCTTCTGTCATGAAAAATACGCATAACCTTGAGAATCACTACAGCTATCCTGCATGGGGAGCTCCAACACCTATAGGTTTTAATGTTCATAGGCTAAAAATGTTGTAATAAAGTGTTTATTCTTGTGGATTTTATTTTTAAATAGAATTAATAGAGAGAACATGAAAGATAGTTGTAGAAAATCAAGAGAGTTTTGGAACAGTTCTGTTTGTTTAACATAAGAATATTTAAAAAACAAGCTGGGATGGGAATTAAAATATATCTCTCTTCCCTTAGTAGATATAATAATGATAAATGAAGGATTAGAGTTATCCAAGTATTTCTAGAGTTCAGAGGTATTTGAATCTGTGGTTTCTTTTATGTCCCTCTCTACTGAGACCATTCAATTTAATAAGAAATGAAATAGTGTGACAAATCTGCTGCAGCCTTTTATTACTTACAGTCCCTATGGGCTTTTTTTTTTTTCCTCTCCTAGCCCTTCTCCCCTGCCCCCCTCCTTATGCACTCCACAGTCAGAACAGAATTACAGAAGCCATAACATGGAAATAGAGATGTCCTAGAATGAAATCTTTGTCCCACCGGGCGTGTGGGCAGTGAGCACCCCAGGCTGGTGTTCATGCTCCACCAGGTGTGCTGAGGACAGACCCTGACAAAGGTCCTCCTGCAGAAGATGTGGAAGAGTCCCAATCCCTCTCCTTGTGTCAGGAAATCCTTTGGTGTTTGCTGCACCTGCAGCTGAACTCTAGGTAGAGCCAGCTTTTGTCCACCCTTATCTGCACACAGGGACCTAGATTTGTGGCTTATGTCAGACGAGGGATGGGACTGACTCAGCTGAAGCACTTTATGAATTGAGTTTGACAGCAACCAAATGAAATCTGCTTTCATAGCAAACCCATCCTTTGTGGAAAGGTGCCGCCGGCTGCTGTTGGAGGACGTTTCCTCATCTGCAGCTCTGTCACCATCGTGTCGGCCGCTTTCTTTTGCTGTAGTTGGGAGGTCTTCAAAGCAACCAGACCAATGGAGGGCTGGTATTCCTGGCCCTGATTTTTAACCTGTGCTTGTCTACTGGTCGTAGTGGGTCCCCTCATGGTATTATAGGACCTGTAGACCTTCTGCCATGAGGATGTTTCCAGTGTTGCTTCCTGAAGTCTTCTTGCAACAGCAAAAATATCCATAGTGATCCAAAGGCTCTCAGTTAAACCAGAGACTGATCTGACTTTAAGGAGATTTGTACCTGGGCTGAGGCCCAGACATCACATCTTTCCATACAACGCTTCTGCCCTAATGCTCGCTGAAAGCCTGAAAGTGGCTGGGAGGATTAGTTAATGGTAATTTAAATGGGTCATTTCATAAGAGATGCGTATGATAGGCGAGCTTGAAGCCTTGCTTAAACCTGTAGCTTTGTCTTGTCTCTGTGTGTCTCTTTGTGTTCTTGCCATATGTCTCTTGGCTACTTTTTCTGTTCTCATCTCCCACTCCATCAATTGCAGAGCTTGCTTTCTTTGTCTTCTCAGCGTGTCTCAGCTAAAGCCCATTTTTTACAATGGGAGTCATAGATTAGGCCTTCGAACTCCATCTGACAATGAATCTTCCACACATGGAAACAGAGGAAAAAGATTAGGTTAGGGAAAACAGCTTTATATGTGCCGGCACATACATACACAGATTTATTCTTTCTCTTCTTATCTTTGTGTTTCTCTTTCAGACTGAAAGATCTAAAGGGTAGAAAATTTGTGATAGTGAGTCCAGAAAAGTATATATAAAGAATGATAATGCCAACCATAGTTACAGCATGCCAACGGCTTAATAATCCACATTAGGTCTGGAAAAACAAACATATTATGCCTTACACAACATATTGTGCCTTACACTATAAGAATCTCTTTTAATGGAATTTGAGGAATTAAAACATGGAACTGAGGTTTATCAGCCTGTTGCTAGGAGAGCTGTGGTCTGTGTTTGCTTAGGGAATCATCATCAATAATCCCTTAATCTAATCGCAAAATATAGAAAGCTGCTGCATCAGACTGACCCTATTGGATGCAAGCAGTAAGAAACAGAAGAGAGCAACAGGGTTACCCAATAGCAGCTGTTGAGTTATGACTGTATCCAGGAGAAGGCCATGCGTGCAGACACCTTAGAAGCGTATAAGGAGGCTTTTTGTCAATGAATGGATCAAATGGACCAGGAGAACAACCAGGTTGTAGCACTCCCCTAGGAACAAAAGGACCTAAGCCCTCAAGAATGGCCATACAGAGGCCGGCCAAACATCTGCTGGAAACAATGTTGATCCTATTTCTGAAAGTGGCCAAAAAGGGACAGTACAGGGAAGATGAGAGGACACTTTCCCAGAATACTCCCTAGCCTCTGGCACTTTGCTGTTCAGACCTAGAGAACCAGAGGTGGTATTTTGGAACTGAACATCTCTCAGTGCTTTTTATTCCATGAATTTGGTCAGTTGCCTTTTGAACTAACATAAACTCTTAACATCCAGAATATCATTTATCGAGGAGTTTTGTAACTTGTTTACGTGCTTTGTTGGGTTTGGTTTGAATCACCATTAGGCTGTGTCTACTTCTTGCACTGGAAGAGACTGTGAACAAACATCTTTTCTTTGCTGTCTCTGAGTTTCTTGCCGCTTTCTAGAGATACCAGTTCAATTTCAGATGCTTTCCCAGGGCTGTATGAGCACAAGGAATAGGATCTCCCTGAATCTTACATAATTATACTTTCATCTCTTTGAAATGCTTGCAATCCAGACACTAAAGTAAGAAATTATGTTAAAAATGCTGCAGTCATTTGAATTCACCTGAATAGTGTAAGCCTTGATGCATTTGGTGTGTGAGTAACAAGCAGTGGTGTTTGTGTGTATGTGAGAGACGGGGTACCAGAGTGCAGGAGTAAATTGTCACTCAACTCTTTGAAAAGTTGGCAGTCTTTTTTTGGGCTGCCACAACAGAGCCTTGGTGCATCATTTACAAATGGTTTTGATAACTCTTTTTTGCTACCGAAGTCCTCTGAAGAACAGACCTGGCAGCAAAGCTGGAGACCTCAGTTTCTTTTCACAAGCTGGCATCTAGAAGGATGAGTGTTATATTTCAAGGTGAGCACACTGGCCTTGGGTCAAATCTCTCATAAATCACTAACTCCTGTATCTCCTATGAAGTGCCTAGGATGAGCATTGTGATTTACTGCTGAATTCAGAACTCCATCCAAAGTCAGCTGAAGTCATGAAGTTGACACGAAGAAGTTCAGCCCCTAAGGCTATTTAAGCAGGACTTGTTGAAGGAGGGACTTACAGACACAAACTTTCTGTCTCCTGTTGTTCACTATTTTTTATTTTGATCAATGTCTCCTTGTTCCCACCTCCCATCCCATCTCCTGGAATTGTGATCTCTGCCATGCCTCCAAAGTCTGCAAAGCAGTCAGTGTCAAAGTTATCCTTGTCCCATGAGAGAGGGAACAGACTGGCAGGAAGCGTCTACAGGAACAGGTGAAGCAGACAGTAAGGGTTCTTGTCTATTCCTGAATCTTACTTGAGCTGAACCTGGCCTGGGGAAGATCCAAGATTTCAACCTTTGTATTGTACCCTGGACATCCTACATTTCCTACCCAAGTGGGGGACAAGTCTTGTCCCTGAGTCCAGACCCTCCAAGCCCCTGAGCTGTGAACAAGAACTCAGCAGTTCAGGGCCTAGACAGTGCTAGGAGGCCATCTGAGTGGGAGACCCATAGATACGAGGACCCGGGGGCCTTTGATGATGTTCTTGGTTAAAGCAAAACTGGTTTTTGAAGAACAGCCAATGTAAATATGCAGACACCTGTTGTTACCATGAAGGGTTTGATGCTCTTCTGAATGTCTTCAGCAAGATCATGAACATACTCAGCTTTCAGTGGGACCACACCTTTTGGTCCTCTCTATGGGGGAACCAGTAGCCCAGGGTACAGACCAGAATGGGGCTTTAGGAATCTGCCTAGACCAAATAGTCCTGGGAACCTTGGTTACACTATGAACTGCGAAGCTTCTTTGGAAAGTGAGATTTCTGCAGTGCCATTCACCTGTTTGGGGTCTGGGATGTCTAATAAGGTCCCAAACTCTGTCTTCTGCAAGAACAGCCAAGGTCTTTCTGCTCTACCAGGCTACCTGTTTTCCAGAAACTTGCAGAAACTTCCCAGCTGTCTAGTAAAAGCACCTTCTGGAGACCTGTGTTCAATGTGGTTGACATTGCCAGTTGATTCAGAAGAGATCTGGGAGAAAGAGGGGGGAAGGAGCTGAGGAGAAGACATATGAGCACACACGGAGAAAGACTGGTTGATTGAATCAATATCTTTTTCAGGAAATCGTGGAAAGGTGTGACTACAGCAACACAAGAGCTTCCGTGGACATTCCCCAAAGCCCTTTGCAGCGGGCAGCACGGATCCACCCGCCTGAGGCCAGGAGGGAAAGATGGCTCGTTTTTCTTGATATGAAGGTGGATAGCCTGGAGGTTCATCCAGCTTTGCTCGTCCCTTCGGTTAATGCCCTGCCAACAGGGCTGCCTGCAGGAAGATGAAACTCCACCTACTCCTGGCCACCGCCTGCCCACCAGTGGAGCAGCAGCCAATCCAGAGCCAGCTCTACTCCTGCCCAATAGCCACCTCCCATGCAAAGGGATGGGGACGAGGGGGAAACCACGGCGCATCGTGCACCCCATGGCCCAGCGCTGCAGTCCCATGGAGCTGGGCTGGGAGACAGGGAGAGCTGGGGTGGGGATGAGCCCTGGTGGCCTCCGTTTTGACCATATGGTTCCAGCACTCCTGAATCTTGTCTAACAGTGATTTTCCTTAAATGCAATCTTTTAAGGTGTTAAATCTAGCTTTAACTTATTTGGCTGATCCAACTTAGATCAGATTATGTTTGTATTTATTGGGATTTATGGATGTATGATTGCCTCTGAGCCCATATGGACAGCTAATTTGTCAATTAGAGCAATGCTGATCATTGCAGAGGCATGGCATAGGCTGTTAAGCACCATTATCGGTTTCAACCAGGTCTGACCTTAAGACACACATTTATTTTGCCTGACAACCTTTTATTCTCACTGCCGGATTACAGATATGTAAATTGGGCTAAAACCTTGAATATTCATCTTAGGTACGTCAAAAAAATCAGAACTTGTTGGAGATGAAGAATATAACGGGGAGAGCTGTTGAGCTGCATGCAGAAAATGGGAGCTGCTTAGGTCTTGCTTTGTGTTGTACTCGTGGCAGTGGTAGAGTTTGAGGCCAGGATGTCAGGGTAGTGCCCTGGGAGTCTAATTAAAGCCAACGGCTATTTTCCAAGCAAGAGAGGTCAACACTGATTGCTAATTAAAGGCCATTATTCCTATTTTGTAGTAGCTATAGCAAGGGCAATTTGTCCCCGAAATTTGTGGTGAAGGATGTTAGCTGGTGGTTTTGGTACCTGGTAGAAACAGTCAGTTTGTCCATGCTGTCACCATCTCAGCGACTGGTGGGAAGGCTGGGACAGCCCTGTCATTTGGCCAGGCCTGAATGGGTGAGATGAGATAGTGGCTGGCATCGGAGGTATGTTAGAAGGCTGGGTGAGAGGCAGAGAAGTTCCTCGTGTGAGGTCAGCCTTGTTCTTGTCCCATCCCATCAGAATGTTGAGATATACCATGGTGAGCTGAGCTGTGTGTAAATGGGAGTGTCAGATGTGTTTGGGTCAGCCGGTCTACACATGTTAATTGGATGCTTGGGGATTTGTCTCATGTAACTGCTTAGAAATGAGATGTCTAGGCATCTGCTATGACCAAGGGATAGGGTATCTGGTGGTGACAATGTCTGATAGAGGAGGGATGCATCACCACCTGCAGGTGCTGATCTCCCCACTGAATTAAGAAGGAACATTGACTATCAGCTTAAACGGAATGCCTAAATTTTCAAGAGCCTACTTCAAGCGAGATGAATGATACTGTGAGTATGGGATGCAAATATGGGTCTGGAGAGGGGAGCTAAGTGCTTCTTAACCAGCTTCCTCACCTTCCTCTCAGGTTCCCATGACCACATTAGTCAGATACTTCATAAATCATGTGTCTGAAAGACCAATTTTTCCACACACGTCTCAGTGATTCTGCGCTTGCCACCTTGACCCTGAAGTTTTACAGAGAACAAAAAGTATACCTGTTAAAGAACAAGACTAGGTGCTAAGGAAGAGGATTGTTTTAGTAATACGCCCCCAGCCTTATTGGTTGTAGGGGACTTCATTGTGTAGATGATCTAGAGAACTAAATTAGTCAATCTGCCATCAATACTAAATTATTTCTACTGCAATCATCAAGTCTAGAATCTAAACCAAGAGAGATTTTGTTCATTGGTTGGGTTTTTTTCTCTCTAAGAAAGTGCAGATTTGGAGGGACCCGAGCAGTAGGAAATCATATCAGTGTTACCAAACTGATTAAGAATTTGAAAAAAGAGGACGATAGGAACATCCCACTTCAGTCATTCACAACTGGACATTGTTTCCGATGAAGGTCTTTTGTTTCTCTCTACCAGGGAAAGGGAAATGTTTTTTGTGCTGTTTTGCCTGGAAAGACCCATTGGCCAGAGTCCCACAGCATTAACACCTTGGGAGGGAAAATATCCCATAGTGGCAAAATTCGACTCGAAAAATAATAGTATGAAAAATACTAACTCTTCTGAGTGAGTGGTGTGATCACTTGTTTACCATATGGGACTTGTAAGCCCATTACATAAAATGTCTTTCATCACCCATATGCTTTCTAACCTAATCAGCTTTGAATCCTGCTAAATCCCAGATTGAGATAACAAATGAACAGCTCAGCTGGATGGAAGAAAGGCAGCCTGTTTCCGCTGGGTATTAAAAAAAGGCAAAGGTCAAATATTCCCCTGTGGATCCCCCAAGAGAGAGATCATGATGATAACACCTATGCTTTCGCATGCTAAGTATTACTGAAAGTGAAATTCATGGCAAACACAACTAAAGAGCAAAGCTTCAGATTAAAACTGATGTGATGGCTTTGAACAGGATGGAACATCATATCCTAAAAGAAGATTTTGCCTCCCCAATCATGTTGCAATTATATTTACAATTCAGGGATGCAGATACCATTGCCTACCATATCAAATTGATACAAGTGACAAGCCTTTGACTCTGACCACCTTTCTCCTGGACTGCATTTGGTGTGGCCATTCTGCTGCTCAGCGCCAGGTCCAAGCTGCTGCCCCTTGCTGTGAGACATGGACCCACAAGGAGGACCACAGTAATTTGGAAAGGCAATGGGGTGGCTCGCAGCATGCCTGGTCTGCAGGTGGTATCAGATGGGCTGTCCTGGGAGACCTTTCTTGCGGTGGCTGCACCAGCATTGGGTTCAGTGGGAGAGGGAGTGTTTGGATGAGCATTTTTATAACTTTCACTTTATGTTGTGTTTCTGTGATATTTCCACACTGAAGTTAAGTCGAATTTGCCCTTCCTGTAGGATGGCATAGTGTTTGGTGAACAAGAGTGGGTTTTGGGCTATCTGGCAACACGAGAAACTTTTCCAGATATTGTTTCACGGGTTACTGATGAAGCGGGTGGAGAAGACAAGATAAACTGGGCTATTCCTCCAAAGAGCAGGCAAAAAAGGGACTGGGACCTCAGCACTCACCAATTGGATTAACACCTGCAGGAAACAGCACTATCCCTGAACCAGACCTGTGCAGGATGGTCCAACTCAGTCCAATAGAATCATGTCAGGGATGATATCATCACCCATACCCTTCATTCTACTATTGCATAAAAGAGTTCCTGGCCAAGGGCTAGAATAAGCTCATCTATTTGAGTTAACAAAGAGAAGGTTAAATGGTGACTTGATTTTCATCTATAAATACCTTCCCAGGAAGCAGAGTTCTGGTAGCAGACAGCTTTTTAATCTAGCAGACAAAAGCTGAACAAAGTTCAGTGGCTTGATGATGAAGCAAATTAATTTAAAGCAGAAATAAGGGGCAGACTTTTAGGAGGCAGGAGGATTAACCATTAATGAACGTTTCCAAAAGAGGTTGGATTCTCTGCCTTTTCTTCTTGGTGGCACAGCCTTTCTGTTTGCCCAGACCCATATCATGAGGATCCTGGAAAAACAGGTTGGAACAGGACTTTGTGGAAGAACGAAACCATTTTTGAACTGCTCTAGGGTGTCCTTCCACACTGTCTGTTTGCGCAAGCTCATCTTTCCACTTGTGCCTCCTTCCCTGCAGATCACCCCTTTGCACAGAATTGTGCTCAGAGAGGCTGGACATGAAAACTGAGCTGCCAGATCCAGATTGCTGTTATTTCTAAATTTTACATCGGAAACATGCATTTGATTTTAGGTTTTCAAGTATTTTTATTATAGTGGAACTGTTTAAAAACATCAATAAGGAAAAGAGTAGATTTGTAAAAATTGCATTTAAAATATTAAATTTCAAGGAATAAAAAAGAAGAAATCAGGAAATGTTTGTAGTTTGAACCAATACTGGAGATTAGAAAGTTTTACTTTCTTAATTTGTTTTTTAATTAAACATTCTAGGGTAGCTCCAAATATGGATGAAAAAAGAGGTGGAGGTGAAAAGCAGCTTTTGAAATTTCACTGCTAGAGGCTTGTCAATAATATGCAATGAAGTGGAGAATAAAAGAGAAATGAAAGAAAGTCAGCCCACCAAACTCTGTAACTAGTTTCAGACTTCAGAATAAAATAAAACTCAGAGTATTTAGTAGCTTGTGTTAAGGTGTTTTTTATTGGTGACACTGTGAACCTTACTCCATTTGGCTAATGAATTTTTAGTTTGGGGAAGGTCTGGTTTTAACTTTCCTAAAATCATCTCATAAACAAGGTGAGGAGATGAAGACAATAAATTTATAAACAAGAAAAGATTTAGGTAGGACACCTAATTAGGATTTCTAATCAGGAGTCATCAAGACCTGTAATTAGCAGGGTTGTTCAGACTCATTGCTTTCTCTTTAATGGCCATAGGACATCCAAATGGTTTTAAATTATGTACCATGGGCTCCTAATCAGTTTATTGAACATCATAAATTGTTAAAAGGAGTTAATAGCTTGCGTTTCTTGATAGAAAGTGCTAATACTGGAGGCAGAGAACTCATCAAATGAACCTCGTTAGAGAGGGAAGGAGGGAGATTGCGTCTCAGTGTCTCATTTTGTTTTAGTAATTAGCTTTTACTGGATTATCCGATCCAAATCTTTATTCAGTTTACTCTGTCAAATCTAGTTTGCATTTTAAATGGAAAATTGACACAGAGAACAATTTGTCTCCTGATTGGGTTAGTGGGTCCAGCTGGCAGGAGGCACCAGCGGAGAGTGGGGGTTAT
>Ga0181612_172384_pt1 | contig 14368 bp, 6 predicted proteins | sample HoacroProtozoa21_FD_119630 | JGI IMG/M metagenome (GOLD analysis project Ga0181612, IMG submission 119630) | Hoatzin crop microbial communities from Cojedes, Venezuel. Combined Assembly of Gp0051906, Gp0051904, Gp0051908 | reverse complement strand
TGCAGTGGGATTTGGGAGGGCGGGGGGGTGGGGTGGGGTGTGTGTGTCCTTTCATAGCTTCAGATCTGCATAGCCAGTCCTTGGCTATATACCCTCTCCACCATGGTATCACTGATAGAAAAGCCAACGCTGATGTGCTTGTCACAAGATAAGTAAACTCTTTTAAACATGCACTGACTTTGTAGTTTTGCTCATAGGCAGTGGCCGAAAGCTCTTAGGTGTAGGCTGAATTTTTAAAGTCTTAAAATGTTAGTCGTTCAGTCTGATTTGTGCACAAGGAAAGATTTGACTGTGAAAAGCCTTTCAGATTTCAGTTAGACTTTAGTTATACTGATGCACACTTATGAGAACACATATGAATTAAAAATCTTTTTAGTAGCATAGCAAATTGCCAGGCAAACACAGAGCTCGTGAAACTAGTGATGAGAAGGGCTAAATGAATGAAAGGTGTTGAAAATGAGTTAGTTTTCTAGGCCAAGTAAATGAAGCTACAGTGGCAAATAAAAAAAAACAAAACTCTGTGTGCATGTTTAATAGATGATGTGTTTGCCTTTCAGAAGTGTGTGCTGTATCTGTGTGCATACAGTACATTCACGGCCTGATTCGTTACTCTGCCTAATTAGCTGGTGTTGTCAAAGCATTTGTGCATCTCGGTTTTCAGATGTGACTGGTGAATTTCCTATGCGAGTTGATTCTTGTCTAAGTATTTTCCCCATAATGCTATCCATAAGCTTCCTGATGCATTCCTATCTTTCAGATTCTTTTGCCTGAAGTTCTAATTTTTGTCAGTACTAACTGTTCTTGCAGCTGCACGTGGTCACATATACTATCAACATAACACAGCCCTCTTCATCACTGCGCAGCAGGATGTTCACCTTCAGATGAATTATGTGACGTTTAGGCATTTATCTGCAGAATAGAAGTTAAATGTGTCTTTGGAAGCTGAACGTGTTGCCAGACGTTTTGTGAGCCTGCAAGCCTACAGTGACAAACAGCACTGTAAGCAACACAGCAATTTCCTTGCAGTGTATCGGACCTAGTGAAGTATACAGATTGGCTCAAGTGGGAGGAACTGCTGTTAATTTGTCTTTATCATGCTTGCTCATCTTACCACTGCCTTCAGCAAATAAAGCACTGCTTAGTATAAGAAAACATATGATGTATTGGCTGGTGAAAATAGTTTGTATTTTTTACACAAGAGGATGATGAATTGGTTCTTGAAAATGCGATCTGGCCAGCAGATAATGCAGACCACTTGAGTTCATTGCTGTGGATGCTATTTGAAGAATAGGTGGTGTAATCGTGAACTGCTCAGGATGAGGTGTAAGGGATGTAGCAGAAGAATGGTAGAGTACATGCAGTAAGTTATGGAGGAGGAAGAGGAGCTTTGAGATAAAGCTTCTCTGAACACTGTACTGATGCCATCCAGTTTCTAAAACTGATACAGAAAAATGCCACCATAGATCACCTTCACTGTGGGCAGAAGAGAGGCCAAACACAAATTCAGCAGGAGATAAGAGAAATTTGAGTAGGTTTTCTTTTGCTGTTGGCTTAAAATAAAATGGGATGTGGTTTCAAAAAAGAAGTTATTTAGATCTTAAAGGAAGGAAGGAACTATGGCTTTTCAGAATGGTGCTGGAAGGGAAAAACTGTTACTTGGCACTGTAGCACCTGGGGCTTGTCAGGCCTGGAACTCTGTTGCTCTGTCACCTGCTGAGGCGGGCAGGTGGGTACCATCTGTGCTGAGGACTTTCTGCCAGAAGAAGAAATGGAGCACTGTATCAATGGCTGCAGCAAACAGTGGTGCTGGTTTTTTTGTGGGTAGGGCTGGTGATGAGCAAGATGGGGAAGGTAATGAACCAGGAGGATGGGACGGACAGACAGGAAGCTGAGGGGGTCATTCTGGCTGTGTTGGAGGAAACAGCCTGCTAATGTGGCAGGTGGTGAGCCTGTCTTGAGGAGCCACAGTTTGTATAGGTTTGTGTCATCTGTTAAGCAGCACTCTCTGCCCTTCCTACAAACTCTGTGTTCTGTTAAATGAGTGGATTTGCTTAGTTACCTGATTCTTCCTGAATGCTGCTTCCTTGCTTCTACTAACACGTACCTAATCTAACAACATAACCTGACGGCAGTATTTAAGAGCTTGTGGTTCTTGGTGTGTTTCTCAGGTTATCTATATGCTGTGCCTGCGACAGCGCTCAGTATGTAGATTCACTGTTTTCCTATGCTGGTTACTCAGTTCCTTTGTTTGTTGAAGTCTAATGAAGCAGTGCTGATGAGAAATATATTAAATTCAGAGATCAGTGAAGGCAAGATGCAGAATCTTGAGGGAAAAGACTCCATTCCAGGCCTAGAGAAATCTGGATGAGACTTTTTTTTTTCCTTGAATGAGTAGATAACAGATTCCTCAAAACTGAGGGGGAGAAACTGTTTTTTGATTATTTTCTTCTCTTAAACTTGGAAAATGAAAGTCGATGAAGTCAATTTTGTCATTCTTCACAGGCCAACCTCTAGAATCTTTGTACTAATCTTGAAATGCTTTATTTGTATTTTTAAAAACCCAAAAATGTCCCCATAATAGGCTTATTCCTGAGAGAACAAAGCATAAGCCAGGTGAACTTGGAGGAGTTTGGATGGTAGTTTAAAAATGTGGATTGCTTGTGTTTGTTGCTGTCACACCTAAATGAAAATATTTGCTGCTTTTTGCTCAGTTTCCTTCCAAGTTGCTGGTCCCTATGGAAGGCAGGGTAGCTCACTGAGGGGTGGCTGTTCCAGGGCTGGGAACATTCCTTTTGCTGTTGTCACGATCCTACAAATGCACATGTAGAGAAACAAGAAAAATACAACTGGTTTTGTTGCTGCTGTGTTATAAATGACCAAGCTTGATAAAGGGGCAGCAGGTCCTAGTTATGTAGCTTTGTTTAAATGCTTATCTTAGATAATTTTGGTCTACTTGGTAAATAAAACAGCTCATTTGATAATAAAATCACAGCCATTTTGGCCTTTCTGTTAACTGTTTGAGATATCTTTGTGAGTCGCTTCTTGGGAAACATTTTATAAAGACTATGAGTGGTTTGCGGAACTTGCTTCTGCTTTGGGAACGCTTTTCTAATTGATACTGAAGTTTGTTACATTACTGAAACACGGTGGGTCTGCTGCTTCTATAGCCGGGTATTTTCGAGGGGTAACAGCTGAACTGTTTTCTGTTACAGATGACTGAGGGAAGTGCATACTCTGCTTGCTTAATATGGCTTCCTCATAAGAGCTGACTGTGTTTTTATTAAGCTTTTAAACCCACTGTGTAATAAACGGTTTGTGTTGAAGAAAAGATTTTGCTATCTGTAGCGTAATTCAGCTGTGTCTGAGGAGCATATTTAGAACCTATTCATGCTGCATAGTGAAACTAGTTTTATTCAGGGGCGAAATGTGTTGACTCCATTCATTCATATGGTTCATTGTACAATGTTCACCGGCTCCAAGGAAGCAGCAGTTGAGGCTTCAGAATCAATTGGATAGGTTAGCTGTCTGACCATCCGTCTCCTTATCTAGACCTTAGCAGCCTCTTCAAAATGGAGGGGAAAGTTTTGGTAGTTTTCTTCCATATGTTCTTTCACAGGCTTTTTTAGGCATGTAATTCTTTTAATGGCAGTCAGATTTTTCTGTCGGAGTTTTCATACACTTGGTGCCTTTCTCTTCACTGAAATTGAGTGTTTCTCAGTCAGCTCTTCTTAGAGGCACTACTCTTAAGTCAGATATAATTGGAGATGTCACTTAACTTCATGATGTTGCTTTTTACATATATCCTGAATGGCAAAGTTAAATGCTAAAGCACTGTTTTAGAATAAATGATTGTGTTTGCGATCAGCATTTAAGTGTTCAAGGGAAGTAGGTATGTAAGTATGCATTGTAGGGAACTAGTCAGTTCCTCTTGAAGATTTCACAAGATTTTGTGGAAGTGATGTACTGCAAAAGGATGTTAGATTGTTGTTTTACCTTTTCCTATCCACCTCCCTTAAGCTTTGCATTCTGCAGTGCTACATGATTTGATGCCTGTAATACCCTTATACCTGACAGTGTTGTTAGTTTAGGCCTCATTCATGTGCTTGGTATTAAGCAGTCAGATAACATTCACTGTAGTGAAGAACTTTAGGAAACTCTTATCTACGTTTTGTACTGGCCTTCCTCTAAAGTTTGATGTAAATAGCAGAAGCTGTAAGCTATTAGCCAGCAAGACAGCAGTGAGACTATACCAGCTGCTGGTTCTTAGCTTATAAACTTCATCTGATACTGGCCTCACAACTCTATCAAGTTCCAGCCCAACTATATCAAGTTCCAGCCCTTTTTATATCTGAAAGCACACCACTAATTTTTCAGATTGCTGCTTTGCCATGATCTCTCCCTGACATTCAGTCTAGATAATGGAAAATTTTGGCTATGGTGGGTGGTGAAGTGGCTTCCTCCATCGTCCCCTATCACATAAACTTATTATCACAAGCCTTTGGTACATAAGCTCTACATTCCTGTATGTTAAAGGCCTAGATTAAGTTTAGCTTGCATCCTGATTTGTTTGTGTAGAGGTATTAAAGTTGTACTGCTTGTGAATCCTGAACAGGAATATTCTACTTGTTCCTTGTGCCTGAACTACATAATGCAAAATTAAGTGCCTAAAATTATTTTGTCGATGATCCAATAAATTCACTGTAGATGGCAAAATTTTGGGTTGATACATTCAAGTTCTTAACTTTGAGAATATGTGATCTCACTGCTAAAAAAGTAAATGGACAACATGTGACCCGGAAAGAAGAAAAATGAGATGTTGAGTTGTATGCCAAGCAGAAGACAGGTTGAGATCATCTAATAATCCTTTGATCTAATTACTGGTATAACTGTGGATGTGTTGATTAAAAAAAAACCAAACAAAAAACCCACAGAAATTACTGTGAAGAACCTAGTTTCGCAATGAGATTCATCTGACAGAAGTTAGAAGCAAAGTTGATGCAGAATTGGGGATACGAGTTCTTGAGAGCCAAACTTTTACCCAGACTTCTCTTACCGTGTCTGTTATGCTACAGCTTATTTCTCATTCTTGCACAGAAAAAAATCCTTTGCATTTGTTCTTTCCTGATGGTCGTCATTATCCATAAAAGCTATTGTTCCTCTTAGACTATGTATGTATTCAAGGAGGAAGAAAAGGAGATTCTAGCACTGTTGCCTTCAAAAGACTTTCAGCCTGGAACACTAGCTGGCATCAGTGATATCTGCAGTGAAACTTCCTCTGTGTGCATATTTGTTCCGAATATACAGGTTGGTGTGAAAAGTCACTTTTGCAGCCAAAATCAGGGCAGCTAGACAGGTAAAGTTCAGCCTATGGGCACGTTCGGTCTGAAATGTGTCAGGAAGTGCTACACAGGTGTGTGGTAAGTTACGTCCTTGCCGTTTACAAACTCTGTGTTGAATTTTCATTAATTTCGTTTTTGAAAATGTACTTGGGGTGAAACGCAGCCTCTTAAAATATAATCACATGTATGTTGGGATTTTCATCAGTCCACATGCACTTCAGTCCATAGCCTGGGCTCCCTGTCTAGACCTAAGCAACAAATGTGGTTTGTTGAGAGTGAAGGTTTCAGTGTATTGTGTTTGTAAGTAACTCTAAACTGTGTTTAAGTAATTAATCACTACTTCATATTTTTAAGTTTTCAAAATGTTATTGTCTTCATTAACCGTAGGTGGTGCGTTTGTGTCAGAATCCAAAACTGGCCTTGAAGAACAGCCCACCCTATATCCTAGATCTGCTGCCTGATACCTACCAGCATCTACGAACCATCCTATCACGCTATGAGGGGAAGATGGAGACTCTAGGAGAAAATGAGTATTTCCGTGTGTTCATGGAGAATTTGATGAAGAAAACCAAGCAGACCATCAGTCTTTTCAAGGAAGGGAAAGAGCGGATGTATGAGGAGAACTCTCAGCCTAGGTAATGGGGAGAAATGCTTTCCAATATTAATGATACAAATTTGCTTTAGTGAACAAGAGCTTGAACAAATGTCTGGTGGTTGATATGTTGTCTGTACATGAAAACAGGCTTTGAAGAGATGTAAGTCTAAGTGTAGAGTTTTAAGTAAACTGTACTTGGGTGTATTAGAATGTGAGAGCGGAGTAAGATTTCAGAGCCTGTATAGCATTAGTTGTTCTGCAGTTCAGGTATGCTGGGTTAATATAAACAGTAGTCTGCTGTGGAAAGGTTTTGCAGTCCTTTGGATTCTCACATAGAGAATACCTTGCGAGAGAGGATGATAAGGTTCAGAATGACATTTCTGGCCATTTTAGGAAACAGAGATTTTATGTTACATAGCAAAACAGTCATCCAAACTAAAACTTGTTGGTAATTGGTCTTTAGGCTTTACTGAACTTTTCCTTTTTCTGGAAACAGCAGCTGTCTAGTATTTCTGGAGGTAGGGGGGAAGTAATCTCATCTTGTGGGAATAAAACATCTTGGTGAAACCCCGTAACTTTCATACATTGGAAACTTCATATATAAGGTAGATGGTAGATCAAGGTGCCACACTTGTGAACTCTGCTTTCATTTTGTTGAGAAGGCATAGCTGATACCAAGGGGCATCTTCAAGGTGAACAGTGCTTACTAAAAAGGACAGGTGAAAGTAGAAACTGCAATTCTATCTGAAGATAAGTCTCTCTTGAACAAAATAGCAGGAATTTGATGAGCACTGTACAGTACCTGAAAAGATGCTTCTTTCCTTCATCCAGCTTTAAGGAAAGGAGAGCCAAGGTGATTTAAGAGTAGAATAAAGCTCTGGAAAAGGTTACTCTTTCATATTTGTCTGACTGTGGGCAGCAGATCTAACAGAGATACACAAAGCATGCACCTGCAATTTTAAACTCATTTCAGGATTTTGGAGTAGGTGCTGAATTAAATAAAAAGTGGGGGGGGGGGGGAAGTGAAAACCACCCAGTGGCTGAACATAATTGCTCTGGGGAGAATATGTGGTTAACACCCTGGCAAGTACTTGCTTGAATTACTTCGGGGATGGGGTGGAGAAGTGCTGGCATATGTTTCTGGTATAATACTGAACTCTATGTAACATACTTTATAATATTGAACTCTAACAGAAAACTATGATAGTGGCTACAGAAGGCATGGTTAATGCTGTTATATTTGTCACTGACAGTGTTGAAGAATGAATTAAGAAATGGAAGTTTCATTCTGGATTGTTGTCTAGCATCATTTCTTTGTGAGATTGTAAGATTTACTCTGTGAGTTTGAGACAGTGTTTGGGGAGTGTAAATATGGCATCTGCATGTAGTACACTTGCTTCTTTTAGAAGTTTAGTTCTCTGTATGAGGCCTTCAGGAACTGGGTTCAATGTAATGTGCAAACTCAAAAGTTAGCTGTAACATTAACTGCTTGCACCCCCTACCCTGCCCCAGCCTTCGGAGAATTCAGTTAGTATGGCACAGTTGGCTCGTTGCAGGTGAGAAGTGGGTTTTGGGGGATGCTGCTAGCTGGAATTTTCAAAAAGTGTTCTAGAAGATAATGGCTATGGCAAATATGGAGAGAAAAAAGTTCGTTAGCTTGGTGTGTTTTGCGGGTGAGGTGATATATAATGGGAAATGGCCTTTTTTAGCCTTCACTCAGATAAAAATTAGCCACAGTATGTAAAGCACTTCTTACTGTGAAGAAATTGATTAAACTCAGTAAAATTAATCTCTGGGTCTTCTGCTGGAGCTGGTCATTTTCTTGTATCATCCTATGAGATGTTAACAACATGCATTATCATTCTAGACAGTGATTTTTTTTTTACAGTGCAGTGGGTTGCTCTTATAATATTTTACATAGCATTTATCTTGAAAATGGTTTTGTATGTTGCTCCTATGTAGCAGAGTTGATGTTATTTTCTAGAACACTTACTATTGTCTGCAGAAGAAGGATAAAGGGTACATGAAACTCTTCAGAATTTATCTGTGATATTTGTTCTGGTTAACTGTGCATGTATTATGATCTGTCCATCATAAATGTGGAACATTTGGTGAGTAAATGATGCATAGTTATGTCAATCATAAGTCCAACATCTTGCCTCCGGTCCCTTGTTTTTTCAGAGAGAAGCAAAGAGAAATAATTCCAGAGAGTTAATCATCCTAGTCAGTTTGTAGTCAAACTAATTGACAAAAGGGGGTGGGGGAAGTCCAAATCGATAGATGTGAACTTCAGAGAGAGGATTCCAGCAGAGGCTTGCTTTCTGGCAGTGGTGATGGGAGTCTTTGGGGAATTGCTAATTGTACCATTTACGAATAAACAGCTTACTAGGGAAGCAACTGTGGTGACACTTGTAAAAGCAGAATCAGATCCCAGCTAGTCTCATTACATCTTCCTTTGCTTTCCACTCGGCCCAGGAAGCAGCAGCTACTGCAGTTACTGTTTTTCCATAAAGGGGAAATAGCAGACACCCTTTTCCTGGTCCTGGTAATAGGCATGGTGACTTTCTGAATTCTCTAATTTTTCATAGAAAAGAAAGAAGTTAGTCTGTGCATATGATTTGTATACCAGTTCAAGAGCTATCTGCACAAAGAATGGCACTTTTGATTTAGCTAGGGATTCTGTTGAATGCTGCGGTGCCAGCGTCAGACTTTGTGGTTGTGTGAGCTTTTGGAACGCAATCGCTTTAAGTGCGTGTTTCATCTGAAATTTAGTTAAATTAATTTTTGCTATAAATGCACCTTTATATTTAAAATGTGTATGATAATTTAAGGTGAATAAACTTAAGATGCTTTCTCACCTTATTAGCAGTTGAAGAAAAACATTACTTTTTTCTTTTGTAAGAATTAATTAATTCATATATTCAAAGTGTGGGGGAAGCTCTCTGGAAGGTTGTCAGCAGCCTGTAATGCAAACAAATATAACCTGGATATGGTATTCACTGGAAATATACTTATGGCAGTGTGTGTGTATATATATAAAACAATCTGTTTTGCTCTTGATCTCATGCAAGTTTGCAGCTAATGTTAGTCTGCAGTGTTTTGAAAACATGTCTGTCAATCTAATCTGGTGTACTGAAGAAATATTTTGTCTTGACATTTTCCTGACTTTTTCCTGTTTTCCTTGAAGCTTCTGTCTTCCAGATTTAGCGTTGGTTTTGTTTCCTGTTGTGTATGCTCTTGTTTTCCTCCCCCAAATGCCTCTTGATGTAGAGCAAATGCACTATTTTGACATTTGCATAACTAGTGTGAAAGCCGTGCAGGTGTTTGCTACTAGCAAACAGACCAGTAATTAGAAATGACTGAAGTCTCTCTTAGATTGTAAGATCAGAATTGTCTTGATCACTGAAGCATCAACCTTCTATTTTTATTCTCTCTAAATTGCTCTGTGTGTATTTCCTCTCAAACATTTTTGAGATTCTCCAGCGTGTTCCTCTGAGGTGGACTAAAGCAGAATTGGAGCACAAATGTGGAGAGCACTATGTCTTGTAGCTGCTTGTGCTGCTTTGAGAGTTCGTAACAGCTGCAAGATGTGTGTCATCTAGCATGGAGTGGTTAGAGTAGACTGTGTGGGAGTATAATATGGATGCTATTTGGTGTTTACTGTAAGGCAGGCAGTTTAAAATCTGGTAGTAGAAAGTAAGATTGCAGTTGTGTATTAAATGTTTAAAGGGGTGTGTGTGTGTGAAGAGAACACACACCTTGATGTATTCTACCTTTCAGAACACAGTAGTGGAGCAGAGGTGGTGAGAACAGAGTTAGAAAAGGCTTGTGTTAAAACTTGCTGTGCTTACGGATGTGGGTGAGTGTTTGTTCCTTCAGTTTTAAACTAATTGCAGTCATAGAGCTGTTAAAAGTGAATACAGCTCTCCTACGTCATACCTTTAACTGTCAGCATGCTGAAAACATCCTCCTGTTGCGGCTGACATGACAGTTAGCGTGCCGTCCAATGCTATGAACGCTCAATTGCTTCCTTTCTTAGGACGGTAACAGCTGTTTTGTCTCTTGTAACACTGTGGTTTTGATGTATAGTCATTCAGCTGAAACTCATACTCTGTTGCATAAACTCATACTGCAACTTTTGTGAAGAGAACTCACTTATTTTATGAGGAGAGCTTTAAATATGTTATTTAAATTCTGCATTAGCTGACTTCAATCTGTTTAAAAATTAATGCTGTTGAGGGTGTTTTTAAAACTATGTATGTACTTCCTGGCTAATAAGTACATGTGGTAACTTCTAGTTACTAGTTACTTAGTTTTAGCAAGTAGATTGGATTCAACTTGGTGACTTCCGAGTAGGTGGATGTGGTTTTTACAGTGGAGATACTGTATTGCTCCTATGAGTTTTGACAGTTTAGGAGCTTATTTGGGTTGTCCTTGCTAATAGGTAGGTTGGGCTCTTAAAACAAATTATATATTTGGGGATCTGGTAAAATAAAATGGTAATGTCTGCAGGCTTTGATAATGACATGAAATAGTATTTCAAGCGTTAATAATTCGGGATATTTTGTCATATGCTTCAAGTAAGCTAAAGGTAAGTCATTCAATAGTTGATTGGCTGTGCAGCAGTAATTACCAGGTATTCTTGAGGCTACACACATTTCCAAAGCTATTGGTTCCTATTCTTTATAGGTCCACGGTGCTTTCTAATGCAAAAGACATTTTAAGATTTGTCACTTAAAGTTTTAAAAACAAAACAAAACAAAAAAACCCACTCAAAATTGAAGTTTATAGTCTATATAACTGAAATGTGCAATGAAATAAATTCTGTAAAGGGTACTTAGCAGGTCTGTATGCAAAGGAGAAGGGTATACCTGTTCAGTGCCAAGTAGCTTTCTGTGCTGTCTACAGTGGGTAAATATGTGGCTTCTCTGGCCCTGTAAATATTGTGAATTTCTGAAGTTTGCTTTTTTAATTAGTTGTAACAAAAAATGGTTAAGCATACATGTTTTTTTCTGCAGTGTGATGGTTATATTGACTGATAGTGCCATTAATGCTAATGCCGCAACTACTCTTAACAGGCTGAACTAGCTTAAGCTCTTGATTACGGTTTCATTTAGAGGCTCAATGGTTGTGTTGTAATATTTTTTTTGTTTCTATTGCAGAAAGCTTTTACTTCTCCAGACCTCTTACTAGCACAGAGGAGCTGCCATTCATCAGCTTTTCCCACTACCTAAATTACTCAGTGTAGCAGCTTTTCTGCAGTTGTGTAAATAGATTATACTTCACATGGCAGGACAGAAAAACAGCTAGCTGATCGGTAGACAGGGACAGGAATTGTCTGTTGCTTGGGAAAGTACGAATTAGGTGGAAGAGTCTCTGTTTTTTACCAGTGAGTCAAACTTACTGCTTATGTTAAAACAGTCTATTATGAAGGAAAATTCAGAAAATTTGTTTTCTAAATAAAATCAGACCACTGCAAATGTTTCCACACAAGAATGTAGCTGTGTAAGCTGGAGGATGGGGGTTAGGTGAAAGGCTAAGGAGAAGTAATTACTCAGGATGTGGACTGGATGTTTAGGAAACAGCACGTTATTTTACTAGTTCAGCTTGCAGACTTTGGAAAACAAACTGTTAACAAAACTAACATATCTGTAGAGGAGAAAACGAGGTTTGGCAGGGAGTATCATAAACCCACTCCCTATAACATGGAGTTGCAAAAAAGGTTTGGGAAGCTAGTCCATATTTAACTGTTGTCCTTGTGACAATAGCCTTATGGGATGCTGGCTCAGCAGGATTTCATATTCTTCTCTAGCTCCAAAGTGAAGACTTACTAATTTACACAGGAAAAAGCTACCAATAATTAATGTCTACTGGAAATGACCATGCATATCTCTAAAGGGGAAGGAAATGCATGAAGAATGACTTGGGAGGAAAAAAAAATTGGATTTTAAAGAGGAAAAAGTTGGAAAACACTTGTGCTAAGCCATGAACCAGAAAAGCCCTCTGGGGGGAGGGAGGAGTTAGTGCGCTAATCTCATATTTTAGAGTGCTCACACACACTCCTGTCCAGTGAAAGAGATAGTATAAAATGTGGAACGCAAATGGTGCACGGTATGTGCAAGTTCTCCTTCTGTCACTTCCTTCTAATACAGCTAAGACTTTTTTAACAAAACCCACTAGTGTGAAGTCTACATCTGCATTTAAATTAGAACATCTTAAAGAAAAGAACGGGCTCCAAAGCTGCCCAGAAGAAAGGTTTCCTTGCCAGCCTCCAGCATATGAACACTAACTAACTGCTTATTACCCAAGGAGAAATTCATTATCATTTAAATGTTGTTGGATGGAGGAATGTGAATTCTTTCTTTTTAATTTGGCTTTACATTGCTAGTTTAGGTGATAGTTGTGGAATTTAAGTAACACTGAGCATAATTGGCATAAGCTTGCACTTATTTTAGTTTTCTTTTCATCAAAAATTGGACCACTGTCTTGAAAATCAATTTATGGGCAAATGTAAGCTTTCAGATCATTGCATAATAAGGAAGTAAAATTTTTATTCTTCTTTGCTTTCCGAGCCTTTAAAATTGTAGAGTTTTATGGAAGACTAACTCTGGACTTGATGTTGTGGATGGAAGTGCAACTCTATTATTTAGTTTATAGTAATTATCATTTGAAATGTGGATGGATTTCTTGATGCTGGCAAGAATGCGTTACTGCTACTTGGCAACCCTATTGTGTTTCTTGGGTGCTTGGCTTGTGCATTAAGGGCCAAGATGCCATGTTTTGGTTTTCTGTTGATTTGAAGAAGTCTGCAGTCATGGCACTTCCAGCCAGAAAACAGGTATTGTTTTGGTGTTTGAAAGCTTTTCTGAACTACAGGATAGTGTTGGAAGAAAAGTCAGCTTGCTAGAAGGTACTGAACAAATTTAGGCCAGCTGCTTCCCAACAGTTGAAGCAATACCTTCTCTGGTGTTAGTTCGTGAACTTGCTGGCTTTGCCCTGTTTCCATCTCTGGAATGTGATCAGATGGCACTCGGTTATGTGCCACCCACAGCTGGCTTAGGTAATGGGACTTGCTGACCGCTACCCATCTGTAGAAAGGACTGTAAAATTACTGGAGAGGATAAATTGATCGTAGTAAGTGAGTATGGTGTGAGGGGAAAAATGGAGATCAGTTTCCAAATTACTCAGCGGGACAGCTATGGGCTTGGCAAGTACTGCTGCTCACTGCAATATTGGAGTCTGAAGCCTGAAAAGCAAACGTATGCCAGGCTTGTATGTTGTACTGGAGTATGTATGTTGCAAAATATCGTGGGTTTAGTATTTTGACAGGATACAAGTTGGGAATGAAGTGATAGAGCTTGCAGTCCTTCTGCCAAGGAATACCCTGGTGGTGTAATGATACCCAAGACCATTTTGAGGCAGCTGAAGATGAAGTGTGACATACGGAGTCTTCTGTGATTTGGGAACAGGGATTTTGTGCTTTGTTTTTCCCTTTAATTGTAGCGAGTAGCCCCTGAAATACAAGTTTTTACTCCATCGCAGAAAGCCCAAATAGAAGTATAATGAGTAGTGTTGTTCTCAGCAGTAAGTTTTGCTGGGTAGTCCCTTGAATCTGGTAAAAGAATTAATCTGTTACCTAGGTGAGAGGTTATCCTTCATCTTGTCAATCCTCTGAGTATATGTTGAGCTCTTTAAAGACCATTAATCGTATCGCATGAATTATTCTCTTTAAAGTGCTTTCTATAATATTTAAATCCAGAAAAATAAGTGGATATTTACCCTCTTAACATTTAAAGAAATCTAGCTTGTTAAAAAAGTAACACTAGCATTTAGGCCAAGAATAATTAAGTACAGATCCCTTCAAAGGTCAGTAGTTTGGTGCTTCTGGTCAGCACGATGGACTGGTGTCCTTTCTGCTTTGGCTCAGTCACATCCATTTGCATAACAAAGTGAGTGTGCCAGAGTTTCGTGGTTATTTGTGGCCCGAAGTATATTTTGCCTGACACTTTAAACTAATTGGCATGCTCTGCTCCCAGAACTCAAGGTATTTAAATATATATATATGTTGGTTGAAAAGTGCCAGGATTCAGAAGACTGTAAGGAAACATGTATGTTTTATGTAATATTTCTGTCCTGTAGTATCTAAAGCACTGATAAAGGAATTAGCCTGTAGAATTCTTACTTCTGTAAAGCTACAGTTGGTACTGTTTTACAAAAAAAAAAAAGAGAATTGAAAGAAATACTGCATGTAGAGAATGCCTTTCACTAGTTAACTATTGCATTTTTGGCTGTAGACATAATTAATTGGTAAAAAAGGGGGAGGGAGGGCATAGAGGGAAAGCTGTATAACAATTGCAACTGTTGTATGCAGATTTGTTGCAGATATTAAACAGGGTAGAGTCTAATGTAGTGATTACAGTCATGTCTGATTTGG
>Ga0181612_135481_pt1 | contig 14368 bp, 8 predicted proteins | sample HoacroProtozoa21_FD_119630 | JGI IMG/M metagenome (GOLD analysis project Ga0181612, IMG submission 119630) | Hoatzin crop microbial communities from Cojedes, Venezuel. Combined Assembly of Gp0051906, Gp0051904, Gp0051908 | reverse complement strand
CTCGCCCTCCTCACGCCGCCGCAGCAGCCCTGCCCGCCCCCGCTCCTTCAGCCCCGGCAGCCCCAAGCCGGCTGCTGCCCTCCCAAACGCCCCCACCAGCCCGTCTCCTCCGGACCCCCTGGCTCGTCCCTCACCCTCCGGCGCCTCCCCGCAGACCCCGGCCTCCCGCGGCCTGAGGGCCTGCAGGCCCCGCTCCCCCTCAGCGCGCCGCTGGCCCCCGCGCCGCCCTCGAAGCTTTTCCCCTTTTTAGTTCTGGTGTCAGCACCCCGCGACGGCTTCGAAGGATTTTTATCAACTCGGTCCGCGGCTCTCCCCACCTCGCCCGAAAACTTGCCTGCCTGGCGGGGGAGCCCCAGGCGAGGGGGAAGAGCCTGGGCCGAGGGGCGCAGGTGGCGGCGGCGGGGCCGCGGCGGCTCCCGGGAGGGGCAGGAGGCGCCGGAGGCTTCCTCGCCGCGGAGGGGAAGGAGGGAGGGAAGGCAGGAGGCCGCCGAGGAGGTTACCTGCCGGCGGGGCTTGGGGTCCCGGCTGGGCAGCGGAGTCAGGGCGCTTGCCTTGCTCCTCGTCACCCTTCCCCTGCCGTATAACGCCCTGCCACCTAACTCGGTTTTTTATTTGCTTGCCAAAATACCTGACCGGCGGTGGGAAGCTGCCCGCTCCTAAACCCTAGTACTCCTTAACGTGAAACACTCCTGCTTCGGACATCTGGTAACGGGAAGGCAGCTGCCATTTTAACCTTTCCCATTGCCCTGTCCTCCACAAACACCTCCAGGCTCCGCTCCCACGCAGTTTGTCTCCATGTTTTAATTTCACATATAGTGCCTCTGTTGCCTTTTCTTCCTTTCTCTTTTTGCTTTCGGCATCCCGGAGTCCATTTTGTGTTCTTGGTCTTCATCACGTCCTACACGTAACCCCTGTATCTCCCATTCATTCCCTGCTTTCCCAATGCCTGTGCCTGCTCACAAACCCTAGACACGCAGTAGAGAAGTAAGGGGGAAGAGCAGTCACCATCCTCCCTGACAGGTTTTGGTCGTGTCGGGCTGGGGACAGCCCTTTTTCCAGGGGTACCCTCGCTGTCACCGCCGATGGCAGAGGACAGGCAGTGTGACTGAGGGTGATTTGAGGCTTCAGTTCTGTTTTAAATAACGGGAGTCAGGAATTTTGATGATGGTTCAAACATGGAAGTTTGATTACAGAAATTTTTGGTTGTGCCCAGTATGACAGAGCTGAAGATGAAAGCTGGCCCTTCTGTTATTAGGGGTAATTCCAAAAAGAGAGTCGACTGTACCTAACCTTATCACCTGCTAGCAGGGAGACAAGACTAAAGATGCTGACTTTATTTCCTTCTCTGCCTTCATACTCTTTCTATGGCCCTTGCAGCAGCTTTCTTTTAGCCTTTCCTGCAGTCACCGATTCATCTACCAGGACAGTTCCGAGCCATTGTTGAGGAAAATCTGGTATGCTTTTTGCAGGTTGTCCCTGTTGAGATTGTTACAATCTGTCCTTTTAGATTGTACTTTTTCTTATGATCCTTTCCAATGAATCATAGCAGATCCAGTTATAGAGATGATACTTCCATGACTGCTAAAAATAAAAACTAACCCTAAATTTTGGAATATTTGCTCATTAAGAGTCAGATCCAAAATCAGTGATAATTGTGTGGATGGGGTCCTTAAATTAACATCTTAGGTGAACAATTTTTCTATTAGCCTTATCTCTTCCACAAATTCTAACTTGACATTTTAAAACGATCCCTTAGCCAAATAGAAAAGTACTTCTGGTAAGTCAGCATATGGTAAAGAATATCCTAGAATCACTTCACAAATATGCCAAGCTTGTGTTCTGCAACTGTTAGGCAGGTTTTTTCTCCTTCTGATTTTTTTATGGGAAGAAAATCTGTTAATATAGGAAGGTACTGAAAGATAAAGTAGAAATCTGGTGGATTTAACTAGCTCTTCATCTTTTCTTTACCTTAAGGATATCTATGTGTTAATTAATGGCAATAAAATTAGTGTGTTAATTTCAGGGTGGAGGAATTTTGTCAGTAGATACTAGCTTTTTATTTTTGTAGCAATGCAGGTCATACTGAAAGATTATCTTTCAGCCTCCTGTGGATGCTTAAAACTTGTTTTCTTATGGTCAGTGGAAAAATATGGAGGTTTACCTTGTGAATTGTGTTGTTGCGTGTAAATTAACGAGCTGTTGTTGCTTCTAGATAATTTTCATGCTATGGGCTTGGTAGTCACGTGAATGAGGTTTTTTTTGTGTGCCGTCCCCTAGGACACTCGTAAGAATAATATGGTCTTTCTCAGGGATGAAAATGGTAAATACAGAAAATTTATTTGAATTATTTTAGGAAGGAAGGGATCACCTCTCTGACAGAATATGCCAGCCATTTTGAGAGAGAGAAAGACAAACACACAGACACACACACACGGCAGAAGTGGTTTAGTTTTATAAGGATTGCAGTCTCTGTCATACTGGACACGTGCTTGACATGTGAATAGTAATCAGTAGTGTTGCACTAGCTGTGGGGCTTATTATTCATTTCTCAATTTAATTAGGATATTATTTGTTTTGTAAGTATCAACTGTGTGTGTTGGACTTCCCAGGTAATAGTGAGCTGTAGCCATGAATTATAGGGTGTCTTTAAAGAAAGATACAGGTGAGGATGTGTGTCATTTGGATCTGTGTTTATTTGAGGTTTGAAATATTGAGAATCCAAATTGGCTAAGACAACCTACTTTGCTTTGTATTCCAACCTGATTTGGGCTGTAATTTGAAGTCCTTCGTTTGGGGAGGGAGCAGGAGGGGCAAACACACAAAATGTGAGAAGATGTGTTTTCTCCATGGTCAAATTAGTAGAAATCTCTCTTATATTTCAAAATATATTGTTAAATTACCTCATATGAGACAGCAATTAAACCGTGCATCATTTTATATAGTGGCAGAGGATAGGGCAAACCTTGGGGGGAAAAAAAAAGATCCTTCACACAAATGAAAGCAGGCTATGCAAGAAATAGCAGCGCAGTAAAAGACTCAAACCTTTCAGAGTTGTCATCTGGCAGTTTTCATGTACTAAACAGACAAAGAATGCACATAAAAAGAAACAGACATAATTTCAATATAGGGCCTAAGAATTCCTCTGCATGAAAGTTTGTGTATTCTTTTCCGTTCATAAAGAAGGGAGTGTGTAGCACAAAAGTGAAGTGATATTTTAGATTTTCTACAAACACAATACAAGCATAAAATTCTCACAGTGACTTTCTGAACTACCATAAAGAAACTCTCTCTCTTTATTGTAACTGAGGTGAAAAAAGCATGAAGAATTTTTCCAAGGCAGCGTGAATCCCACCAATTATGCTAGGATTAGAACCAGTAATTTTGACAGACTTCAAGTGGCAGAATAAAATCTGGCCGCTCAAATTGTTACGACCCCTGGATGCCTGATCCTTTGCTGACACATTGCTGCCCTTGAGGCAGAGATGTCTGATTCACTCCTGAATTGATTCCAAAACCATTGCAGTTTTCAGTTAGTATATTACAGTCAGCTGGAATTAATATCTGGTAACGTTAATAAACTTGGTTAACCGCAGTGTGGATGCAGGACTACACTGATAACCAGATCAGGGGTCCCCGCCTTGAAAGTGGCAATAACCGTCAGAGAGAAAACTGGTGAAGGTGAGGGTAGTAACAGCTTCAGCTGTTATGTTTCAGTCTGCCGCTGAGTCTGCCAGAGCCCCTGTTCTCATCCCTTTGTCTAAGACATTAGACCAGCTACTGAGAGGCTGTGCTATTAATCCAGTGCCCCAGTTCAATGCATTCAGTGCAGGCAAGTCCCTCTGAAAAGTGATCATCATCTAAGAGAAACCACCCACATTTTCTGGAGTAATTCATTAAGAAAGTTAAAAGCCATCAGGCGTTCTCTCCAGTTAAACAGATTTGAGCTGGAACTTGCTCCTGATCAAGAATGTGTGCTTCAAATTAGATGAGTATATTAAGCACAGAAGAATCTGGATGGGATATACAGAAGGCAAATGTGTTAAATTCTGAATGTATTTTAAAAGTGCCTTAAGGCTCAGACTGAGAGAATGAAAATCAAAGTGTGTTGTTATAGTCTTCATTTTTAATCTGAGTTCTCCTCTGTAATTGAAGACAAGTGGACAAATGACTTCCACAAATTGAATGCATCAAAAAAGAGAGAAAGCAATCCCATTTCCTTGTGTTCAACAGACTTCTGTGCTGATTGCAATAAGGACAGGACTGGTTCTTCAGTTAGTTTTAGATGGGGATGTATTCTTACCTCACACGAGGGACGTTATGCTTCAAGAAGTTTTTTTCAGCTGTGAATAGCTTTAATTCTAGAGTATGCCTGCTTCTACTTCGATGATTCCTGTGCTTGGGTAGATTATCTCGCAGAGACTGGTGAGCACGAGTTTTTCTCCTATGTTAATCATGTTCAGGATCCTGAAGTTCTGAAATGAGTGTTGATCTGAGTGAGTTTAGGACCGAGCCCTTTCTTGTGTAAATGTATAGGTGGAAAACGTGATGTGAATTTCCAAAACTGCCCTCTAATTGCAGTGCTCTTGTTGGGTGACTGATGTGTGGGTCTTTCTGTGTGAAATCAAAACTACCTGTGTGTGCTCTCCTTGCTTACTCACATGTTTCCGGTGGCTTCATTCGCTTAACTTTAATAATGTGAGCAGGATTTGATTCCATATTGATTCTTTATGTAATATAGAATGAAAGTATGTGATCTAGGTCTGAACTAACACAGCTGTGTTTATAAAAGGAGCAATGTATTGTTCATACCCTCTTTGCTTATTGCTTATCAGGTTTGCTAGAAAGCAGTACAAGGCTAAAACCTCATGAAGCTCAAAGCTACAGAAAGAAGGCATTGTGGGTTTCCTGGGTCTCCATTATTGTCACACTGGCTCTTGCAGTGGCTGCTTTCAGTGAGTATTGGGAATATTTTAAATCTTCACACTTCTTCTCCCCCCTTTGTTTTTCTTTTGGGCTCTCAGAATCTTTGTGGAAGCTGTCTCATGTTTTTTTCTTCACAACTCCTAAAAAGGTTTCTTTCTAGACTGCCTGTGTCTGCATGGTGCTTATAAATTAGTAAAACTGTTGTTTTTTTCTGCAGAGGATAGGGTTATTGAAGGTTGGAGAAAGAAACAGGAGATGTTGATTCCTGCTAGCATTTATGCATATGGGAACTGTTCTTTTTACAGGATAGTGTAAAAATCATTACGCAGTGGATTGCCTTTAACCAAAGAGGTCAAATATGGCAAGTCTTAATCCACCTGGGATTTGTAGTGGGAATGCTATATTAAATAATAGTGAATTGTAAGAGAGAAATATATAATTTATCTGTTTTACACTGACAGATACCCTAACACAATGCTAATCTGGAGGAGAAATACCAGTTTCTTTTTAAGCCAGTGTTTTTCTTTAAATTTCAAGACATTTGTCTAGTTTACCTTTATACAAAGAATTTAAAAAAAAAAAAAGCAAACCACTTTTATATGGAAAAAATGAAATATGTTTCTTTTATTTCAAAACAGGAAAAAATGCTACTTTGTGTAAATAAAGATATATTCAGTTCAATGCAAATTTGTAAAATTCCAGCATTCTATTTTGGTCAATTAAGTAACACTGCCTTACTGTAAGGACAAAAAGAAATGTGGAATCTGGAACAAAACACTTGCAGTGACACAATCTCTGTTTACAAGAAGGAAAAAACAGAAGTGGTTGGATTTATGTGTTTATATAAACATAAGGAAAGCTCTGCCTTGGAGACAAGACATCTAAGGTGTCTCAAGACAGCATTCTTCAGCTTGATAAAGACAGACTTGCATTCTTTGTCTTTTTTTTTTTTAATTTGAAGCTGCAGCAGCATGTGTTTTATTATTCTAATTTGCAGTGTACGACCTGCTGCTGAAGTTGGTATCAGCTCCCAGGAGAGATTGTTAGAATCTGACCAAACGGTCTCTGAAAAGTCAACATATATTACTCGGAGCGATTTATATAGAAACACAGGTACAATGACTTGATTCCAAAAGAAAAGACAAGAGAAGGAACTCTTAAAGGCAGAATCTAACACTCTAAAGAATTTGAATATTAACAAGAAAGCCAGGCGTCTGAGTTTCTATTCTGTTCTGCTTCATGAAAATGCAATAGTCTGTCTTTGCTACTGAAGTAACATAGAAGAAACCACTGTGTTACAAAATAACTTTGTTACCTATTAACAATATAATTTTAGGGAATATTGAGAAATGGCTTAATTTTATTCTACATTTTCATTTGTCAGAGTTGCAAGACATGACTATAGTTAGGCTACCTGAAAGTTTTTATTTTCTCTTTTCCTTATTTGTGGCACTCTGGTCATGTTTAGAAACCCTACCAAAAAAACAGCAGAGAAGGTAATCCCTGCCTTGATATACTGTGACTGCATACTCAGCTGGAGTGGATAGGCATTGAAGTACTGAAATCAGCTCTTAGTAGTAGGCTAATTATATGTTTTTGAAGTGTACCTTTCCTCATGGTTTGAAGAGGCTATATTTATAAAGTATAAAAGAGAAATCCACATGCAGATACATATTAAATCTGTATGGAGTCTCTTAATAGACAGTCGACAGTTAACTTACATGCCATGAAAGCATTGCCAGGGCTTTTGGTATGCTTAGTGTTAAAAATTTTTAATCTTTGAGGAAAATACAGTGATTCTTCTAGAATGAGTTCGCTCCCCTATGCAATTTCAGCAGTTCTGCTAAGTTTATCATCTCACATTAGCTGCTGTCTTCCTTTATGCTGTCCTTTTAGCAGGTTCCTCTAGCCAATCCATGAGTTGGGAGACTTGCCAGGTGACCAGAGTTTGCTGCCTGTTTGATATAAATGACTAGTTGTCACTTTGGGGTGTCTGACACTGCCAGTTCTTTGCAAACACCTGCTATTTAAAGCATCCTGTTTCCATTTTACTTCTTGTCTGTAATGGTAAAGTGTTAGCAATACAGCCCTGATGTTCCATTTCAGTGAAAAATGGGGACCTGCTGTGCTAATTGTCAAGCTATACTGACTGTATTCTCACTATTTTTTCTGATTCCCCTGTAAATTCTTCCTGTAAATTTCTGTTTTATCCTCTTGTAGGCTTCAAAATACTTTTCTTGGAAGGGTATCTTATGGTGCTGCTTTTGCAGCAGCACATGATAGAGTACAGATACTAGGCCAGGGAAGTGACATTACTTGATAACTGTAGTTGAAGTAATGGAGGACATGGAAGGTAAGAAAAATACTAAGGGGGGTGACACCTGTGTACGTGGTCTGTGTGGAGGGTGGGGAAGTGATTCAGGAGCCTCTTTTTCCAACCACGTGTTTGTAACTAGACTTCCTTTCCATTTTTATGGCCTGCCCCCTGCCTTGAGTGCTGCAGCTTGATCACCATGCTTCCTTTCAAGACTAGTCTAGTTGCTTCCAATGCTATGTTTTTCCAGCATTAAATAAAGTTGGAATGATTTATCTTGAATGATATGAGATGTTTTCTTTTGATGGGATTATGGTGATGCCCCAGCTGAACTCTGATCTTCTTTCACTTGGTAATTTTGAAAGAGATTGATAAATCTTACATTGATCTGAATACATAAAGTAGTTTCCTTATTAGGTAATGATCTATGGCACATGAGACCTGAGATCCATTGATCTGAACTCTCTGTGTTAGACTTACTATTAAAAAAATCCTACGTGTGGTCTATTATAAAGGTGTATAAATTCAAAGTGTGGTATACCTGTATACATGTCATATATTTGCTTCATAATGGGTGTATGGTATGTATTGTCTCTGGGATGGGCTGTTTTGTAGCCTGAAATACCGGAATGCAGAAGGTGAAATACGCATCAAAATGTGTTTGATCTCTAGATTTGGAAAGCTAACTAGGCTAGGCTGGATATGGAGCAGAATGGCTGCTTAAGGCAAAGAGAAATTGTCATCTTTCACTCACCAATATTAACAAGTAAGACTTCTACAGACCATAAGATCAGCTTTTTGCTTTAGCTGAAAGAAGAGATCTCTTACTATCAGGTACTTAATATACTTCATATTACTACAGAAATGCTGTACTTGTGGAAGACCATTGGGAAGCTTCAGCTGCTGTCTTTAAATATAGCTCCTGCTCTCTCTGGTAATCATTGTGGTCTCACTGGCTTTGAGTGCTGTTGAGGGTGTTGCTCTCCAGCATATAGTTGCACAAGGCTTCAGTAAAAATTTTATAGACTTAGATTTGCAAGATCCTTGATGTCAGTGGAGCCCTATGGTATCGTCTTTAGTGGCTGAAAGTTAGGCTGCCTTAGAATCAGTTAAGCATATTCTGACATTGTGGTTTTGTGCAATACTTTTATGATCAGATACTGAGCAATACCTGATAGAGTTAATTTCACTTTTCACCAAAGCCACCTGAAATATGCACGCTTGTGGAATTCTCATCAAGAATGGATTTACATTTTAGAAATATATAGACATAAACTGAGACCGGGCATGACAAAAATTACTAAAATGAACATGAAATTCTTCCTCAGCACCCCAAGTAATATTGGAATAATACTTTTAATGTAAATGTTTCTGTTTTACAATAATACAGTAAAAAAATGATGACTTAGTATGAACATCTTTTTTGCGACATGTATATGTGTAGTATAAGGCTGCAGTCTACTTAATTTCATAATAACAACTATAATTTCTTTCTGCAGCTGCAGTATGGTAGGTTCATACAGAGTCTAGTTTCAGAACCGTAACAGAGGTTGAGGGACTCTTACAGGTGGAATGGAACTTTGGTATTTTGAAACCCATTATTCTTGGTTTCTTGACAATTATGTTACTAAAACACAATTTTGAAAAATATACAAATATAGCTTTTGCTATATTTCTGCTCAAACAGTTAATCTCTGATAATGTTGTCAAAGCAGAAAACAAGCTCTCATGCTGTGTGGTATTTCATGTCCTGTGCAGACTTGTGATTCACAGAAAGTAGCCTGTTCATTTATCTTCCTGACTTGATTAGCTATAATTGTTTCACAGTGAATGGAGTAGTCATATCAATACATCAAAACAATGTATAGACTAAATTCTGCAGTAAAAGCTCTCTTTGTTGTCAGAGATTGGGTAAAGATTTAGAATGTATGCCTTTGTAAACGTAAGCTTTGTAAAGGGCTTTCATGAGGCAGCCGTTCAGATGAGACTTGCAGCCAGCCTGTCACAGCGTGGTCAGAGCATGCCCAGGCATAGGACCTGCATGGTAATGCTCGCAGGAGGAGTTGATGCTGGGCGATTTGCAAAGTGCTGGGGAAATAGAGGCAGGTTGTGAAATCTGTCCTCGTGGTTGCTTTAGAGATGTGATTCTTTAGATCACCACAGACATGTTTGAGGGTTTAGCTTTATAGAAGTAACTGAAAACTGGAGTGCAAAAATAGGTCCATGATTTGAGGTCCTATCATGGTAAGTGTTTAGTCTGGTGTAGTAAATATGCGCTGTTATTTTGAGAAGGTGAATTCTATGAATCTGTATAGTATCTCAGATGGAAGACTGGTAGATACAATTCTGTAAGTGGGAGTATTTTATAGGGTTAGCTCTTGGCCCATGGATAAGATATTACAAGTAAATGCAAAGACACTGACATTCTGATTTTGTATACAAAATCATTTGTGTTTCAGAGTGAATTACTGAAAAATGATTTATTAACATGACCTTCCACATACTAGGATTAGAGAGGCATTTTGTTTGAAATGCATGGTCCATACACTTAGAAATTTCAGGGTAGAGCTTGCTTTCAGATTAAAGCTTCATACCAGTTCTGAGACTGTAACAGACAGATTAAAATGCCAACAAACCTTAGAAAGTCTGAATCCAGGTCCACTTTCTTCATTGGAATGACTAAACTGAGCCATAAAATCTCATTTTGGTTAGCTGCAGGACACGACTGCTGATTCTTCTCCCCTATTATGCTACCCTGTTGCACTGCAAATAGGGTTACCTTGGACAAACATTGAGCAGCTGAAGGTGTCATCCCCTGGATGCTCAGATGTGAATGTATTGATGTAATCTGTCACTCCTTATCTCAGGCATACTACTCGAACAACTGAGTTGGGGAGTCACTGTATTAATTTTGGGATGAATATATGATTTTCCCTGTGACCCATTCATATTCTTGCTTGAAAAATTACATATATGCAGGCTTTCCCTTATGTTTGCACAGTACTTAGTATACCCTAGCCACAGCAGTGGACAGTGATAATAATAAAGAATATAGGTGAAGGTTCGTGGTTCTGAGGCTTTTTAGTTTGGATATCAAATTCAACATTCTTTAAAGGTCGCTGAATTTCAGACAAATGATGGGCATTCAGAACTCCGGCCTGTTTCGGAGTGTCTTGGCTCGGTACCTAAATACAGTTCTCCAGGATCACTGACCACATGAAAAGTCTTGGTCTCTGTGTTTTCTCTTCCAGGAGCTATATAGAATTGCATTTCTCACTCCTAGAGACTTGAGAGGGTGTTTTGGTGGTTTGTTTTTTTTTTAAGTAGAGCACATTACATTTATTCAGAAAGTTACATGTCAAGGGTTGTGCAGACCCTTAAAAGCAAGTGAAGGCTAAATACAGAATAAAACTGCTGAGTGACAGTATACAGATCCGTCATTTTGCACATTTCTCAGGGCATTTGATTACATTAGTTAGAAAAAGGCAGATGCTTCTGGGCTGTAGTGTCACACAAGTGTTAATGAAATATAGAACTTAAACTCCCAAGGTAGAGTTCTGATATTGGTGACTCCTGTGTAACCCTGTCGTCCTTGTTATAGTTGTATCACCACAGTGAAAAGCAGAGTTTGGTCCTAATCATGTTATATGTAAGACCTAAAGGACAAAAAAATCCCTTGCCTGTGCAGCACTGGCAAAAGATAGCCATTTGTATAGGTCAATCTGTACTCAGTAACAGCAAAATGCAATTTTCATTCATTGAAAATGAAATGTGAGGCCGGTAAAGGCCTGTCTTTTTTTAGGCATACAAAACTCTAAGTTACTTTCTTGGGAGGAGAAAATAGCATATGGATGTCAAGTTCAAGACTGATAGCTGTTGAACAGAAGTATAGGTCTAAAATCTGCAATGCTTCACACGTCATGAAATCTTTTCCTTAGCTGGCAGACAAAGTGATGGCAGAAGTCTGTGAAATCTAGAACAGGCTATATGATGATCTCGGTCTACGTTTTTGAACAGTAAACAATTTTAAAAAAATGTTGCTGTGGTGGAAGTTTAGTAAAACAACTGCATTTGTGTTTAAATGCTAACCTTCAAAACATACAAGCCTGTTGAATATGTTGCATTAGAAAATTGCAATTTAATAATTCCTTGTGCTGAGTACTGATTCCTTTCTCACGAGAGAAGATCATCCCAAAGAATTTTGAAATTAAAACAGGATGCTGATATTGAGGGAAATCTAGCACTATAATATCATTTCATGAAGAATGAGGAACATGCAAGTATGTTGTCTAAGCTATTTAGTGTAAAAGTCTTAATCACAATTCTTTCCTTACTTGTTTTATTTTTCCTTTCTGACATTGTGGTGTTCTTTGTGCAAAGGTCTGAAATAAGTCTGTGCAAGATCTAGACCAGTTAGGACAATAGCGTCCTTTAAATGAATTAACGTCTATATTATGTTACATAATTTATACCATATAATAAATGTATAATATAAATGTTCTAATATATATAATATTTATTTTATAGCAGGAGAGTTTAGACCCTGGAAATTTGGTCTTCAGTTTTGCCATCAGATCTGTGCTAAGATTCCATTAAAGGCAACTTTGTGTTTGATAATTCAGAGGTTCCAACTACAAGAATACAGTTGTGTAGCAAGATACAATATACAAATAAGTAAGATGAATAACTAGACAGTGTTAAGCAATTGGGCTGGTGTCATGGATTCTACTCATATCCCAGAGAGAATTACACTGTGCCGTTAGAGATAGATGTAGGTAAAGGGTGAATTTTGCAGACGGGAAAAGAGGAACAGAACACTTGATTGGGAGGGTTTTAGGCATGTCACTTGGTGATAACTGGGTGGGGTGGGAATGATGTGCCTTACAGCCATCCCTAGGCTGTAGCAGATGAAAAATATGTATCTTGGCTAAAAGTAGACAAAAACAGTTAGAAAAGGAAGGAGTGTTAGGCTTATTGCATATGATTGGTATAAACTGTTCTCCAATAAAACCTGTTTGACTTTTTCTGTATAAAATTGGATTTAAATGATCCTCTGGTATGAGTCTCAACTTTTGCTCTTGCTTTATTTGGTATATCGCATAGGTAAGTGGTTGTACATCTGCCCTTTGAAGGAACATCACTGAAGTCTCAGAAGTCAAATGTATTTTCAATCAGTCACTGTAGTATCAGTTCCACAAAGTAGTACCTCAGCTGTTGCAGGCTTACCTCTTCTGCAAAGGCACAAATGTGTTAACAGATTTCTTTATGAATGTCTGATATATTAGTAGGATTTGATTTTCATAGATCGTGAGATATTTTCTCTGCTCTCCCAATTTAAAAACACGCTTCTTTGCTATTTGGCAAAGACGAACTTGTAATTCTTTGTATCTTGAGCTGAAAATCAAGATTAATGAAAGAAAATAGATGTTGAATATTCATTGTACAGTATCACTTTATTGTTTGAAGTTTGTGAGGTTGTAAAGCACTACTGAATTAAAGCAAAATTCTCGAGCAGCAGGGAAAGTTATGAAAATCAGAACACTGCTTTCTTTTCCTTAGGTTTTCTTTACTTCTGACACAAATCTTAAAATATTCATGTGTTTTAACTTAGTGAGCAAGAAAATGTCAACATCAATGTAAACTTGTACCTGATTTAATTTTTTAAATAACACTTATAACCTTTGCTTTACTGGGGAAGTAGATCCTGCTTGGTGTTTACTTCTTGGCGCTTATTGTCTGTGATTTTTCAGTAGCAGTGTTTGAGTTCCTTTCACTGGAAGTCAAAGCTTGTTAGATTTTAATACTTTTTCAGTACAGAATTTTATCTGCAGATGACTTATCTAGTTTTGGTATGCCTGCACTGTAGGAGGACTTAATAATAGCAAAATAATCCCATAAATAATATCTGCTTCTTTACGACGCAATATAGCTCCCATGTTGCAGTAGAACATACTGTTGGATGGCTGACAGATTGCTTCCCTGTTGCAGCTCTGGTGAAGCAATGATAGTGCTGGGTGAGCAATGGGAGCTCCAGAGAGGCTGTGGGTATATACAGAGTGGTAGCAGAGAAAGTGTAACAGAGAGTGGTGATGTTTGAATCAATGGCACTGCCCCTTCTGAAGTCAATAACCTGGTATTATCTAAAGGACACTTTTGCTTCTGAAAATACCACCAGCAAGAGCATAAAACTTATGTCCTAGATATTCCTATTTGTTACATGCTATGTCACTTTTTGAGAAAAGGCAAGTTAATACTAGTCTTGTGAAAAATGCAGTTTGATAAATTAATCTGTTATTTCATTTGAAAACAAGATTATTTATCATTGTAGATGTTAACCTGTACTAGAATCCCACTATGCTCTGTTAAACAGCTGTGCTTCTCCGTGGTAGTGGTGTGTGTTTCTGGTGCATTCTAAAATGATGTGTGTGTGTGGTTTGATAAATCTGTTATTGTACCTTACTGAAAATAGTACACAAATATTAGTCTAAAATAGAAATAGGTAAAAATACCGTTGTGTTGGGCTGTTTGGTGGCGTCTTGTTTTTTCTTTTTCGTTGAGGGGATGGTACTTGTATGATAAGGGTCCACTGTTGTTCTGATCTCTATTTTGCATTCATAGATTTTGATGGACTGTCAAGCAACTGGAGTGTCAGTTGGTCAAGTCTTTCAGGTTGAAAGATTGCGAAGCTTTGATACATTGTATTAAAAGGGTAGTCCAACCTGGTCAAATTAATTTTGCTCAAATTAGGATTATCATAAATCTTTGGTAAAGACTGAAACCGAAAGTCTGGAGATTGAGGAAAGAAAGATAACTTATGATAGACATTAACCTTTATTTGCAAACCAACCTTCTCCAGAAAAACCAGAAAGAGCTCTCTTCTGACTTTTGTGTCTGACCCATTGCTGTTCTTTTTTCTCTGGACGTGCAGAAAAAGGGACTGATAAGCTTAGCTTCAGAGTTCATAGAATCATGGAATGATTTGGGTTGGTAGAGGCCTTAAAGATCATCTAGTTTCAGACCCCTTGCCATGGGCAGGGACACCTTCCACTAGAGCAGGTTGCCCAAAGCCCCATCCAGCCTGGCCTCGAACACTGCCAGGGAGGGGGCAGCTACAGCTTCTCTGGGCAGCCT
>Ga0181612_153447_pt1 | contig 14369 bp, 7 predicted proteins | sample HoacroProtozoa21_FD_119630 | JGI IMG/M metagenome (GOLD analysis project Ga0181612, IMG submission 119630) | Hoatzin crop microbial communities from Cojedes, Venezuel. Combined Assembly of Gp0051906, Gp0051904, Gp0051908 | reverse complement strand
CCTCAGGGAAGTACAGAGCTGCGAGTTACATGTTTTGTGGACACTGAAGAAGGCTGCTGAGAAGATGATACAGGTGATATGTGCCAGCTGACATTTAACCCCTACCAGCACTGAAGTCAAGGAAGACTCAAGTGGTAGCACTGTGCTTCAGATTGCAGAGCTCACAGGACAGTCTCCTTCAGACGTCAGGCAGTGAGAACAGAGAGAAAAGTGCCATGGGCTAGATGACTACACCTTAGGGACTGTGGATGTCTTGACTACATCAGGTATTCATTAACTATGGCAGAGGCTGTGCTGGATAGCTTGTGAAATGGGACTGAAACAGCAGTGAATAACTGCCAGCAGGTCAGTAGGGCAGAGTTGCTAGGAGATAGAGGACCTACAGGGAAGAAAGGGAAGGGGATCTGCAGTTGGGAGCAGCTCACAGCAGACATCCTGGGCAGCTGGTACCACCTCTGGGAGAGATGTTCACCCTTGCAACATACAGAGCAAACACTGAAGGGTCTAAAGAAGAACATCTCTGGATGCACTGCCGAAAAACAGAAATGCAGTGAGCCTGGTAGTGGGTCTAGAACATGGTTAAACAGGCAGGAAGAAGATATGCCATGAACTTAAAAATTTGCAATAATATTTTTTGCTCTTCTTAACCTACAGTTAGGTTGTTCCTCAGTCCTCTTGTTTTTTTTCAGCAAACTGATTTGTGGTGCAGCCAAGACAGACACTCTTCCCCCTCCAGTTCAAGGAAGGAACAAATAGGTGTGATTTCACTTTCCAGCCAGGGTCTCCATCCAAACCAGGAGATATGAGGCAGTAGAAGAGGGAAATAATTTGGTGCTGGTCAATGTATCATAATTCTCTCCTCTGTTCCTATGCAGAGAAGTGTGTTGCCCTTTCCTCAGGTTTAAATTACACCTAGGTCTTGGGTGTACTAATTGGTCAATGTAGACAGGTGATGTGCTCCGCTGGCCCTCATTGGGACTGACCTTCTTCAACCTCTGTCAGCCTTCCTGCTCAAAATATGCTTTTCCTAAATTCACTAAATTTGCAAAAACTCATTTAAGCCACAAAAGTGCCACCTATGCCAAGGCCTTCCCTCTGTACAGCACTCTAGGAGACTGCATATTGTGAAAGAGCGTATTCACACATGTATGTGTAACCATGTTATTAATGTGCATACAGCTGTTCTGCTTCTGCATGGCACAACTTACTGTAGATTATGCTTAATGTATGTTTCCCATTGTGAGATGATGAAGGAAGAAAAGCAATGAAGCTTATATTTCCATGCAAATATAGGTATCCTTGGATACTGCTGACACAAACGGCTATTAGGATAATAAGAAAAGGAAGATACTGAGTTCAACATTGTGACTTAAATACCAGCAGTGTATCTAATGAATTGTTCTGTCATTTCTTTATTACCAGGGCTGGAACTATAGTCATAGTCATATGGCCGAGTCCAATTAAATCTTCATGATTAATTTACTGCTTGTAGAAGGTAAGAAACTATCAGTCTAAAAAATAGGTATATTCTACCTTGCCACATGGCACACATCCCAGAGACATAGCCCTGGCAGTATCACCTCACGAACAGAGGAGAGAAGGGTTATCACTAAAATGCCTGATAGGAGCTTGGGAACAAGCTTAACATCCCCCTCCTTGCAACTCCACATGTGCAGGTATGCTTTCAAAACAGCAATAGCTTATTACACAGTTTCTTAAAGTCTTCCTTTACAGACCCATTGGTTGCAGCTCTCCTTCAAGCTCTGTTGGTTCTGGATAGCCTATTCCCTTTTCAGACTGGTCTAAAATCTGGACCACTTTTAAATTCTTTTGTTGATTTCTCTGAAATAGCAGCATAACTTCTGTTCTAGTGCCAAAAGGGATTTTAGTAAACTAGATAAATGAAAGAGAGTAGAAGTACTGACTGTGAGCTAGACTGAAAGAAGCTGCTTCTTCGGTTAATCAGTTAGAGGAAGAAGGTGTACCATTTAATGCTTATCAGGCCACTTACACCATACATTTACCTTCTTTGGCATATCCAGGGTACAATAAACCAGCAAAACCATGGATTAATGGAGCAGGGCTAGTGTGAGAAACAAGATTAATTGCTAGAGAGATGCTAAGGGCTTGGTTTTATTTTTCAGTAGGATATCTTACAAGTTCTGAACTACATTTGAAGTAATTTTCCACATTATGTTTTTTTTTTCTGACTCTTGCTCTACTTTTTTTCATGTTGGAGAGCAGGTAACAGTTTTTCTGAGGTGTTCCTTGCCTTCAAGGGGACACAAATTACATTATTCTACCTAAGAATAAAACCCAGGTTTAGTTAAGACAGTCCTCCAACTCACTGATGTTGGATATCTCAGCACATCTTATGATCTTTCTGCAATCTATGAAGCTGAGATAACAGGTGTCAAAGGCTGTGTGCTAACTACTTTTTAGTTTCTTCTGAAGCCTGCTTAGGTCCCATGTCTTCATGCTGAAACCATGACAAGGCAGAGGCTTGTCCACTTCAACACTTACAGGATCAAAGACTCGTAATCTCCTTCTGCTCACCAAAAAAACATGTTGAGCTGAGGCCACAGTCTCATCACAATATTGGATTCTGTCTTCCTCTCTCAAAACATGATAAATATTTTCCTTAACAGCTTTCTTAATGCAAGTCAGACAACCTTCTCCCCATGAGCCATGTTATTTGGGAGTACTTGAAGATGACAGAAAATAACCTTCCCTGAGCAGGGCTGAAGGCTTGATCCTTATGTGCTGGTGGCATTATGTAGATCAATACCAGCTGAGGAGCTGACACAGGATACATTTAAGCTTCTTTCACTCCTCCTCCTCATTGCTGTATATAGAATATGTAACATAATCTACTCTTAGGGAACTGGCAGGGAGCCTAATTGTAGCAAATATAGTAAGCAACTCTCAGCTTTCCTACTGACTTTTTCAACTACTGCCTGCATAAGAAGCGATCTTGCACTTCCTAACTATCTTGAATGCTTGTTGTGGTGATGCTGTCCTTTAGGACTATTAGCAATGAATTTGGACAAGATGAAGGATAAAGGAGGAAAATGGAAGTGTCATGGGGTTTGAAGTCTTTTGTGGTGATATAAATGTGAGACAATACCTTTATCTACTTTGTGCTAGAGCTTCAAGCTACCTAATGCCTCCTGGAATTAAGCACTGAGAGGTCTTTACTAGGCTCTTTGCATGTCATAGCCACATCCATGGGCCTATATAGTCATCCTCTAAAGTAGAAGCTCGTGATCCCCACACTGTAACCTGGGAGGTGATTCATACAGCCCATTTCTGACATAAGTGGCTAGGAGTGTTTCCTTTGCTTCTTTAGAAAAATACATGTCCGTGGAAGTATAAATACTCTAGAAAAACCTATGAAAGCTTTCTGATTCTGCATTTTGTTGAGCAATACAAGGCTAGTACTTTGGTGCCTATTAGATTCTCTCTTCTCCCCATGTCAGTTTACAACGCTGTCAGATGAAGTGCTGATCACATTTTAGGCTTCTGTGATGGACAGAGGTTTTGAGTTTCTCTTCATTAATGTGATTGCAGGATTTGTATCTGTACTGATAGACCTTGATGGATATCTGTCTTAGGACTATAGATGCTGTCGAGGCTGCAAGCAAACGAATAGGAGCTGGCCTGAGGTCTATGTAACTGAACAGCACATGAAAAGCTACTGGACATGATGTGAGAAATTGCTGGCTGTGATGATAACAGTAACAAGCTGACAAAAGTTACTAAGAGCACTACAGGGTGGCTAGATTTTGCATATTGTTAAGTGGAAGTGTGTGACTGATTGCCAGACTTCAGAGAGGTAACTGAGGGGACCTTCTGGGGAGTGGAGTCTTGTGAGGCAGCAGTGGCTAATCATCATGTCAATAATACCATAGAATGCCAAGGTTAACTAGGTAATGGTATCCGAAATACCAGATTTTAGTATGGAGATAGAAGAACCATGACCAAAAGGGAAAAATTAATTAAAGACAAGCTGTTTATTTGGAAGGAAACTGGGAGGTGGAAGACAGGTACAACACAACAAAAAGGAAGATCAAGAAAGAGAGAAAGGGATAACCACGTATGAAAATGCTGTAGTTGGTGCTGTCTAGTGATCCCTTTCAGGTAGTCCTGTGCTTCATCACTTCAGACTAAATGGGAACAGCAAACCAAAGCCATTGCATTGACCCCAACATAGAGGTGACATCTCCCTTCCAGACTTGTGAGGACAGGTGTGGCTGCTTCCTGGGAGAACCAATGGAGGGATGAACCAAGCGTCCTGGTGTGCCTGCGCAGGGGCCGCCTCCAGCACTGACTGCACTGGCAGCTACCCACTGCTTCTGATACGTGCAGCATCCCTTGTAAGTGAGGGAATAATGAAGTGGCACAGCCAAGAAAAAGAAAGAGTTTGTGGGGAGTAGTAGGGAAGAGACGTTAATGATTGGAAGGAAAAGGTGAGGATACTGATGGGGTTAAAAAATTTAAAAGTTAAGAAAAATTACAATGACTCTGCAAATACATGTATACACACTGTTTACATATCGGCTGGTAACCGGTCAAATCCCAGAGAAGGGAGTATGATTCCTCCTGCCTTCTGAAAGGTGCACCTCTCGAAGTGTCTTCATTTCGGTGACTGCAGGATTTGAGTCCCTTGTTAACATTGTCTCCTAGCAGCTTGCATTTAGTACTGGTTGCTGCAGAGGATTCACGGTTGTTACCAACTGTTGCAGGCATAAACAAAGCTTGATGGATGAATTAGCTGAACGGTCATAAACAGTATACTGTCATGCAGGAGGCTTTAAATGTTGGCTGACCTTTGGTTCAGTCAGACATATCTGATGCAACTTTCATTTGAGTGAAAATATTGGTATTTTCACTTACTACTTTTTTTTTTTTAATGAAGTGAAGGCTGGCAATACGTATAAGAAGACATCTTTTTTTTTATTGTTTGTGAAGAAAACTTTTGCTTATATTTCCTGTTTTTATCCTTACTTTCCAGTTACATATATTTAACCATAGATTAAACTTTCTACACTATACCTTTTGCTTACTGTTCTTTAGATATTTATAATTGGAATATTCATATACAGCCTGTTTGTTTTTCTTTCCTGTTTCTAAGATTTCAAGAACCTGTCAACATGGACCTGTGTGGCTTTATAACATCAGAAGATGACAGATGATTTTCAGACTGGACTAGCTGAAAAAACAAAGGCCCTTTGAACTGGAAATAGCAGACTGTGCTCTGAATACAGCTAAATGGATGAAGTGAATGAATTCCCTGGCACTTTTTCTGGAAGCCCTCTCTTCCATTATTTGCAGCATTGTGTTTACATTTCCATCTGTCCTCACATGAGAGCATAATTCATTGTTAATTGCATACAGTGAAAGGCCCAAGAGAAGAATAACTGGGTATAATAACAGCTTTCCGCTTTTGGAGGGGCAAGAGTGAGTTTGGGAGACAATCTTCAGCAAGCAACAGCAAGAATCAATGATAATAATTATTATCATCTGCTTCATGACATCCAGGAAAACAAAGCCATTTAAAAAAACTATTCTGTCCGTTTTACCAGTAAGATACCTCTTCTCTCAGTAAGAAATCCATTTCTACAGTAAGCAGAGGTTTTATAAAACCTCACTTCCTCTGACACCATCTGATATGGGTTCTAGCTAGGTAATATAGCTGAACACAGAGTGCCTTCTGTTGAAGATACTCAACTGAATCTTTTCATTCATTTGTCAGAAACTTGCAGCACCCCAGTTTCTCTAAGGGCTCCCTCCATCTGTGAAATGTGACTGAAATTCACTAATAAGTTTCAAAATTTTGGAGGAAGGTGGGAGAAGGTGTGGAAACCTTAACCAACCACTCAATCAAATAAGCCTCATTTACTTTGAAAAGTAGGTTTTATGATGTTTTTCCTAATTGCTATGATAATTTCAAGTAAGATGCTTGAACGCAGCTGCACATTTACTGCTATGCAGCATTTCAGGGCACTGCTGTAAAATATTCCAGTATTGCCTATAATGTCAGTTAACTTACATTTGGTGCCCTAGTTCATCTATCTAAATGGCAGGGACTGACTGCTCTGTTTTCTTTTTCATGAATCTCAAAGGGATTATGGGGAAAGTCAGTGAAGCTGGAGCTTTATCTCTTCTTGTCTCTGAAACTAACATAACTATGCAGAAGAGAAATTATATGGGCATTTCTTCATCTCATTTCACCATGGCATGAGCAGCCTTCTCTCATTTCACAGCCTACTTCTCAGGCTGTGCATACCATGAATTACTCTGTTCTGAGAATTGCTGTGGATAAAAGAAGTCTCTACATGTTCATACCTGGCATCTGAGATTACAGCATAAAGAAAAAGAGGGTAAAATTACTTGGAAATTTTGCTCAGGCCTCAAAAAACTGCAGTTGTTTGAGCATCTCTTAATAAGAACCATTTATTTCACTATAAAACTATATTCTGCAGAGAAAAAAATTTATTTTAGGAACAGCCTGTCCATTACATGACATTAAGCAGTAAGCAGTTGCATTAAGTGACTTTTTCTCTTAGATGAAAATGCTAACAAAAAGTTGTGCATGATCCTGCTTCAGAAGGTCAGTATATATTCATTACATGTGCTCCTTTCCTCCTCGAAGCAGGTGAGCTCCTGGTGGCATGAGCTTTGAGACTGCATGATAACGATTCCTTCCCTCTTCATCTATAAATCTGTTGTTCAGCACAACTCTCAGTGGGCCTTCAATGAAACCAATCTTTTATTCTATGCCTACAGTTCCTGTCAGAAACATCTCAGGATTTTTTTCAGTAAGAATGCAGAAGTGGCAACAAAAGCTCCTCTTCATAATTTTGCTGGCTTCATCCACTCTTCCCAAAGTCTTCCTTTTTCCTCTGCTCATACTGCTGAGCTATCAGATAGGGACATAAGAGGGGTCAGCTTTCTCCAGAGGGGATTGAATAGCCTACCCAGTGCAGAAGTGGCTTCACTATCCATCACAATTTAACCCATGTACTCAAAAGAGCTTGGCAAAATGACTGGCAGGCACTAATACCAGCTGTGAACAGAGAGAGTTGGAGGCAGAAAGCAGAGCAAGATATTCCTAAACAAATGACATTTTACATGATAATATTTAGGGTGATCCAGCAGACAGCATTTAACTCTGCTCTTTCACTCATTCTGTCAGTCTGGTGTAACTTTTGAAAATTGCTGCTGGGGACACAGCGTGGGAGGATGAGAAGTTCACAAGTGTGTTCATTTGCTCAAGTGGCCCAGCTTACCTAAAGTAGCTTTGTTTTACTAGTTTAAATATTTTTTACACTGGTATAAGTTTTTTTGCACCAAAGCAGATCATCTCATGCAAGACTGATATCAGTAGAGGTTGTTTTTATAGTTTTATAGTTTTATAGTTTGTCCACATAAACAGTTTCATTTGAAGAAAACCATTGCTAGCCTGACAGCTGTATCTGCGTTAGTGCTGATACTGTGTTGGTCAGACCTAAACCAGTAATGATGCTGAAGAAAAAATCTTAAATTTAAGGATCCGCAGTGAAGTTTTTTTTATCCAAAGAGCAAGCTATGGGTCATCTGTTCCAGTGAGACAATATTTTTTGTAACAAAATTTCTATCGTGAAAAGAGAAAGCATGGGATATTCCGTGCTGTAATAAATCTGTAGTCTAAGACCCTGACCAAAAGATCATTGAAATAGAAATCAAAACCCATATCACTTCTCCAAGGTAGCAGGCTCACAAATAGAGAAAGAAACAACTTTTCTTGAACAATAGATTTAGTGAAAAACACATAGCTTAAGGATGGCCAAATCTATACAGAATTTTATAATTGCTTTTTATCAAGATAAGAAAATAGAAAGACTGTTCCAGAAAAGCCAAAATTAACAATGTCCGCTTTGCCCCCCCCTTCTTGACTTCTCATCCCCTCCCCTCCCCATCACCTTTTTCCCCATTTGAAATAGCCCTCCTTATTTTAAGAGCAGGATTTCCTGTTTTTAATGTCTCAATTTTTTTTGGCTTCAGCTATCTGGAAATTTATGTTTATATCAAGGATTTAATTTCATCAAGGGAGGAGAGTTTTCTATACTAGCTTGAAACAAAATAAACTTCAACATTTTTTTTTTCCCTCGGTTGAATATAAAAAACAGTTATTTTCTTGGGTCTAGGCAAAAGATCAAGAAAAAAAAGCATTAAAATCTTCAGAGGAGGTAACTATTATGCTTTTTAATGAAAATATTTGGAGTTACTTTCAGGTCATGGACAACAGACTTCTGGGCTACAAAGAAACCCCCAGAACAACCAACGAAACAAAACCCCTAAAAGAAGAAAGAACAAAATTATACTCTTAAAAATCTGAAGTTACTTCTGGAAGGAGCAAATGCCAAAGTATGGATGCACAGGACGTGTTTTAGCAAATCCTGAAATTCAAATTTGACTGGCTGCTACTACTTTAGCACAGTAACATGAATGTGAATGTTTCAGAAAAGTTTAAAGAATTAACAGAATTGTTAAGTTTTGTTGAGCCAAAAAGAAATATCAAAAAATTTGCAGTTCTAATGTGCTTGGTCAGATGCTGAAAATAAGGGGAGAGATTAATGAACAGCAAAGATTGTTAAAGTAAGAAGCATGGAAAGTCTGTTCTGCCATCTCTCAGTTCACACAAGATTTGTGAATCCCTTTTACTCTCAGGACGTGTATGTACACAGTCCAAATCAGTCTCACCGTGAGACTTATTTTAAAGAACACTGTGTGAAATTGAACTTGAATAGAAAAATTAGATAGTTCATTAAAGAACTCGTCTGTGTACTAGTCTTGTTATTAAGCAAACCATTCAGTTTAATTTTTTTAATTTACAATGCCATTTTTGAGTAATCAGAAAACAGAGTATTACATAGCACACTGCCATGTGTATGCTTTAAGATAGTTGTTCAATATCCGAGACTCCAACAAAGAAGAGTCACTGAAGTCAGTGTAGTGACTGCTCTGCATCGTAGGGAGATCTGAACTGTGTATTTAAAATTTTATTGTCTAATATGATAGGAAACTTTTTTGATTTTCCTTTCCTTGTTTTCAGATTTCACCCTGCTCTCCAAACTGCCCTGGGATATGATTTCAGCAAGTGATGCTTTGATTCTCTTAGATCTGCCAGTCATCCACTGATTTTAAAATTATTACCCAGATCCGCATTGGAGAGTAACTGAAGAAAATTGTGGGCTATCTTGAGTACATACACCTTCCCACTGCTTGCTTTCCTTGCCACAGCTGCCTCTGCAGGTCTCTGCCATGGTGGGACTGCTGTGTGGGTTCCTGTTTCTTCAGTCAGACCCTTTTTGCCTGAAGCAGGCAAATTGAGTGGTGACACAAAAGGAGAAAAAGTGCAAAATACATTCAACTAAAAACATAAAAAGAAAATTGTGCTCTGCCAAGCTGTTTACATGGGAAGCACCCCCTCCACAAAAGAAAATCCACCTCTTCGTTGTTGCTACCAACAGCAGTGTGTCAGTCAAACGGAATCAGATTTTGCCTGTAATGGATGTGTCTGGCAGTGTATGGCATCCAGATGAAGATGGGGCATGTTTACCTGTCCTCCCCCTCTGCTCCCAATTTGGGGGGCATACAGGGGAGTTTGAAGTGCTGGTTAGTAGCTTTCATGACACTCTCACCCAACTGGAGTACTAGGAGGTTGAGGTTTGAGAGCATAGCAGAAGACTTTGTAAACTTAATGTGATATTGACTTGCAAGTAAGGATTCTGGAGTGCCACATTTGCCAAAGGGCCTATCTCCTCTGTCATTACAAGCACAATGTTTTCCTTTATGCTGCTTGGTTTTCTGCCCCGGCATTTAATTTCTTTACTTCATAACTGAATTTCCTATTGTGCTATGCAGAAAGTTTTGTTTTATCAGGAAGACAATAGTTTTACAACAGGAAAACCTTAAGGAACCCTTTAGCTACTGAATTGTGAGTTGCTTGCAATCCTCCTTACCCAAAACATTTTACTCTGAACGAGTTCAGCACTAAACTGTGTTTTCTTGTCAAGCTGTACTGTCTTCATGAAAGCTGTGGTCAGGTAGTCTGATGCACTGATATTTTGCAGGTCCCAAATCTCCTGTCTGAACTGTGCATCCTCTGAGGGCTGCAAACTCTCTCTCCTGTGTAAGCCACATGGTGCAAGATGGAAAGCAGGAGAATTTGGCTTACAAGGAATAACATAATCAAACAAAAATACAGGTCTCTTCAGGCACTGTGACAAAGTAGCCATAGGGATCTTAGTATTGCGCTGACTTGACACAAAAGATTTATTATCAGTTTAAAAAACCAAGTGTTCTGCCCTTTTGGAGTCTAATTTTGCTCACTTGTTTTCTTAAAAGGGTTTGAAATGGGCATTCAATTTTTTCATCACATTTCAGGTTCATAACAAATGATGAAATATTGGTAAAAATATAAGAGAGAAGAACCTTAATCCTTTCTTTTTAATAACCTCTGCATTTTTCTGTTGTTTATGCAAAGCCATGAGCAGTATGAGAGCACCCAATTCGTTAAGTTATTTGGTTAAGGACAAAAAAGTGGTAGAAGTGTAAAAGAAATAACAAATTATGTGCAGAGTGAGAAATACATAGACACTCAAATGTTAGCATCCTTTGTATGTGGGAGGGTGTGTATGTGCACCTCACTCGGAGACTACACTCAGCCATGCTGCTGACCAGACCCGTAAGCAGGAGCAGCCACAGCCATATCCCTCAGGCTGGGATGGGGGGACCCACGGCTCAGAGGGCACTTGGAAGGAGGAGGGCACAGGTCCTGAAGGTTGTGGGGTCTGGCAGCTCCTGTAGTATCCACAGTAGTTTAGATTTAGAATCCTGTAGAAATTTGTCTGGAGAGATTCCATATGGTTCTGTAACATAGACAGTACTAACTCTTGTTAGAGCAAAAGACTATCACCTTGATGACAAATATAAAACAACATTTACAGCCTGGAAGGAAAACAAAAAATTACATTTAACACTGTGTTTTGGTGCCCACAAGAATTCCACTTCTACTTTAGCTAGACAATGCAGACTTTCAGTAAAATCCTTAGAGTCATAAAATGCTTCATTTAAAGAGAAAAAAATCAATAACTCCAACTTCCTATGTACTTTTGCTTTACTGAGTGTCTCTGTTTAAATGCATATTGTGACTACAGTGCTGCCAAAGAGTACCAATATGACATTCCCTATAGAAGGAATCACAGAAGAAAACAGTAACATTTTGAGTGTGTAGGAGGTGGGGGGAAAGGGGAGGCGACATTTTTAAAGAAAACGACGTTCTTTAGCTGCCTAAATAAATGAACTTTACAGAAATAAAAATGTGCTCTAGACTGGTTTCTGACTTTTAAAGAAGGCATGAAAACAAATTAAAATTGAACATGCACTGAAAAATTAGGCCCTGGAATTAAGTAGTAGAGGTGTCAGCATTCTCTTCATGTTTGCATCTTTTATATAAAGATAAATAAGATGAAATTGGGAAAGGACATCCAAAAAAACACTATATAAAAAAAGACCATAAATATACACAGTACAGCTTAGTTATTTCTTCAGTTTAGAAAGCTAATTTAGAGAAGACATATCATCTCCCCACATACCTCCTCAATAGTCTTAGTTTTTTGTAATTTATTTGGGACTTGAGGAGTCCAGGAGATGCAAAAACACCAATAACCTCTGAATCCCCAAACTTTACAAACCCAGTTATAAGGCAATGGATGACAGTTTGCAAAAAATCAGACAGAAATGCAAAAAAATTATGTGACAACATATGAAGAAACGGTGACCAGTGCTTTCTGCTTATTAAGAAGTCCACCATTGTCAAAATTCTGGTAAATAAATTGAAGGTGTCTTAAAGAAAGCAATGAGGTGTTTGTGCACATATTTATAGGGAATTCTAGCTTAGTACACAAGAACTGTCCTTATGTGCGATGAAATGATCTAGAAAAGTACCGTACAGGATCATACAGCAATTTATTTATGGCTTTTCTACTGAAGATCCTGTTCTCCAGTAGGGATTATTTATACCCTTATTCCTTCATCCTCATTCCCTACCCAGCTTTCTGCTAGAAGCCCTGTGGAGGATTTTGCTTACCAGAGAGACAAGGAAATTAGCGAATGACAAGTAATGTTTGCTTGCCGACTGCAAAAAATGACCTCTGTGACTAAAACCAGAAAAACATGAGTACTGATGGAAGGCAATTATTTACAGCTGAAGTGTGACTGAGGTACTTGTAAGACTTCAAAGTTGGTGGTTCCCTGGGCTCTGTGCTACAAAAGCCCTCAGTGCCCAGAAAGAGATTCAGAAACATGCAAGGACAAACTCCAGGCAGACAAAATACCCAGACAGCTTTATCAGTTTCCACAAATTAGAAATGTGGTAACGGTCGTATGCTAATGTGATTAAGTGTGCCAATGGTGAAACTCTTCAGATCTTCAGGGTATGTAACTGAGCTGAAGCAGCAAGAATGAAATCAAACACTGTGACTCAGAAAGTGAGGCTAAATCAGTTTACAGAGGACCTCGATCACAAATGCAAAGGTCTGAAATTACTTCTCATGTCATGAGTCGGTTACAAGTGAGCTAGCCAGTGCGAGGAGAGAGCTGAGGCAAGATGCTGAGTGTTCTGGACCTTTCAGCGGCATCTTGGCAGCATGTACCCCTGGTTTTAACACCTACCTTTTCACTGTGGCACACTTTTTTAGTGTACTTGTTGCATTGTGTTGGTGAAGTATGTAGAGACTTTTCAAGCACCTAAACCTAGGGTCTTGCCTGTATGTTCGTAAAACAGACCGCAAAGCCACAACGGAGGCTTCTGTACTCCTATGGCGTGACTCCTCTCTCGATCATGCATCCCAAATGGTACCTTTAGACGTTGCAGTCATGCTCCTGAGAGTTTCTGCAAATTCCTCCCCACCCTTCCATTATTCCCATGTGCCGCTCTGCCCCTGGAGGAGATGAAAGTACTGGGCATTGTATGAGTGAAATGCAGCCTAGAACTTACTGTGAACATTTTTGAGGGTGCTCTTTTGGTGACTGAACTGTTTGAAGGTGCATATCTGTCTCCCTATAACGCTCTGCCATTTCAGAAGGTTGTCTAATGGTTGGTTTTTTTTAAGATTTCTTTGTTTTCCTTTTTTGTTTCCTTTTTTTCTTTTTCTTGATGATGCTTTGTCATGAGGGTTTTTTCTCTACTTCTACATTTTATCCTGTCTCCCTTTCATTTTTCAGGCCCTTACCTGCTTGTCTGTCAGATATGTCATTTCGTTTTCTTAAAAAAGGCAGCCAGAAGTATTCATCCAGGCTGCAAATGCCAGTTTTTCAGTTCACCAGTAGCTTTGATCCCTCAGTCAGCTTCACAGTCTGTGAAAGAAAGGGACTAAAGTGTCTCAACACAGTTCACATGATTCAATTTCACCTGAATAAAAGCAGTCTCTGTCCAGCTGAGATGCAGGAAGTCTGTACTTGGTATATTTATTTATTGGCACATCACAAAGGTCTGTCTTGAAGGCAAGTTACAGAAATGACGATAATTGGGAGAGAGTAGAGAGAATGAAATAAAAACTGCTGCTTCGTTCTAAGCCTGTTAGTGTGATTCAGCAGTTCTTCTCTGCACAAGGTCTGCGTACAAGGAAGAAAATGCTAAGAAATACATAGACAAGGTGACTTCTTATCGTCAGACTTTGCTCAGTCTGTGTGATGCATCCACCTGAGCCAGAAACCCAGCCAAGTCAGATGAGCTTTGTTACCCTTCAAGGTAAAGCTTCCCTGAATTACTGGAAACTAAATTTATGTAAATCCAGCTCTTATGGCTATGAAGTTTAGGTAACCCTATAAATATGTATGCTTTTTAGGAATGACCGAGAAACAGCAGAACTGAAATTTAAAGCCAAAACTAAGGGAATGACAGTAACCTAAGGAATACAAGAGAATGAACAACAGTGACAAGAAAACACATTTTTTCTAATGCTACCACTTTTAATAATCTAACAATAAAACAAAGTTAAAAAATGAATACTAACTGTATTTGTTAAAATCATGGAATCATAGAATAGTTTGTGTTGGAAGGGACCTTAAAAGATTATCTAGTCCCCCCCCCTGCCATGGACAGGGGGACCTTCCACTAGATCAGGTTGCTCAAAGCCCTGTCCAACCTGGCCTTGAACACTTGCAGGAAGGGGGCAGCCTGTTCCAGTGCCTCACCGTCCTCATGAGGAAGAATTTCTTTCTTACATCTAATCTAAATCTACCCTATTTTAGTTTAAAATCACCACCACTTGTCCTGCTGCAACAGGCTCTGCTAAAATGTTTGTCCCCACCTTTCTTAT
>Ga0181612_176619_pt1 | contig 14371 bp, 9 predicted proteins | sample HoacroProtozoa21_FD_119630 | JGI IMG/M metagenome (GOLD analysis project Ga0181612, IMG submission 119630) | Hoatzin crop microbial communities from Cojedes, Venezuel. Combined Assembly of Gp0051906, Gp0051904, Gp0051908 | reverse complement strand
TGAGCTGGGCAATATCCCCTTCCCCCTTCGAACCTAGTTTAAAGCCCTCTCAATGAGCCCCGCCAGCTCGTGGCCAAGAATTCTTTTCCCCCTTTGAGATAGCTGAGTTCCACCTGTCACCAGCAGGCCCGGTGCTGTGTACAGCTCCCCATGATCAAAGAAGCCAAAATTTGAATGACTATACATCGGCCAAACCTCATCTTCTGAGCATCCAGCTAGCATAGCAAGGACTGAGACTCTGACTGTGAGAACATACTATTTCTAAAAACCAAACATTCACAAATAGGTTGAATACTGGTTGCTGCTGAATGTTCATTGTTATAAGTATTTTTAATTTTAGAGCTTGTCACTGTGAAATGTTTATGAGGCTCCCAGCTTTCACTGACTGTCAAAGGGAACAGCAGAGCTTACTCTCTTCATGCCACTGGAAAAACTGGCACAGTATAAACCCATGAAGTGGAAATAAGGAATTAAGCACCAGTGGCTTGCCAGGGCTTTGGTGACAGCCTTCTCCTCCCCTCCTTTCATTGCCATGCTAAGAACTGATAGATGCACAAGAAAAGGCAAAAAAAGCAGAACCCCTTCAAGAGGAGACAAAAATGAATCACTTTAGAATAAACATAATTCCTCACCCATGAAGGGCAATTAAACATATTGTACTAGTGAAAAGGGGAGTTTAATAAAGTTATGAGTGTTTTAAAACTCCTAAAAGCAATTTTTATATTCCCCCTTCACGGATGAGCTCTCACAAGTCACAAGTTTGTGAGCTCATTATCAGCTGCCATTCAGTGAGCGGCAGGCAGTTAAAGTGCTTTGTCAAGTCTCTCGGTTTCCAACCTTTTCACCATTGCTTCGAGTGCTTTTTTTTTCCTTCCATCCAGGGAATTCAAACCAAATACAATTATGATTAAAACAATACAAATAATACACTCAGATGACCATCTCCTCTCTTTATGCCAGCTGTGTAAAATAATCAGCCAAATAATTGGTAGATCTTCTGGCTTTTGTTTTTCTCTCCGAGGAGCTGTTGAAAAATAGACAGGTGAGAATATGTTACTTAGGCTCTGAACATATGACCGGGGAAGCAAAGCTCAAGGCATTGCAATGGAGCAAATCCTGAAACACAGGAATGCAACATAGCAGATAAGCAGGTTAAAGACAGGTATTTGAAAGCCTCCGAGATTTAACCCTGGTTCATCCATGAGCAGAATTGCCACCTTCTGAGCAGATCCATATCGCTTTGAATGCTTGCATCATGTTTAGTGTTTTCTGCATTATTTGAATTATTTTCCCCTAGTCTGGATAACTTGACTTGCCACAAATGGATTTATTTTAGTGGCTCTAGTCGAAAATTGATTTGGATTTACAGACTGAAGTTGCCTTCTTTTTCAGTGCTCATACAATCACACATACAACAGGGGAGAGGAGTGAGCTGGGGGGAGAGGTCTTGATTAGTTTCTGGTTCCTAGGAGCTCACATACAATAGAAATGAACCTTATTTGTGACCTGCTACGTTGATGATTCCTGCATCTGTGAATGTTTCAGGGAGTTAATGCAATTCCTACGACAACAGTGAGTGAAAGCTATATGCAAAAGTCTTGTCTTTTAACAGCAGCTATCTTGTATTTAGGAATATAAAATAAATAGTGAGCTGAGATGCAGTGCTTCAGTGACGCTTCCCCTTTCTGCAGTGAACCACATGAAAGGTTTCATCTCTGATGAAATTTCAGACACCTAAAACAATACCAAAAATTAGACACACTCCAGGTGATATTTCCAGAGGGGTCAGCATACAAGCAGTTTCAAGGAGACTGCTAAAAACTCAGCTTTCATTCAGGCACCTTCATAAGTGGCCACCTTTTAACAGCCAGTGGCTTTGTTCTTGTGCATAAAATGTTGAAATTGTTGAAGCTTTCAGAAGTTACTTAGCAAGACAACAACACAACAGAAAAATGACTCTGCCTACAGAGTGCCCTCGTGAACTTTTGTTCAATCCCATCCTCCTGCAGTTTTCAAATGCATAATTTTAAATGCACTGTAATGAAAAGGCAATTAGGCTTCTGCAGTGGTAGTTGTGCAGTTATCTACAGTTGCTTCTGGAGGCTGATAGAGCAATACTTTTGCTGGACCATGCACCATCAGATTTCTTCTCTGAATATCCTCATCAGAACTCCCCAAGATCTGGGCATTGTACAAGCACACATGCATGCACATGTATATTTTAGGAAGCAACCCCTCTTTGAACCCTCAGGTGTCAGGATTGTGAGTATTATAGCTGTTCTCCAGGACAATTACACTGTGTGCTTGTGTCGTGCTTATTAAGCCAGAGGTCATACCAAGAAATCTACTGGAGATATTCTCAATGTTAATCCTGTTTGCTTTTAAACCCTAGTACAGGAAAAAATTTTTGAAAGAAGGTGAATAAAAAAACCTACCAAGCATACATTTTTATAACCTTAGCTGTGCTGCAAAAATAAAATTACACCTAATCCTACCCACAGTAATATCCTTTGCAGCTTCCATGTGCCAAAGAGGAATCAAATCTCAATATTCAGCCTTCTACACGGTCATTGCAGAGTGATACATGAATCAGTATCACTTACAGCACCAAAGTCAGAAACGTTACACTAACACCAACTGCACGTTAGCAGAATAAACTCAAAATTTCTCCACTTGCAGTGGTCATGTTTTTAACAGATGTCCCCTTCAGACACAAATTCAATAAAACCTTGGTATTCTGTGTATTGCCCAAATATAATATCGTTATGCGATACACACCATTTTACTGCTTTCTAATATAACAGCTCTCCAGTGTGAAATACTGTTAATGATCAGCATAAAATACCGATCATTTTAGTACAGTTGTAAATCAAAATTTATTTTGTACCTGGGATGCCATGAGAGTATGATTAACTTTTATAAAATGGGCAGGATTTGGGGAGCCATTTGATTGGTCAATATTAGCTCTAAGCCACAGGTATAAATCTTTATGACTAAACAGGTCGAAATTCATTAGCCCCATGTCCCTCCTTCATATCACATAGCTGTAAAATGGCAAGAAAAAAATTGCCAGTGAAAAAAAAATCTTTGCATTCATTCCCTGATTTATTTTCTCTCAGCAGAATACAAATATACTGCGGGCTTTAGGTTCACACTTGCTGCATGATGATCTTTAAAGGTCTGTTAGAGCCACGGGTTGGCTGTCTTTGGACAACGCTGTGAAGGCTGCGTGGCTTGGAGGGGCCTGCAAGAGCCAGCATCCTACAAAAGGTGCTCGGCCCTCCTTGCCAAGGCCCGAAGCCATCACTGCTCCTTTCCTGTGTTGCAGGCCAAGACTGAGCAGCACGAAGCCACCTGGTGCTGCTTGGACAGCCAAAACGAAGAGAAAAATGTGGCACGGATTGAACAGAAGTCGCTGATGTTATCCAGGCTCAGTCATTGCCTCCTCCATGGCATGAAGCAACCCCCAGGGCAGCTTCTATTTAAACTAGAGGCATTTGACTTTGCACTGTTTGTTCATTTTGTGCTTTTAGCCTTCCTTCCCAGTGCACAGACATCAAAGTCCATGGGAGACAGGGGATTTCAGGTCAACAGTGCTCACGTGCAGGTGCTGCTGCCCAGAGCCATCAATGCCGTCATGGCTGTGCTGGATGGAAAAAATTTTTGATTTTCTGCCTCCCTGTCCAGGCAGGTGAGAATGCTTAGCTGCCTGGTGCACTGCGACAAAAGGGTCGGGCGGACAACTCAGCCGATCACCGGGGTGGTGAGGCTCCTGCCTGTGCCAGACGCTGCCATTTGCAGAGGCTCTCACAGGGCTGAGAATCATTTCCCATCTACTCCTGGGCATTCCTCAACCGAGACATTTGCTTTCCTGGATAAGAAATAAAAAATAATCAAGAAATAAGAAGCCTTGCTACCAAGTGTGGGTGCTGATGACCTGCTGATGACCTGCTTTGTGGCTAGGAAACTATCCACCAGCTATCAAATCACTGACAGAACCACCGGTGGAGCAGCATCCTAGGAATGCATCCCCAAGCAGCTCATGCTCCCCCCTGCAGAGGTGTATGGACACTGACCACCGCTTCAGAGCAGCAGCCATCAGGTGCCTCAGCACCCTTGCGGAGCTCATCTCCAAGTGACGGTGACAAGGACACATAGAGAGGCTGTGTCACAGCCAGAACCCAGCCAGGACCTTTGTCACTCCTTGGTGTCACCTGTCTGGCAGCAAAACTGTATTGTCTCCAGACAGGTCCCTTCCAACCCTTACCATTCTATGATTCTATGCTTCTATGTATTGGAGTTTCTAACACTCTGTAAGTGATTCTTATCATCCCTTTAAATGTCTTGCTTCAGCCGTGTTCCCATGAGATCTGTAAACGAATATTATTCATCAGTGATCAAGGTTATTGAAGGAATCCGAAGAGAATCTGTTGCTTTATACTTGGGAGTTAGGTGGCTTTATTATAGAAACTCTTCTTACTTTAATTAATTACAGCGAGTGTAACTTTTCACTGTACATGTTAAAAAATATTTTTCTCTTGTAAATGCTAAAATATTGGCTCAAAAAAATGAGTCCTAAAAAGAAATAGAATATGTGCAGTAATTGTAGTATCTAATACGTAGTATTTTTTATTTTGTTTTCCTTAAAGCACTCAGGGAATGACTAGTGTAGACTTAGGATCAGGATAATAGGAAAACCCCTATTAGAAAGGAAATAGCTTTCCTTGCTCAAAGGAAATCTAAAAAGATTTCCCTGCTCTGAACAATCAATTTAAAAGAAAGTTTAATCAAAACTAGAAGGAGCATGCATGCAAAACTTCTTCAGCAAAAAGGACTCATTTCACATCCGTGTGGTTAGAGATTTATCCTGTCTGTGAAGTAAATATGCTCTGCAGCAGATTTTAGCACCTTCCTGACCTGGTGGCCAAAAAGCACAGCCGAGCAGGTGAAAACATGATCATTGCTTCCCAGACACTCACTGCTTCTTCTTTAGATAAGAAATGAGTCATCTGCAATTTTAACAGGAGGCTTTGCTGGCCTCATTGCATAGATTTTTTGACTTCAGAGGGTACTTCCCTGCCCCAGACTGTTCCTTCCAAGGGAGGATGCGCTGTTCTATGTCTGGAGCAGCATCAAGCACGGCACAGCGCCTTGATGCATCTGGGGTTCTTCAGAGTGATTTAATCTGGTTTGATTTGACTGCTGTTAAAAGAAAACAAACAGACAAATAACTATGCTGAAATAACAGATCTTTTCCTTACCGACTGCTATTTTGGGAACAGTAGAGCTTCTTCTTTCCAAGCAGTGCAGGATTGGACAAGTTTAGCTTCTCAGATACAAGAAGCAGCCCCCTTAACTGGGACTCACAATGACACCAATAAGAATTACTGAATCCCCAGCACCACTACTGAATGGCATCTATTCTCCATTAACACAGATGGCTGAGTGCAGGCTGGGCAGACCTTTAAATGTTTTTATTTGACTTGTGCCCTCCAAATCCAGGGCTGATTCACTGTCTTTAGTGCCTTCACATGGCCATCTGTTCTCCTGGCTGGCTGCCCAGGGACAACCTGCTCCTACCCTCGTGCTCAGACATACGGTATCAGTGCTGAGTGAGGGCAGCCTCCACTGCAGGGCGAGAGACAGCGAGGGCAGGGAATTGGGAAATTCAGAGAAATTCTCCTCTGTGTTCCTCTCCACTCTCAATCTGTACTCCAGAGGGGAACGAGGGAAAGCCAGGCTGAAGAAATATAGACAGGGAACCTGGGGGTCCCCAAGGTCCCGGTTGATAGTGATACTCCCTGAGGACTTGCAGCCAAGCAGAGGGGACCCAAGGTAGGTGACTCCCTTGGAGCAGTTTACCCTGAGAAATCCCTTGAGAATCTACAGAGCTTTTTCAGTTATCAGCCATCTGACTCGCCTCAGGCTGTGTTCAGATGAACACACCCAGCTCCAAAGGGAGCTGGGAAGGGCTGGTTCCCATTAGATACCCTGCCTGCAGAAATCCATCCGTGTGCTGCCTACAGCCTTCCCCCAGTAACAGCTCCCACGGGATGCTGCGGGGAAAGACACAGCCCGGGGTGTGCGTGGGGAGCATAGCCCAAGGGTGCCCACCCTTTAAGGCTGAATTTGCAGTACGCACAGATGGGTGCACGCCATTTTAAGGTCTGGTTACCACAGCATCAAAAACATGACTGCTGTTCTCCTGGGTGCAACTCGTGGAAAGCTGATGTTCCCCAAACTCACCTTCTATTTAACACCAATTGCCCAAAAACATTCCCTTGAGAGTTTCATTTGCGTATGGGCTGGCAGAAAGAAGCTGATCACTCTCACCACAGGCTACATGGACAGGGATGCTGAGCTCCAGGCTTTCATGCTTAGGGATGATTAGAGCAACTGAGTTCTTTGAAAGGAGGAGATATCCCTAGGGGCATAGCAGGCAGTAGGTTCAAACCAATGGGAAATTAAGTCAGTACTTCTTCCAGAAGACAGTCGATTTGCCATAATTTGTGATATACGTATAATCCAAAAATTAGTGTGCAGTTCTGTTCCTGCGATAGTGCTTTCTAATGGTTTTTGGAAGGATTTATTTACAAAGGCTTGTTGTGATATTTTATTAATTTTATTTCAACATTTTATTACAGGTAACAAAAGTTGAAAAAATACTTTGAAATATTGCTGCCTCTTAATGCATTCATAAACTACCCTTGACTAGAGGGTGAAGTGCTAGCTATTTGACAAAAAAGTGAAATTAAATTCTTGCTTCACAGCTCGCTACAGATTTGGAAGATTCCTACACCCAAACCATGCTTTACAGCTGCAGAGTTGGAAAAAGTGTCTCAAAATGAAGTGCTATAGAAGAGATTTAGGAGTGAATTAATAGATTAAACAGGCTTAAATTGCTAGAGCCAGATGATATTAAATCAAGTGTTCGAATAGTACTCAAATATGAAATTGAGGAATCGCTAAGTATTGTTTAACTGAGCCTTACTATCTGAGAGATTCAGGGCAATAAACACAATCATCTCAGTGCCAAATATAATACTACTTTTTGAAAGAGCTTTAGTAGTGCTGTGAGGATCCAGAGATTAATTATTCTGTCTTTTGAACCAGACATAATGGTATAAGATACAATAAAGAAAAGAATTAGAAAATACTGATACGAAAAAATGATATGTTGTGAAGAATTAATGGGATTTTTTTAAAAAAAGAAATCTCTTCGGATTATTTGCAACGAGCCACTCACCATGAAGATAAACAAGGTTTTGTCAGTGCAAAGAAGCTGGAGTTTCCAAAAGCTTAAAAGTCTCACAAAAGACTGTTAAGGAAACTAGGCTTTCATGGGATAAGTAGAGAAGTCCTACTCCAGATTAATTACTGAAAGAAATTAACTAGGAATTGCTTAATTAATTAAGCAATAGGGTAAGAACGAAGAGTTTGTTTCCACACTAGAGAGCGAGAAAAAGTAGGGTCCTACTTGAAGGGTCTCTATTGAGGTCTGTGTTGTTTACGTGTTCACAAATGGTCCAGGAGAAGGGGAAGATAACTAAATCAGCGCTTGACTGAGGAGCTGTGGAAGAGTCTTGTCGTATTCTGGAACTTCAAGATAAAAAGGCATATTTCATTCATTTCAGACCCCTTGCGCAGCTCTTGCCAGCAGGTATGTCATGTGGGAACCCAAGATGTACTGTATCCCTTCTGTCACTGCTACAAGGGAAGTCTGATGACTGTGGTGTCTTTAATGAAGAAGTGCTGCATGAAAAGTGGATGCCTCCTGAAGCCATAGGAGGTATGCCTTCGGAAAATCCTTCAGTGTGAGACCTCTGTCCAGTGTGTGGTGTGTATGCATATGGTACAATGTGGCTTCCTTGTATGTCCTGTGCCAGAGTGGGGACAGAGGCAGTGGAAAGGAGGAGCAGAGGAAAACATGAGTGAGGTGCCCACATATGCTGAAGCAGACTTAGGACCATGGGCTTTTTGCACATGCAGGAACCCAGTATAGACAATGTGAACTCTGTTCAAAGGCAATTTGCTGAACTTTCATTTTATCTTGCAGCACTCGCTTAGCTCTACGTATAAATAGAAACTGATAAACAGAGGCAAAGAGTACATACTAGTAAAATAAGTCAGACTAGATGGAAAAGGTAAACCAATGTCACTGAGGTGAAAGCCCAATAAACCAAGATAGCAGTGATATGAATACATTGGAGAGAATATTTATGAAAGCTGATAAAGTAAATCCTTTTAAATCTATCCCAGTTCTTGTCAGAATGGAAACCCGCCCTTTCTGTGGCTCACTGTCCTGGCACCGCACATTAATCCTCCTAGGCAAAAAATTGATGCTGAATTTTTCTTGGGGTTTTTTGTGGTTTTTATTTGCCTTTACTCTTAGATAAAACAGAAGTGTTTCTCTGTGCCTGATCTGTAAACAGTCAGTGTTCAGATTATGAGTTGAAAATTGGGCCATTTGGCAGCACACACCACGTAAAGCCCAAACATTAGAACTTTCATCCCACATGAAGGGAGGGAGGGGGCATCTTCAGTATGGCCCTTCAGCACCTCATGTTCAATCAATTTTCCCTTAATGTTGAACCAGTTCCATTTACTCTATTTCCTGCCTGTCCCTGATGTACGGTGAATCAGTCCCATCCAGTATTTATGGCAGCCCTTATTTCATATTAATTATTTTTAGCTCTCAGTATTCAGCAGAACCAGAATTGTCTATTGAAGTTCACTCTGAAAACTAACTAGAACAGCACTCTTGTAATAATTATTTTGTGAATTAATTACAGGTAAGTGGCTGTGTGTAAGGGCAATTGTAATTTTCTGTATCATACAGTGAACTCCCTCAAACTGTCGAACACTTGGGCTTGTATACTTTTCCCCTGCCTCTTGAGAATAAGCCCATCGAAGCTAACAGTACTCCTTGCACCAGAATTTGGATCACAGGCTGTTTTGATTGAATGCAATATTTCTGTCTTAAGCTTGTGGGATTTTCCCCTGAAGATCCTATTAGCAGCTTTTTCTTCTCTTCCATATTCTTCTTCAGTCCCTCTGTGATGCAAGTTTCAAGGTCAGGCAGTATCACCATAGGCCTTCATTTCAATACCCCTTCTTTGGGCAAAAATCTCATAAAAATGAGTCAGGAAGGAGTGTGGAAGTGTCTTTCTGATATTGCTTGCTCGTTTTCAGGACCTGGCTGAGCCCTGATTAGTTATGTGGTATCTCATCTCTGCCACTCCACTCCGTCTTCTGAATCTTTCCAAGGAGAATATTAAGACTGAAGTCAAAGAATTGTGAAATAATATAGACAGTAGACTCAGGGCTTATGCACAACTCTCCTCACCCATGCTCAATTGCAAATTCAAATTTGCAAAGGTCAAGAACAGAAGAACAGGGTGTCGTTGGTGGATCCCTGCAGGGAGAGGGTATTTCCCCATATCTCTGTAGGGCCAGTGTTTGACCCCAATCAGATCTCCCCAACAGGAGCTTCTTCCGCAGGGGCTGAGACAAAGGTGCCTCCCACCCTGCCTGCTCTGCCTGTGACCTCACATCAAGCCTGGAAATGGTTTGCAAATATTTCTCGTTGCCACAGGTGCTCACCGTCCCTGATCAGCCCTCTTTGCTCCCTACAGTGTTCTTCTGGGCAGGACTTCAGGTGCACAGGGGCATTTAGACAGTTAACTCCAGTGTGGAGCAGGGAGATTTAGGCACCATTGCAGATCTGGGTTGGAGGAAACTATCCTTCGCCCGGCTGGCTTGGCTATGAACATCTGCAGTAAAGACAACAAAAGTCATTCAATATAGACTGGGGCAGAACCTGCAAAGACAGGTCAGGGTTTAATGAGGCCTTTGTAGGTATTCAGAAGCTATCAGTACCCTGCACAACTAGCACAGGGTGTGTGTAGTGGTACTGAAAAATTTCTGCTGGTCGGGTAGGTACCATTGCAACACTTGGGAGATAGGCAAGACCATAGCTCAGCCCCGACTGGAGGGCTTAAGCGTCCCTTCGCTCTCGTCATCTCCCATAGGGACATCGGCACATGTTCTGTGCAGCCCCCTAAGATCAGCTCCAAAAGGGAAACTAGTTATTGAAATCAGAGATGATGGTTTGTGTGGGAGGAAGAAAAGATCAAAGACTAATTAACTTAGCTCTTAGGAAATGAACCACAGCTTTAGCGAGAAAGAAACTAGGAAAATAAGAGAGATCTCAGGCTGCAAGAATTCAGATCCGGAGAGCTGAAGTACTCTGCACAGACTACAGTGAGAGCAAGAGGTCTTGTAGCATTTCAATAACCAAGGTGAGACAAGGTGAAAATAGAAGCACTTGTCTACAAAGTTGGTTACAAAACAGTCAAGGAAAGCTAAAGAAATGTATCACCTCTAATAAACGCTGTCTCAAATGTGCCTTTTTTTCCAAATGTCAAAACCATTATAAACCATGAGGAATAGAAGTCATTGCCACAAAAAGTAACTTTGAGAACATTTTGGCTACAGTGCTGGAAGGCACTGCATGTTAATTGCTTTTCAGCCTTTATTCAGGAAGTTCTGAACATTTAAAACACCAGTGGAGGTTAGGACAGCTGTAGCTTCTAAACAATCCAAAAATCAAACTTTTAATGTTTGCATCCTCTGGCCACTGTAAAACATTTTGACAAAATTTCTGAACATCCACAGGGCAAGTGGCTACAGTCCTTCTCTTTATGGAGGAAAATAATTTTGTTAGACTTTGATTCTCCCCAGATCCCCTGAATAGAGCTAAATAAGAGAACCTGCATTAGTAAAATGCATGGGAAAGGGTTAAAACAGACTGGAGGCTGAAACCTGGCTCTGGTGAAGCGTATCGAAAACTTCCATTGACTTCTGTGGTGGCGGAACAACACTTCTGCCTTAGAGACGATGCGTTTAATTTTATAATAGGATTAATACAGCTGTTCTGAAGGAGGCTTATTCAGCCCTAACTGCTTTCAACTTTTTGACAGTCTTTCGCAGACCTAATCTTTGATGTTGAAATGGCTAAGAAAAGGTCAAAATCCCAGCTGAGCTTTGGATCCCGGCCTCTCTGTGGAGATGAACCTTCATTTCTAAGAGCAAAATTGAGAGCTGGATTTGCCAAGACAAGGCTTTGAAGGCAGAGCCTTTCCCATCGATTTTGCAGGACATGTGTCAATGGATGTCCCTGCCTCAAATATGTCTATCAAGGGGAAAGTGTCCTGGAAGTACCAAGTGACATTTTGCATGAGCCCTCACAATCTCATGATCTTGTCAAGTCACAGGGTTTGGGGAAGTAGCCACAAGTAGGCTAAACAGCCAGCAACACCCAGACACCTCAACCTTGCTTCACAGGCCCCTGACAGTTAAAAGCTGGATGTTTAGCTCTTCTGCAAATCAGTCAATGATGCTGAAATTCATCTGTACTGTAGACATCCACATCTGAGCAACATGATGGAGGTCACAGAGGGTGGAGAATATCTGAGCAGCCTGAGGTGGAGACTGTGAATAAAGGTGATAAATAGTGCCCCAAAAGTGCCTATGATCTCTCCAGTGGTCACGAAGAGTGATGAGTTTGGTTCACAAGCTAGGTGAGATGAATCACAGCCCTAGTTAGCTCGAAAAGTGTACAATGAATGAAAAAAAGCTCTGAGACTTCACTGTTTTGGTCCTCAATAAAGGTACAAATTCCTATACTGTCTCCTGTAATTGCTGTAGACTCAGAACAGCTACTGAGATCAGTACGGAGGCAATTCTGCCCTCACCTTCTAAAGATCTGAACTGCTCTACAAGTACAAATGAAAGGTGATCTCCTGAAGAAGCTGAGGCAGAAACTAAGGGCCATGTCACTTGCTAGTTCCATCAGGAAATCTTGCAATATTCAGGGAATAAATTTTAGTTGCCCTTGCTCTTCTTAATCTCTGTCTCATGACAGCCCATGAAACCTTTCTTTCTACTGTCCAAAATGAGTAGCAGAACATAGCCTTCAGAAATGTATTTCAGAGTGCTTGCATGAAAAATCACCTTTCATTGCGATTGGTGGACAACTGACAACCCGGTGTCTATGCGTCTTAGCCATGTCCTTTAGAAAGAAAATTGCCTCCGCCTGTTTTGAACTGTTTGTTTAGATGCTGGAAATAAGAAAGATCTATTTACATGGAAGCAAATTTCTTTTTCACCCCTTGACACATCCACGGTCTTGTCTTCTACTGTGGCTGAGGCAAAATTCAGAAGTGATGTGTGGCCAAAGACAGTTTAATGATTATTTCCTTAGAATTACCTATTTATTTATGAGCTAGGTTAGCCTGGCTTAAGTAACGTATTTGGCCGTCCTGATTCTTCTGTCAGGAATATAAAGTACCATGAGTGTTTGAGAAGTTGATTCTTATTAATTCTCAACCCTTTCAAAAGTCAGTTTTACTGCTGTCCTTTCAAGCGATTCCCTCTAAGACCAGGTGCTGACTACAGCAGCTCTCCCTTGGAAGTTATCAAAACCACTGAAAGAGAATACTTTCTGGGAGTCGGCCTGGGAGAAGGCACAACTTACAGTCAGGCTGGCTCAGCTGCTCAGAGACAAAGTGATATCCATCTCTTCCATCTCCTTATACTCTTGGGTTTGATTGGCTCCCATATCTCAGCTTAGACCACCCATTTCTTCAGAGCAGAAATGTGGGGTTCTGGTTGGTGTCCCAACATGACCTTGGGGAAGCCATCTAGCCATTTATGCCTACAAAATAGAGTCTGTAAAACTAAATTCTAACCAGTATGAGCTGGGGTACCAGAGGAGGCAGAGTATGTCTCAAAAGTGGCTCTTTTACTTTCCCTTTCCGAGATTTTACACCATCCTGTTAAGTGAATCACTTTACACATCATAGCTTCTTTACAGAGTTGTAAACTGTAATGTTTTTCCAAGTTGCTAGTTTCCATTCTGTTATTTCACCTTTCCCTTCACACAGGTGAGCTCTGGGGGCTGAAGAATCAATTCTCGTCTTCAAAGATGTTAAAGCAGCTAATAAGATTGATAGGGTTACCTTTATCTCCAGATAAAGCCAGCAAACTTTTTCTCACTGTTCTGTATGTCAAAAATTTCTAAATCTCGTTTAGAAAAAAGAAAAACAAAGGCTAAAATTTGTTCTTGACCCCTATCCTATAAACATTTGCAGACACAAAGGAAAGGAATGTGGGATATGACTGGTGACTACAGATTTTTTCATTGTTTTGGGATATTTTATGAAGAGGCCACCAAAAGCTATAACTGTTGAGGGATTTAAGGCTTCTACATGTCTTTCAGTTACAACAAGTCTTCACAGCAATAAGAGATCTCTGCTGTCAACCTACATTTCTAACTTTTGACTGCTTGACTTTGCAGTCTCAGTAATGATCTTCTAACAAAAATTTTGTTTAACGTGAATGTTCCTCCACCTTTTAAAAATCCAAACAGAATCTCCCCACCACACAGGATAAATCTCGGCATATGGTGTCATATAGATTAGTCCATATGCCAAAGCCAGCAGAGTGAAAACGTGATCTTCGGTCATAGTCGTTTGGACCAATGAAGGTGAGCGGTAGTAAGTCACTGTTTCCAGTGCAGATTGGCACTGAAAAACAGGGCACGTAGCTGGCCAGAGGGTTTCACTGTTGTCCATTGGTGGCAGGACAGTCTGACGAAGCTCAGAACATCTTTTCCATCTGTGGTGGTCAGAGCTTTTTCTGCCAACCTTGTAGCACCAATGCACCAGGTGTCTCTCCCTGCCCCTCTCTTCTGCTTGGTCTCAGTTTTACTCCCTTTTCCTTGGCTCCTCTTCTACCTCCTAGTGCTTACCTCTTTGTCCAAGCATTTTTTCTAACTTTCTTCCCTTATGTCTACCTAATTTAATTACTTCTTTCACCAGACTCTCTGCCTAGCCCAGCAATTCCCCTGCCCACAGTCACACTACAGGTGTACTGGGACCAAAGAAGAGAAAGCGGTGGGAAGCACAGGAGAGCGAGAGACAGAAACACTTTTGTTTTGTTGACATTGGGCATCTGGAATGTGTTGCAAGAACATCTGGGTCTGCCCTGAAGCTGAGAGCAGCAAATTCAGTCACTGTCTCCGTACAGGGGCCGTTCAGGAGGAGTAAGAACTGAAAGACTGGAGAACCCTCAGTGAAAACCAGAGCCTGGAATTTATTTGCTGTCAAGCTTTCAGAAGTATCTATGGATCTGGAAAAAAGGTGACTTCCAATAACTTCAGATGAACAGATTTTTAGGGATTTGCACAATGATCCTTGGCATGAAGGTAACTTTCCTGTCACAGTTTCAAATGGGGGAAGGGGTACGAAAGCTGCTAAGAAAAGTCTCAGGGGTTGCCTGGCATGAGCAGTGCGGCCTATTTTTCTCT
>Ga0181612_170928_pt1 | contig 14371 bp, 12 predicted proteins | sample HoacroProtozoa21_FD_119630 | JGI IMG/M metagenome (GOLD analysis project Ga0181612, IMG submission 119630) | Hoatzin crop microbial communities from Cojedes, Venezuel. Combined Assembly of Gp0051906, Gp0051904, Gp0051908 | reverse complement strand
GCACCTGAACCTGCGCTTCTCGCCGGGTATGTACTTTGGCAACAAGGTGGTGCAGTTCCGCAACGCACTGGGCGACCCCGAGGCCCTCGAGGACTCGCATTGGCGTCAAAGTCAGAACATTAAGTCGACCTACGTCGTGCTTCCCCTCGACCTGAAAGCATCAGCCCTGCGTTACCACAACATCCGCCCCTACGTCACCGCTGGCGTGCTGGGCGTGTTCGACGTGAGCAAGGACCGTAGCGACCAGTATCGCCTCAAGAACACCGATGTGATGCTCACCGTGGGCATGGGTTGCGACATCTACTTGCCTTACTTCAAGCTGTGTCCCGAGTTGAAATTCTGCTTCGGCCTGAAGGACCTGCTGCAGCGCAACCGTCCCGACCTTGAAGATTACCCCGAAATGCTCCGCTTTACCCAGAGCGTCGACAAAATAACAAGCAACATGGTAGTGCTCACCTTCTACTTCGAGTAAACCCGCAACTACCTGACAGAGAGAGTGTACATGCGCCCATCGACAACGACATATCGCCTCGCAGCCGCCATCTTGCTGATAGCGGCCAGCGCCCTGATGCGCGTGCATGCTCAAATCGATGCACAATTCACCCAGTACTGGGCAGTGCCGGCTTACTACAACGCCGCTGCCACGGGTGACGTCGACTTCATCCACATCACCGCTGGCGCACGCCTGCAGTGGATAGGCATCGAGAACGCCCCCATGACCTTTAACGCCCTCGCCGACATGCCGTTTAAGTTCCTCAACCGCCGTTGGGGCGTTGGTGTGTCGATTGAGCAAGAGAGCATGGGTCTGTTCCGCACTACGCTGGCTGGCGCTCAGCTGTCGTGGAAGAAAAAGATGCTCAAGGGAACCCTGAGCGTGGGTCTGCAACTGGGCATGGTGAACCAAACCTTCAAGGGCGAGGAAATCATCATCCCCGAGGGCGATGACGCTCACGACAGCAACGACGACGCTATTCCCAAGAGCACTGTGACTGGTACGGCATTCGACATGAGCGCAGGTATCATGTTCACTCACAAGTACTTCTGGGTGGGCATCTCGAGCACCCACCTCACAGCCCCCACGGTCAACCTCAAGGCCGAGGGCGACGAGGAAAACTTCTATGAATTTCAAACTGGCCGCTTGTATTATTTCATGGCGGGCGGCAATATTCCCATAAAAAATACGTTATTTGAGTTGCAGCCCTCGGTCATGGTGAAGACCGATTTCAACGCATTCCAGGCTGAGGGAACTGCACGCGTGCGCTACAACAAACGATTCAGCGCAGGTGTGGGATACCGGCACAAAGACGCCATCTCGGCGATGCTGGGTGTCGAAATTAAAAACTTCTTTGTGGGATATTCCTACGACTATCCCACCTCGGCCATCTCCAAGGCCACCCACGGCAGTCACGAGCTGTGGCTCGGATATAACGTGAAACTCGACATGGGCGAGAAAAATAGGAATAGTCAGAAGAGTATTCGCATAATGTAGCCATTTATATATGAACCATATATGAAAAAGTTTTTAGTCATAACGCTAATCGCCTTCACGGTCGCCTCCTGCTCTACTTCGCGCAAGGGACGCTCGTCGGGCGGCGAAGTTACAGGCATCGGTGCACCCACGTTCACCGAAGCCTCGCCTTACGGCATGGTACTTGTTGATGTGGGCTCGATGCGCGAGGGTCCTTCAGAACGCGACTCGGTGTGGGGTATCGACTCCACAGCACATGGTGTGTCGGTCGACGCATTCTGGATGGACGAAACCGAAATTACCAACTCTAAGTACAAGCAATTTGTATTTTGGGTGCGTGATTCCATCATCCGCGAGCGTCTTGCCGACCCAGCCTATGGCGGCAACGAGGAGTTCAAAATCGAGGAAGACCGCGATGGTAATCCCATCACGCCGCGCCTCAACTGGAACAAGAACATCCCCTGGAAGAACCCCAGCGAGGACGAGGAACGCGCCATTCAGAGCGTCTATCGCACTAACCCCATCACGGGACAGCGCGAACTCGACCCCGCGCAGATGAACTATCGCTACGAGGTCTACAACCTGACCGAGGCGGCGAAGCGCAAGCACCGCTTCGACCCCACGCGTCGTGACTATAACACCGACCACCCCGTTCCCACCGAGAACCCCACCATCAGCAAGGACACGGCTTACATCGACGACGATGGCAACATCATCCGTCAGACGATTACGCGCACCCTGCAGAGCGAGTTCGACTTTGTCAACACCTATATCGTGAACATCTACCCCGATACCACGTGCTGGGTCAACGACTTTGAGAACGCCTACAACGAGCCCTACGTGCGCATGTACTTTGCTAACGGTAACTACAACAACTATCCCGTGGTGGGCGTCAGCTGGGAACAGGCCAACGCATTCTGCGTGTGGCGCACCGAGTTCCTCAAGCGCTCCATGGGCAAGGACGCCGTTTACGTCGAGCCCTACCGCCTCCCCACCGAGGCCGAGTGGGAGTATGCCGCACGTGCTGGCATCGACAAGAACAAATATCCCTGGGAGGGCGACCTGCCACTGACCGAGGACGAAGGTTGCTTCTATGCCAACTTCAAGCCAGCCGAGGGTAACTATGTGCGCGACGGTAACATCATCTCGGCACCCGTGGGTACCTACGAGCCCAACGACTTCGGCCTGTTCGACATGGCTGGTAACGTGAGCGAATGGACCTCCACGGCTTACACCGAGAGCATCGACCGCATGACCAGCGACCTCAACCCCGAGTATCGCTACAACGTGGCCAAGGAAGACCCCTACAAGATGTCGCGCAAAATCGTGCGTGGCGGCTCGTGGAAAGACGTGGCTCACAACATCCGCAGCGACATCCGCATGTGGGAATACCAAAACGAGCAACGCTCCTACATTGGCTTCCGCTGCGTCCGCTCGCGCGTCGGCCTGTCGCACAGCAAGCGCAAGGACTGCTGCAAGTAATCCACACACGCAAATCTTCTAAAAAAATCACCCACTATTATAAACACTTGAACGATGGGAAAAATCAAAAGATATAAAAACGTGATTGAGCGCTTCCTCTCGGGGGACCGCGGACAACGTTTCTTCAACTTTGCCTACAGTATTGGTGCCGCAGTCGTAATTTGGGGTGCGCTCTTCAAAATTCTGCACCTCCCCGGCGGTAACACCCTGCTGTGTATCGGTATGGGTACCGAGGTGCTCATGTTTATCCTCACGGCATTTGACCGTCCCGAGAAACAATACAACTGGGAAGAGGTATTCCCCGTGCTGGCCAGCAAGAATCCCGAGGACCGTCCCGACTTTGCCAGCGGTAGCGGCATCTACATCAACAACGGCGGCAGCGGCGAGGGCACTGGCGAAGGTGGCCAGGTGAGCAACCTCACCGCAGCCCAAGCCAAGGGCGCCGTGGGCCTTCCCCAAGGCGTCAACCTGAGCGAGCAAGACACCCTGTCGCTCAGCGACAGCATCGCTAAGATGGCGGCTGCCAGCGACCAACTCTCGCGCATGGCCGAACTCACCGATGCTACCCAGCAATACCTCTCGCAGATGTCGCAAATCAGCGAACAAATGGAGAAACTCGCTGCCACCACCACCGCCCTCAATCAGGTGAGTGAATCGTTGCTGCAAAGCTACAACACCATCACCGACAACAGCCAGGGCATCAACGGCAGCAGCACCGGTTACGTCGACCAAATGCAAGCCTTGAGCCAGAACATCAGTGGCCTGAACACCATCTATGAAATCCAGCTCAAGAGCATCTCGTCGCAAATCGATAGCATCGACCGCATCAACCTGGGCCTCAAGGACATCCGCGACATGTACGACAAGGCTGCCACCGAAAGCGCCCACTACTGCGACGAAACCGAGAAGATGGCACGCAACATGAAGCTGCTCAACAACGTTTACGAGAAGATGATTAAGGCGATGACTGTCAACATGTATCGCCCCATGAGCGGCATCCCCGGCGTCGACACCACGCCCGACGACGACAGCCAGTCCTAACGGCACCGTGCCGTCCCTCTCCCCACAACGATTACTATCAACCCCGATTTAAAGAAACAACCCTCCAAAGCAAGATAGATGGCAACAGCTAGAAATCAGACCGTAGGCCGCATGTCACCGCGACAGAAGATGATTAACCTGATGTATATCGTCTTAACCGCCATGCTTGCCCTGAACGTCTCGAGCGATGTGCTCAACGGCTTCAGCCAGGTCGAGGACGGTCTATCGCGCTCTAATCGCACCATCACCGCCCGTAACGAGGCTCTTCTGGCGCAGCTGCAGGAGTTCAACCAAAAGAACCCGGGCAAGGGTAAGGTGTGGCTCGACAAAGCTACCGATATCCGTGCCAACACCGACAAACTCTATAGCTACATCGATTCACTCAAATATGAAATCGTGCGCGTAGCCGATGGCGACCGGGCCGACGTCAAGAACATCCAAAACCAGGATAACCTCGACGCCGCCTCGCAAGTGATGCTCGCACCCACCGGCGGCAAGGGCAAGCAACTGCGCGCCCGCATCGACCAGTATCGCGACTACATCACCTCGTTTATCGACGACAGCCTCAAGCGCGGCAACATCGCCAGCGCCCTTTCCACCGCACCCGTCAAGAGTGCCAGCTCGGGCGAAGGCTCCAGCAAGCAGTGGGAAGAAACCATGTTTGAAAACATGCCCACCATCGCTGCTGTTACCCTGCTGAGCAAGCTCCAAAACGACATCCGCTACGCCGAGGGCGAGGTCCTCAACCAGATGCTCGACAACGTCGACATGGGCGACCTCCGCGTCAACTTGGTGAACGCCTTCGTCGTGCCGCAATCGCGCATCGTCATGCGTGGCACCAAGTATAGTGCCAACATCGTCCTCGCCGCCGTCGATACCACGCAACGCCCCGTCGTCTATGTCAACGGAGCAAGACTGGGTAACAACCGCGGCCTCTATGAGGTGGGCACCAGCAAGGCTGGCAAGTACGACTACTCAGGCTGGATTGAGGTGCTCGGACGCGATGGCTCGGTAACACGCCGCGACTTCAAGTCGTCCTACACCGTCATCGACCCGCTCGCCACCGTGAGCGCCACGATGATGAACGTCCTCTATGCCGGTATCAACAACCCCATCTCAATCGCCGTTCCTGGCGTGCCGCAAGGCTCGATTTCGGCATCGATGACCAACGGAACACTCACCCGCAGTGGCGAAGGCTGGATTGCACATCCCGCCAAGGTGGGCGCCGAGTGCGTCATCACCGTCACTGCCGAGATGGATGGACAGCGCACCAACGTGGGCTCCACCACCTTCCGCGTGCGCAAGCTGCCCGACCCAATGCCCTACATCGCCTATAGCGACGCTAAGGGACAGGGCAACCGCTACAAGGGCGGACGTCCCATCTCCAAGTCGATTCTCGTGTCGGCACGCGGTGTCGATGCAGCCATCGACGACGATATGCTCAACATCGACTACAAGGTGCTGAGTTTCGAGACCGTCTTCTTTGACCAGATGGGTAACGCTATCCCCGAGGTCTCCAGCGGCAACAGCTTCAGCGAGCGCCAGCGTACCGCCATCCGACGCCTGCAACGCGGCAAGCGATTCTACATCTCGCGCGTCAAGGCTACCGGCCCCGACGGCATCCAGCGCGACCTCGCACCCATGGAGGTCATCGTCCAGTAATAACGCATTTTCTCAAGATAACAATATCACTCTATCAAGCTATATGAAACAGTTACAGCTCTTCGTGGCACTCTTGCTCCTGGCACTGACTACCAGCGTAGCCCAGGCTCAGGTGACCAAGCGCTCGGCCGACGACCGCAACAAGAAAAACGATAGCGGTGTCAATATCACCGACCGGCAACAGTCGTTCTTTGAGGTGAAAGAGCCCAGCGATGCCGACTTGCAGTGGATGAAGGTCATCTACCGCTCGCTCGACCTGACCAAGGGCAAGAACCCCGCACTCTATTACCCCGAGGAACCCAACGAGGACGGCCAAAGCCTGTTCTTCATCATCATGCGATTGCTGGCTAACGACCAAATCGCTGCCTACGAGTACCTCGACGGCCGCGAAATGTTTACCGACGAATATCGCATCAAGGTATCGGAAATGCTCGACCGCTTCCACATCCTCTACACCGAGGCGCGTGGCAGCAACGAGAAGCATCCTAAGTACGACATCGAGGACGCCGATATCCCCAGTAACGAAATCCTGAGCTACTACATCATCGAGCGCTGGGAGTTTGACACGCGCAACAACGAAATGAATTGCCGCGTCGACGCCATCTGCCCCGTGATGCACCGCACCGATGAGTTTGGCGGCGAAGCCATCAAGTACCCCATGTTCTGGGTGAAACTCAATGACTTGCGCCCCTACATGGCACAGCAGTATGTCTTCACCGACGACGACAACAACCTGCCGCGCTACAGCCTCGACGACTTCTTCAAGCTCAACCTCTACACGGGCGACATCTATAAGACCAAGAACCTGCGCAACCTCTCGCTCATGCAGCAATATCCCGAGGAAGAGGCCTACAAGCACGCTCAAGACAGCATCGAGCAACGCCTGCAGCGCTTCAACAAGAACCTGTGGGTTCCCTCGCGCGAGGAAATCATCGCCTGCGCCGAGGAAAAAGCACGCCTCGAGGCTGAGCAAAACGGTGAAGCTACCGACGACGAATCGGTCGACAGCGACGACAGCAGCGACGACGACACCAAGGTAGTGCGCACCACCAAACGTGGCAGCAAAAAGCAGTCCACCACCAAAAAGAAGAGCAGCAAGAAGAAAACCAAGGTGAAATCGCGCAAGCCCAAATCCTCGTCATCCTCGTCGAGCAACAGCGCCGTCCGTTCGGTCCGCAACCGCAAGCGCTAATCCCCCCCCCTCCCCTTGCACCCCATCAAGCAGAGCCCCCTCACCCGGCTCTGCTTTTTTCTGCGCTGCAGGGGGTCTTGACGGTCCGAGATTGTATATAAGGAGGGGCCTCGGAGAGGGCTTTTTGAGAGCCGCATCAGTTGCCTGCCCAACCGCGAAATTGTGGAAATTGGAGAAAATTTTCTTTAATATTTGCACGGGTCTTAAATAAATGTTAACTTTGCCGATTAGACTACTAAACTATTCAAATTAATAACTAAAACTAAACGCTATTATGTGGTTAACCAACTCATCTGTAGGGCGTAAGGTAGTGATGTCGGTCACTGGCCTCTTCCTCGTCCTATTTGTGACATTTCACGTGTTGATGAACGCGGTGGCTCTCATTTCGCTCGATGCTTACGATGCAGTGTGCGAATTTTTGGGCGCAAACTGGTATGCGGTCGCTGGTACTGCCGTGCTGGCCGCTGGTTTCATCATTCACATTTTCTATGCTTTCTGGTTGACGCTGCAAAACCGCAAGGCGCGCGGCAACGACCGCTATGCAGTAACCGCCCGCCCCGCAGGAGTCGACTGGGCATCGCAAAACATGCTGGTGCTCGGCTTGATTATCTTCTGCTTCCTGGTGCTGCACCTCTTCCAGTTCTGGGCTAAAATGCAAGTGCCCGAGCTCCTGGGCGAGTACGCTGGTACTGGCAGCAGTCACTTGCAGCAAATCTTCTCGCAAGTGTGGGTTCTGCCCGTTTACCTCATTGGCTTTGTGGCACTGTGGTTCCACATCAGCCACGGCTTCTGGAGCGCTTTCCAGACCCTGGGTGTGAACAACGACAAGTGGCTCAACCGCTGGCGCTGCTGCGCCAACGTGTGGGCATGGTGCGTCCTCATCTTGTTTGCTGTCGAGGCTATCTACTTCGCATGGTATTTCGACGCTTTTAAGTTTTGACCTTCCCCACTATTAACCCCTTAAATTAAATTAAGAAGATGGAAGAGAACATCACCAAGACCGCTCAGACGCAACTGGATTCCCGCATCCCCGAGGGACCTATCGCTGAGAAATGGACTAATTATAAGGCTCACCAAAAACTGGTGAACCCCGCCAACAAACGCAAGCTCGACATCATCGTGGTGGGTACGGGTCTGGCCGGTGCTTCGGCTGCCGCTACGCTCGGCGAGATGGGCTTCAACGTGCTCAACTTCTGCATTCAAGACTCGCCCCGCCGCGCTCACTCGATTGCTGCTCAGGGCGGTATCAATGCTGCTAAGAACTATCAGAACGATGGTGACTCGGTTTACCGCTTGTTCTACGACACCGTCAAGGGTGGTGACTACCGCTCACGCGAGGCCAACGTTTACCGCCTGGCCGAGGTGTCTAACAATATCATCGACCAATGCGTTGCTCAAGGCGTGCCCTTCGCTCGCGAGTACGGCGGCCTGCTCGCCAACCGCTCGTTTGGTGGCGCTCAGGTGAGCCGCACCTTCTATGCCAAGGGTCAGACGGGCCAACAGCTGCTGCTGGGTGCCTACTCGAGCCTCAACCGCCAAATCAAGGCTGGCAAGGTGAAGAGCTACAACCGCTATGAGATGCACGACGTGGTCATCATCGACGGCCGCGCTCGCGGTATCATCGCTAAGAACCTGGTAACCGGTAAGCTCGAGCGCTTTGCCGCTCACGCAGTGGTCATCGCCACCGGTGGCTATGGCAACACCTACTTCCTGTCGACCAACGCCATGGCCTGCAACTGCAGCGCCGCAATGGCTTGCTATCGCAAGGGTGCTTACATGGCTAACCCCGCTTATGTCCAGATTCACCCCACCTGCATCCCGCGCCACGGCGACAAGCAGTCGAAGCTCACCCTCATGAGTGAGTCGCTGCGTAACGACGGCCGCATCTGGGTGCCCAAGAAACTCGAGGACGCCAAGAAGCTGCAAGAGGGAACCCTCAAGGGTAGTCAAATCCCCGAAGAGGACCGCGACTACTACCTCGAGCGCCGCTATCCCGCCTTCGGCAACCTGGTGCCCCGCGACGTGGCTTCGCGTGCCGCTAAGGAGCGCTGCGACAAGGGCTACGGCGTCAACAACACCGGCAAGGCTGTGTTCCTCGATTTCAGCGAGGCCATCAACCGCCTAGGCCGCGACGTGGTAGCACAGCGCTACGGTAACCTGTTCGACATGTACGAGGAAATCACCGACGTGAGCCCCTACGACGAGCCCATGATGATTTACCCCGCTATCCACTACACCATGGGTGGCATTTGGGTAGACTATGAGCTCCAAACCAGCGTCAAGGGCTTGTTCGCCATTGGCGAGTGCAACTTCAGCGACCACGGTGCTAACCGCCTCGGTGCCAGCGCACTGATGCAGGGTCTCGCCGACGGTTACTTCGTGCTCCCCTACACGATTCAGAACTACCTGAGCGACCAAATCACCGTGCCTCACTTCTCGACCGACCTGCCCGAGTTTGACGAGGCCGAAAAGAAGGTGCAAGCCGACCTCGACCACCTGATGGCTATTCAGGGCAAGCGCTCGGTCGACAGCATCCACAAGGAGCTCGGTAACATCATGTGGGAATACGTCGGCATGGGCCGCACGCGCGAGAGCCTCGAAACCGCACTCAAGAAGCTCAAAGAGCTGCGCGAGGAATTCGAGACCAACCTCTTTGTTCCCGGCAACCAAGAGGGCATGAACGTTGAGCTCGACAAGGCTTTCCGCCTGCGTGACTTCATCACCATGGGCGAACTCATCGCTTACGACGCGCTCAACCGCAACGAGAGCTGCGGCGGACACTTCCGCGAGGAATATCAAACCGAGGAAGGCGAGGCTAAGCGCGACGACGAAAACTTCTTCTACGTGGCTTGCTGGCAATACAACGGCAGCGACGAGAAGGCTCCCACGCTCCTCAAGGAGCCCCTCCACTACGAGGCTATCAAGGTGCAAACTCGCAACTATAAGTCATAAACTAACACTTTAATTTTTGAACAAGATGGAAAATAGTATAAGTTTCAAACTCAAGGTTTGGCGTCAGGCCGGACCCAAGGAGAGAGGTGAATTTGTGACTTATGAGATGCAAGACATCCCCACCGACACCTCGTTCCTCGAGATGCTCGACATCCTCAACGAGCAACTCATCGAGAAGGGTGAAGAGCCGGTCGTGTTTGACCACGACTGCCGCGAGGGCATCTGCGGCATGTGCTCGCTCTACATCAATGGTCCCCCCCACGGCCCCGCCACGGGCGCTACCACCTGCCAGCTTTACATGCGTCGCTTCCACGACGGTGAAACCATCACCGTGGAGCCCTGGCGCAGTGCTGCCTTCCCCGTAATCAAGGACCTCATGGTTAACCGCAACGCCTTCGACCAAATCCAGCAAGCTGGCGGCTACGTATCGTTCAACACGGGCGGTGCTCAGGACGCCAACGCCATCCCCATCTCGAAGGAAGCTGCCGACGAGGCCATGGACAGTGCTACCTGCATCGGCTGCGGCGCCTGCGTCGCTGCCTGCAAGAACGGCTCGGCAATGCTCTTTGTTAGCGCCAAGGTCAGCCAGTTTGCACTCCTCCCGCAGGGCCGTGCCGAGGCCAAGCGCCGCGTCAAAGCCATGCTCGCCAAGATGGACGAACTGGGCTTCGGTAACTGCACCAACACCGGTGCCTGCTCAGCCGAGTGCCCCAAGAACGTGAAGCTAAGCAACATCGCCCGCCTCAACCGCGAGTTCATCCACGCCAAGTGCAAGGACTAAAACAAAAAAAGCTGCCGCGAAAAGCGGCAGCTTTTTTTTTAGTGACGAGAGACGAGAGTTGAGAGACGAGAGAAGATAAACCAATAGCGGCAAAGCCGCTTAAACTCAACTCTCAACTCTCTTCTCTCGTCACTCTTAATCTATGATTAGCATCGCGTCGCCGTAGGCACCAAAGCGGTACTTTTCTTCGATGGCAACGCGGTAGGCGTTCATCACGGTTTCGTAGCCGCCAAAGGCTGCGGTGGCCATCAGCATGACCGAGTAGGGCATGTGGAAATTGGTCACCAGGGCGTCGATGGTCGTTACTTCGTAGGGCGGGAACAGGAACTTGTTCGACCAGTTGTTGTAGGGCTTGATGTGGCCGTTCATGGCGACGGCGGTCTCCATGCCGCGGAGTACCGACACGCCGATGGCGCATACCTTGTGGCCCGCGTCGCGCGTGTTGTTCACGTTGTCGACAAGTTCCTCGCTGATGACGGTGGGCTCGCTATCGAGGCGATGCTTCGACAGGTCCTCCACGTCGATGTCGCGGAAGGTGCCCAGCGAGATGTGCATCGTCATGAAGTCACGGCGGATGTCGTAGATTTCCATGCGGCGCAACAGTTCGCGCGAGAAGTGCAGTCCGGCAGCGGGAGCTACCACAGCGCCCTCGACCGAGGCAAAGGTCGTCTGGTAGCGCTCGGCATCGTCGGGCTCGGGCTCGCGCTTGATGTAGTAGGGCAGGGGAGTGCGACCCAGTGCAAACAGGTTCTTCTTGAACTGGTCGTGGTCCTCGCTGTCGTAGAGGAAGCGCAGCGTGCGGCCGCGCGAGGTGGTGTTGTCGATGACCTCGGCCACCATCGAGTCGTCCAGGCCGAAGTAGAGTTTGTTACCGATGCGTATTTTGCGGGCGGGGTCCACCAGCACGTCCCACAGCTTGTTGTTGGCATTGAGTTCGCGCAAGAGGAAGACCTCGATTTTAGCGCCCGTTTTTTCTTTGTTGCCGCTCAGTCGTGCGGGAAAGACCTTGGTGTTGTTGAAAACAAACAGGTCGTCGGCGTTGAAGTATTCAAGGATTTCCTTGAAGATGCGATGCTCGATTTCGCCCGTGCGGCGGTGAACGACCATGAGTCGCGACTCGTCGCGGACGGGTGCGGGATAGTTGGCGATAAGCGCCTCGGGCATGTGGGTGTTGAATTCGCTGAGTTTCATCGTTGTGTCTATTCTATTCTTGTCTCTATTTTTCCGTTTGTTGTTGACGTTTTCGTTGTGCGGCCTTGAGGGCGGCGGCGCGTTGGCGGTTAGCGATGCGCTCGGCCTCGAGGCGTTGTTGCTCGGCCTCGTCGGCGGGAACCATGGGTTCCTGCTGTAGTTGCTCGATGAGCTGGTCGAGGGTGGGGCAGGTGGCGACATCGAAGTCTCCCACGCGGGTGCGCCGCAGCGAGGTGAGGTGTGCGCCGCTACCCAGTGCTTGCCCGATGTCGCGTGCCAGAGCGCGGATGTAGGTGCCCTTGCTGCACGTCACCGTCACCTCGATGAGGGGCTCCTGCGGCAGCTCGCAGCGCGTGAGCGCAATCTCGTCGATGACCAGGATGCGTGGCTCGATGGCGACGTCCTGGCCGCGGCGGGCGAGCTTATAGGCAGGCTTTCCATCGACCTTGCACGCCGAGAAAGCCGGGGGAATCTGCTCGATGCTGCCCGTGAAGCGCTCGGCAAGCACCTGCTCGATGGTCTCGCGGGTGATGTGCTCCCACGGGTAGGTGGCATCGATGCTGGTCTCGAGGTCAAACGATGGTGTCGTTGCCCCAAGGCGGATGCCAGCCACATACTGCTTCACGCCCGCCTGCAACTCGCCGATGCGCTTGGTCGCATGACCCGTGCAGATGATGAGCACGCCCGTGGCAAGCGGGTCCAGCGTGCCTGCATGACCCACCTTGAGGCTGCGCAAGCCCAGTCGACGCTGCAACACACCACGCACGCGCCTTACGGCGGCAAACGACGTGATGCCCAGCGGTTTATCGACGGCAAATACTTCGCCTAGGATGGGATTAAGCATAAAGCAGTAGCGTATAGTGGTTTTCTAAAAAAAACTATGCTGTATCGGTTGTGAGTGCTTGCAGTGTGCTATCAAGCCACGGCAGGCAGGTATTGCGACAGCAGGATGGTGAGGATACCCGCAATCGCGCAGTAGATGCCAAAGTAGATGAGTTTACCGCGCTTGACGATGCCTATCATCCACTTGCACGCCACGCAGCCCGAGATGAATGCGGCCAGAAAGCCCACCACCAGCGGCACGGTGCCTATGCCACCCATCACGTCCTCGCCCTTGACCATCTTCAGGGTGTCGAGCAGCGCCTCGCCCAGGATGGGCGGAATCACCATGAGGAACGAGAACTGGGCGAGCGTCTCCTTGCGGTTGCCAATGAGCAGTCCCGTGGCAATCGTGCTACCCGAGCGCGACAAGCCCGGCATCACCGCACAAGCCTGTGCCAGTCCGATGATGAACGCATCGCGCATGGTGATGTGGTCGCGCTGGCGAGGCTTGGCAAAGTGCGCAAACGTGAGCAACGCCGCCGTGAGTAGCAGCATGCAACCCACGATGAGCAAGCCCGAGCCAAAGATTTCCTCCACCTTGTCCTTAAAGAACAGGCCCACGATACCCACCGGTATCATCGACACCACGATGTTCAGGAAATAGCGCGTCGCATCGTTCATCTTGAACTTAAACAGCCCCTTCACAATCCACTCGATTTCGCTCCACAGCACCACGATGGTGCTGCACACGGTAGCCACGTGCACCATGATGGTGAACGCCAGGTTGTCGGCACCGTCGATGTCAAACAGTGCGGCACCAATGGCGAGGTGGCCACTGCTACTCACTGGCAAATACTCGGTGAGGCCCTGGATGATACCCAGGATTAAAGCCTGCAGCCAGTCCATTATTGAGCGTCTTGGTTAGGGGTATCCTTGCCAGACTTGGAGCGCCACAAGATGGCGGGCGCCATGAGCACAAAGCCCAGCAAAGCAATCGTGGGACCTACTACCGTGCGACGGCTCTCAAAGATGTCGTAATTAAACGTCGTGCCCTCATTAGCACTACCCGTCATCAAGGCAAAGCCGATGGCAATCATCGCGATGCACACGGCCATAAGGATGTAGTTAACCCGCGACAGCGGCATCTTCTCCATATTCTCACCGCTGTTTTTTTTCGTCTTCTTAATTGATTCTTTAGCCATGATTAAAAAATATAAACATGCAATTACGCGGTCATTATCCGCAACTTGCGCCACAAAAGTACAACATCCACCCCCCCCTTGTCAACCTTTTTAACTTTTATTAGGCATTAGGCATTAGGTGTTAGGCATTAGGAAATTCGCGCAGACTTGCGCAGACTCCGCAGACTTAATAATTTTTCTCTCCAATCTTCACTCTGATAAATAAGGTCCGCGCGAGGAAAAAAATATTATCAGCGGGAGGTCTGCGTAGTCTGCGTAGTCTGCGTGAGGCCCTCCAGTAGCCCTGCGTTGGCATCATTGTTGCAGGATTACTTTGCGATTTTTTAACGGTTTTATCGTGGAGAGGTCGCGGTTTCTTGCTACCTTTGCAAAAAAGTGGCGCGCGATGGCCGCTGACGTCTTTGCAACTATGTTATAACGACCTATATGAAAAAAGTTTATCCTCATTCCATGGTAAAAAGCATGCTCCTGGGCATGTGTGCATTACTGCTGATGATTGTGGCTGCTGGCTGCGGCGGCCACCGCGTTGAGAAGGAATTGCGCAAGGCAATGGCATCGGGCGAAACAACGCCCGAGCG
>Ga0181612_100092_pt1 | contig 14371 bp, 10 predicted proteins | sample HoacroProtozoa21_FD_119630 | JGI IMG/M metagenome (GOLD analysis project Ga0181612, IMG submission 119630) | Hoatzin crop microbial communities from Cojedes, Venezuel. Combined Assembly of Gp0051906, Gp0051904, Gp0051908 | reverse complement strand
TCAGCGAAGAGCAGGATTGCACTAGAAATCACCTGCTCTGTGGCTGGGAACAGAGACTTGGTGTGCCCAAAAGGAGAAAGCAGTCCCAAGAATGCTGCAGCACGCCTGTGCCGGCGGAGCTGTGTATTGCTCAGTTTTGTAGCCAAGGCCTTAGGGATCCATCTGAAAATATTCCTTCATATTGAAAGCAGCAGCAGCAAACTAGCTGTAATACATCAGAAATATTTCTCATAGACGGGTTATAAAGAGCAGGAACATTTTGCAAACAAACGAATCTTAGTGCATGCAAAGCGTGCTTCGGTTTAAAAACTGGGGGACACCAAACTCTGTCACCACTAAATTCCATTTTGATTCAAAATGACATCTAAAGAAAGATCACAACTGACCATAACAAACACAAGACAGTAAAATAAATAATGCTATTTCTAGGAGGGAATTTATAGTCCTGAAGTCATTTAGGAACAGAAAGGAGGTCAGGAAGAAGGATCACATTATAAAACGAAAGCTATTCTGACCTAATGAATAGCAAGGAGACATTTTGGCCACCTCCTAGGGAGCACTGATTATGGCCACTCAGCAACCTCTCTAGGTGGTGGTTAAAACATCTTGTTTCTATTCATTAGTTCAGCGGTGTATTCATTCCACAACAAACGAGTTTACCAACGCCTCCCTCCTCCTCTGCAGCACCCCTGGTTTGCAAATATGTCATAAATACAAATATGTATAAATACAATTTATACAAATATGTATAAATACAATACAAATATGTCATAAATACAAATATGTATAAATACAGAATATCATAAGAGGGAGGGAGAAAAAAACGAAAATGAGGATTTAGGCTTGTTGACATGCAATTCCAAATTTTTTGCTTGTGGATTTACAGAATATTTATACAGAATATCCGCTCTTCAGGAATTGCAATGAAAGCACTGTGTCTCAGAGGAGTGAGGCGATGCTGGAAAAGGTGGGTTAGAGACTGTTTCCCCAACTGCAGGAGCAGAGAAGAAAAGCGAGAAAAGAGCAGACACCCGGCGTGCTCCTGATGTGCCCCGCTGCAATGCATCGGTCGGGGCCTGCATGTGGGTCGCTAGCCAGGACTAAAGCTGAATCAGCGGGCGTAGGATCAGTGTGTGCACTTGGACCTGCAGCACTGAATCACATACTCCTTGGAAAGAGAGATTCTTGTTAAAAGCGTTACATGTGCATAGCAGTGAATGTATTACACGCATTCCTACTAAGACTTTGTCCTGTGATATAAAGGACATCCTGACCCACTGGTCTGTCCCTTCCTGTCTCAGTTGCCTAACACATCTCACAAATTCATCCAGCACATCTGAACAGTGCCCTGGGGTAGGTGTTGCTCCTGCTCCCATCACTTCTCTTGGAAGCAAACCTCCCTGCTTTGATGGCTACAAATCTTCTCTTCATTTCCAGCCCAGAACTGTACTGTGTTCCTGCACAGTAGCTCTTGCACCAACGTTTGTCGTTTAGCTTAAGTATGTTCCCTCCACCTTTTATCTTCCCCAGTAGAACTGAGAGAGAACAAACCCATCTTCCTTTTGCATTCATATTGCCAAGACAAACACACCAAGCTCCTCATTTACCTGCTGCAAATAAAGGTCCTCGCGTCCTATAAGTAGCCCTGATCCAGTGTGAATTAATCTTCCTTCAAACCAGGACATCAGAAAGGTACGCAGCACTCACTACTGACACGAAGAGGTGACAACTTCCACCTCTCCACCATGCACGCCCCAGGACCCAGGGTTAAGCCTCTGCCCCTCAACTCCCCGACACCGGCTACAGGATTGCCCTGGGAAGAATGCAGACAGGCGCCAGGCAGCAGGGCACTGCCGAAAATTTCCCCAGCCCTTCAGCTGCATCTTTAGAGATGTTAAACAAGGCCTTTGAAAATCTGCCCTGCACAGAATTACCTCCGACTTCACAGAGATGCTGGGAACAGGACCGTTGCACCTTGTTCTAGCCAAACTGGCGTGTGCTGTGCCAGTATAATAGCTGGTGTAGATTCAGTGTAAACACAGGCAGATGTAGTTTTTCTGATAAAAAGAAAAGTATGTCTTAAATAGCATATATAACACCTCAAGTTCATAGCTTAAGTGGATGCAAAGAAGCAAATATGTTATAAAGTCCACATGCCTGAGACATATCACCATTTAAAAAATATTTTTCCCTGACTGAAACCAGAAGATTTTTCTCAGGTCAGCAGAAGAAAAAGAGCAGCCTCTGTGAGACCATTGCAATCATATTTCCACAAGGTCAAGGGCCATTTCTGTCTGCAGTACCACCTGCCTGTCATGATAAATAATTTTTGTTCTGACTTGTGAAGTTTGCTGCCACAGAATGAGGCCATTTGCTCCTTAATGTATGTAAGATGTGCAGCATGACACAGAATTTGCAACAAACAGACAAGGTTTGATAGCTTATACATCTGTCCTCAATATTTCATTCCCTAGAGATGTCAGCTTTTCAGGTGCAAGGTTACCAACACTACTGATCCCTGACCAACACGTTACCTTAAGGTCTAGGCACTAAAGAAACCTTAGTACTTACACTGAGGACTTCTCTCCAGCAGTGAGACCATGTTTGTCACTGAGAAAAATGCAATCAATGCTTTTGCCTTTAAAACAGATGTTCCGAAAACATGCAAATATTGTAAAATCGTGGTATCTCTCACACCTGTATATCCTATATCACCATTGCTTGACTTAATGAGTAATATGTACCAGAATACTTTTGTAGAGAAAAAATTTCTAGGTCTGAGGCTGTGGAGTCATGCATGAGAGGACCCAGGCTGCGTGATTATGCATCGGGCTGTGTGCACCCAACAGGGAGCATCAGTGCAGCCCTGAGCAAGGTGTATCAGGACGTCTCTGACAAGAGCTTTTAGAGGGCCCATAGTGCTGGCTCAGACTTCTTCCCTGATGTTGGTCAGTGCTAAAATTGTCAGCAGGGACACCGCTAGATCAGGGCTGAACATCTGTGAAAATGCCATTATTAATGTGCAAAAATATTGTGTGTAAAACTAATCAGAAAAAAATACCCACACAAAACACCCACACTGAAAAATGCTATAATTTTATAATATCAAAAACCATGTGGGCAACATTAAGAAATTATGTGGTCACTCTTATAGCTGTATAGGTGTTTTGTGACTGGGTTTTAAGATGTATTACCACACTGCTATAGAGAAGAAATAAGAAATGCCACAGCTGCTCTCTGCCTTACAGCATCTATTCTGCACATGGAAATCTGGCTGTTGCCTCACTGGATGCCATAATCCCTGAAAAGACCCCAGTATCAGAAATCCCTGACACTCACCCAAGATTATGTACAAAAGTAGATCTGCTTCTGTCTTAAGCAATGTTACTTAGCATGAGGTTGTTGGAGAAGGAAGGATTGGAAAACCTAAACAGAAATATCCTAAGTATTGCATCTGCTTGTGTAACCTGGCAAAATTTTCCAAGTACAAATCCTCTTAACAACAGTCTCAGAGTTTTTTTGAGGTTTGGGAACCATCTGTGTTTTCCACCGTTCCCTGAAGATCAGCAACACATTCAAACAGATGAAGCAAACCTAGTTGTGCTGAGCCACCAAAATACATGGCTCTACACGTTGTGAGCTTTCCAAACCATAGCTTTGCCTAGAGTGGGCCTATGCAGACGGCGCGGCAGCATCAGACTCGCCCCCATCTAGCAGTGTGCTGCTTGCCTGCCGTACCCTGACGGCCAGCACCGGGGTCCTTTAGCACAGACAGATAAGCACGTGCTAGGGTGAGTGGGTGCTGATGAAGCTTAGTAAACCACTCCCATTCGCTGTTACCCTGATTCTCTCCGTCCCAAAGATTTTCCTGCTGTTCTTACTGAAAACTGAGTTCTGGGAGCACAGTTATCACTGTGGTAGCATGCTCAAGCCTGTGCATTAATAGGATTTGCATGATTTTATCAAACCAATAATGTTTTTGACACATGCAGTAATTTTTGTGTAATTTTTGTGCCAAGCTTTGTCCCAGCCAGATCCCGTGGTGGCTGTGCCTCCCTGCAGACAACACAAGCCATCGCACGAGCCATCCCACTTGAACGCACCACCACTCACTCACGTTCTCCTCTTCCTTTCCCTTGCCCTCCCCCAGACATTCTTTGACATGATTAGTGGCTAAATCAGATTCTTTAATTGAAAGAAATATAACTGAACTTTCTTCTGCTGGGAATGTGCCAGAGGCCACATCATAAGAAATGTCAAAGAGTATTGGAAATAATATAGACCTCTGACATTTGTGTTTAGCGATTCAGCATGCCCCAGGTGGTTTGTTTGGGATGGGAATTTGTCACTGCTGTGAGGAGATAGTCTTTGGTGGATTGCTGCAAAGAGATATAAGAAGATATGTTTAAACAAGTCACTGGAATGCTATGCTTTAATCTCCTACAATGTTTTGCACAGCCATGTCCAGAAGGGGTTCTTTAGGACAGATATCCAAGCATTTACTCTCTCTGAGATGGCAGCAACTGAAAAAAATACCCATTTTTAAGAACACTTGGCAGCTCAGGTATGAAATACTGAAAGGTAACCACCTCATTTAGTATTCATGCCATTCCTTTGTCTTTCCATCGCATCTCCTAAATACCAGAACAATGGGCAGTTATTCACCGAATCCTCTTCCACAATTGTACAAAACCCAAATTATTTATGGGATCCCACAAGTGGGCCTCATGTTACACTTTTCAGATAGGATTTGCATCTTCCAGTGCATTTGTCTTCTCAAAGAATCACTGGGCTGGAATGACTCTTCAGAGGTCACCTAATCCATCCCCTTGCCCCGAGGATTATCGTGTACAGTACAGCCATCTTGTACCATCCGAACTCTGCAGTGTCTCTTTCAAACTGAAAGTTTGAAAGTTTAGACCAACCTTCTTTCATTTTCACTTACATTTACTCTGTAATGTTTTGAAGTTTCTCAGAAACATCAGTTCACACTCTCCAGAGTTCTCAAATAACTCACCCCTGACACTCCTATGTACGTCTGCAGGGAGAATACCCCACTGCCCAGAGATCCTGCGTGGGTGAGAATTGCTGTGTGTAGTCAACACTTAGGGATTTGTAGGACACTGCAGATGTTTGTTACACTTAGGACTAATGTAAAGCCAAGCACTCAACAAATTTAAAAATATGAAGTTCCTTCCACGTTTCACGAAACTCCCTTCACACATCCATGTACATTTTGGAGAGAAAATCTATTTCCCAAGAGTCACGGTCTCGACAGCAACAGTTCACTATTTGTGTGCTTCTGTCTTTTGGGACCTCTACTGTCGACTTCAAAAGAATCATTGTTAATTGTTAAAATTTATTTCCAAATATGTTTGATTTATTGCTGTATGTTGAACTGATTTATTGAGTCCCTGCTCTCCCTTTGCCTCTCAGGTGCTTGCTGACAGGCAGGGAGCTACCCTGCATTTGCACTCATCACTGCCTAGGTAGAACAGAGCTGCTGCCGGGCACAGAGAGGCTTTCTCTGCACAGCAGCTCAGGACCGCCGACCACCTGTCAGGGGAAACCCTCTGGCACCTCCTCATTCCCTCCAACGGGTTAAAGAGGTGTCTTTCACAGACAAAACGTGAATATTTATGGTGGAAGATGCACAGATGCATACCCTCACCCCGTGCATGCACACAAAGAGCCCCAAAAAAATAGGGATGAAATATTTTTAAAGTTGTGTTGAAGTATTTGCAGTATTAACTTTTCTAGCTGCATATTGTTTTGTAGCAGGTGAAAGCACGTCCCAAGCACCAGGTTTGTGCGTCCCTCACACCAGGCAGGTCTCACTGCCAGCAAGGCAGCGCCGTTTGCTAACAGCATCCCTCAGCCACCTCTGTGTAAGTCCCAGCATCGTCTCCACAGCTGTATTGAGAGCGTCCCTACTTGCAGCGTTGCTGGGAGGTCACCTCCCACAAGTACCCAGTTTTTGTCAGTGTTTAGGATTTTTACTGGATAAAGGCTTCACATTCTAATCATTTGGGGTTGTAGCTTCTTACAGCTGGGATCGTTCTGCCTTGTGAATGAACTCTGTCCTAACTTGGCAGCAGCTACTGAAACTGCCCTAAAATCATGCTAGAAATCCTTGGAAAGATAGATTTTGGGAAGTCTTTTACGACCACTTTAGTGACTTTGTATTTATGTTATCTGCTTTTCTATAAATCTATGTTTTTCTCTTGTTCCCCCCCCCCCTCCCACTTGTGACTGAAGTACAAAACAGAGCTATTACTATTTTTCTTGAAGGCAGCATCCCATAACGTATTAAAGACAGATTTAAACAGTTACAGATTTAAACACTGTAGATTAGTCATGTAGTTGACACCCTTCACTTTCTACCAAACAGATATTTATTAAAGTACAACTGGGGCAAAAAAGAGTACATATTTCTTCTGTCCTGATCAGAGACAGAGAGAATGGAGTAGAAATTAGCTGCTCTAGGAAAACATCTGCAGAGGGATATTTCTTGCACAAGAACAGAGAGAGATTGTGGGGACAGGTTAGGAGACCACGTTGCAAAGCCAACGCAGGATGGAGAACAGACGCCAGGAAAGGAGGTCACCCTTTTTTACATCCACTGCACTAATGGAATTATGAACAGAGGTGGCTTTGACACGTGGCTGGTGTGAGGAGCAATGGCAAATCCTGATGGGGACCCTTCTCATCAGGACTCCGGAATAACTGGGGAGTTCATGATACTGGATAAGGCCACACTTGAAATATAGGATGGAGGAACGAAAGAACTAAGTGTAACCTGCCTGGGTATCTTTACAGGTCTAAACCTTGGCAGGGGCATGCTGTGAATGCTCAAGTTTGGAGTACTGGCATTTGGGGGCTCCCCAGAGTGACAAGCTGGCATAGTCAGGAACAGGGCCCTAGAAATGGGTCACGTCTTGCAGTGCCACACGATATCCCAGCCTCCCCCTCTTGGCTTTAGACTCCTTTGTTGTCTTGTCTTATTACCCCCTAAATCTGGAAATATCTAAAGATGAATGTCTGCAATCGCAAGCAATAAATGCAAATTAAAGCGTACAGCGGCCTTGAGCCCTAGCTGTTTTTGACTGTGGTCTCTCCCTTCCGAAGGATGACTAGACTTGCCGAGATGCCAGTCCCTTAAAACCACAATGTCCCCAGGACCCCAGACCTCGATCTCTGCCCTTGTCCGCTGTTATACTCCTCACGCAGCAAACACGACCTTATGGTGTGAGCCTTGCAGCGCCAAGCGCGGAGGACAGCTGGGTGACAAGGATAGCTATGGACAGGGGCAGTGGCTGTGCCCAAGGGACGTCTCCATTTAAAAGATAAAAATCTACAGCTTATGCTTGAGATCACCACAGTGGCATCCGGTAGCATGCAGAGCCATGTCGTCGTTCGTTCGTTTGGGTTTTTTTAGCCGCCATACCTTGTTTCAGTGATTAACAAGTGTGGGTTGGACACAAATACATCCAGGTGGGGACAGCTGATAATGGCAGCATGTGCCAGTTCACAAAATAACAGCTGGGCTGGATCTTCTGCCAAAATTCAGATTGTTTTTAAGAAAAGGAAAGCATTTTACAATTCTCCTCCAGCCCAGATCAAAATACCCCCGACACCACATAAAGCCGTTGAAATGCTTGTCCCGACTCTTCTGTTTAAATGGAAAATTGATCATGGACTTGGAAGCAGAAGTGACAGTGTGGCAGTGAAAGCTGTCGTAGGGCAGGCAGGGACTGACCACTGTCAGACAGGGAAAACATTCCACAGTGCTGCCCCGATGCCACTGCCAGCTCAATTCCCCATTCCCAGTAAGGAGCTGGGCACTTGCAAGGACCTCCTGTAAGCGCTCAGGCCATGGTTTTTGTCCTCCAGTACAGCACCCATCAAAGTAGCTTTGGGCTGCGCTTGGATAACTTTAGAGAAAATTTTACAGGGAGTACTCAGAGTGATTCTCCCCTGTTTTGTGCAAAAAGGTGGCTCCATCATGGATAAAGAGTCTTTACAGAAGCCTGCCTACGTGGGCAGCAAGTGGATTTGTTCATCCCTTAATGTGACCACAAGGCTGGAATCAGACCTCAACAAGCTTGTGAGAAACAAACTCAGCTGTACCTATCTTGGCATCCCTGTCAGGCAGTGTTTGTTTAGGAACACCCCAAAAAGGGGGCAAATCCCGGTCGCGTTTCAGTCTCAGGTGGTGGTTAGGCTAGCAGCAGTGTGGACATCCCGCTCTGGCCACTCCAGCCTGGCTTCCCTTTCTATTGCTCTTCATGTAACAAAACCAGGATGGGTTGAGAACATGTTCGTTTCACCTGTATCCACATCATAACACAGAGATCAGTAACACAGATTTAGGTGCAGGATAAGTCTGGTCAAAGTAAAGAAACTGCTGTGCTATCTCTCATAGTGGTTCTTCTGTAGTTACTTGTTTAACCAATTAGGCATAAATGCTGCTGCAGATGCCTGTAATGGACTGGATGCCAGAAAACCCTGCTGGACCGAATCACGTCTGTTGAACAATTAAATGCTCTGCTGTGAAGAGAAAGAGTCAGACCTGATGTTGTCATAGCTAAATACACGAAAGGCACCAGTAATGCAGCTTTAGTTGTGTCCTGCCTTGGCACTAGAGGAAATGCAGCCTTTTAAAATAACCAGATAAAAGTTAAGCCTCATCTTCACTCACATGCAGCATATCTGCAAGTTCTGAGCACTGAAAATAGTGAAAGGGTATCAGTCTGTGCCTCTAAACAGACAGTGGAGAAGTACCTAGCATTTGTCTTCAGGTCTGCCTTGGGAACAGGAGATTTTGTTTGCCACAAGGCTACATCTTGTTTCAAAATCACCTGACAAGCAGGATTGCTGCTGTACGCTATCAAAATGATTGCTATCTTGCAAAAGCAAGATCTTCAAAGCACAACTTAAATAACTTTAAAGTCCTAAAATAGGAGTGGAGGAAAACTAATTTAAGCAATTTGCTATGCATGCAGTGTTTAGTTTCTGAAATACTGTGCTTGCGATTAATATGGCCTATTAGAGGCCATGGCTTTTAGCTCTCCGCCCATCCGTTGAAGGGCACGCTCTGCTCAGATTGCTGGTACTAACTTTTTGGAAAATGGCATTATTTGCTCTGAATGCTTTGTGAAGCTATTGTAGCTGGAGGGGCAAGAGGAATTTTTTCCTTTGTTTGTGATGCTTCCACAATCCTAAATAAGCATTGTCTATAGCACTGTCTGTATTGCCATGTCTTGTTCCCACCCACTTACATGGCATAACATCCCTCAGTTTAGAGTGGTATCTCCAGCAGCCAAGAAACCGTAAACTTCATGTAAAATCACAGCCACAAATCACAGTCTAAATTCAAACTAATCTCAGTGAGTGTATGTTCCAGACCTACTTTCTATGTAGACAATGGATAGTCTTCTCTGAATTACAGCGATGGGGCCTGATGCTGCAGAGTGCTGAAAGCCACAAAAGGCAAAGGGGGCTGAAGACTCTCAGAAGTCCCGGCGTTTCATGCTGTTCAGTCCCATCTCAGCAGAAAGCAGGTAGTTATGGACAAATTTAACTTTGCCCTCAGGAGTTCTATCTCGCCTCCTCCACTCCCTGACCCTCTAAAAGGCATCTCACTGGACTGGCTATTTCTCCAGATCTTGTTTTAATTATTTAAGTTGAGCTAGAAGAGTTTTTGTCATTCCTTTCTGTGGAACACTCTGTACTTGGGGGGCCTCAGCTGGATATCCTGGGTTATGCAACCAATGGTTAAAGCTATTGTTTTCAGAAAGAAATTGCATGAATCTCATTAAATGCACTCTGATCAAGGGAGGCGGGACACGTCTTGAAAACTGCATTTGGATCCAATCCTATTGTCCTAGATAGGGCTGCCTGCCCTCATTTCTGATTTAGTTTTAAAGAAACTATTGTTTAGCCTTAATTGATTTCATATTGGGTCGTATTATCGCAGTGCGACTGGCATTCACTTGGAGATGCCTTCAGATGGTCGAGAATTGCTGTAAACCAGAAGAGGGCAGCAGTTTCCCTGACAAGGCTAAAAATGCAGTACAGTGGTTTATTTGAAACAGGTTTGACAAGGTATAAACAATCCAAAGGGCACTAGACTTGCTTGCAGTGCGAGATAGAAATGGAAAAAGAAAAATATGCATGCAAGAAAAAGGTTTGTCATTCATTACCCAGCTATTCAAACCACAGGTGTATAAATACTTCAGGCTTTATTGGCCTCTTGACTTAGATAGTGTTGAGCATTTGTTATTGGTCTTAGACACTTTATAGCCACTACGATGGACTACAGCCTACATTCATGAAGGAAGAGAACCAGTATGTCTCTTTACTTTCTCTCCAACCCCCACGATCTACGTACATAAGCAGAATCGGTACTGGAAGTTCTTGTTCTTCAACACATCAAAGTGGACCAAAAACTAGCCTTCAGTCAGGAGCCATTCTACAAGCCAAACTAATTCCTGATGCAATTTTATTTCATTTTTGCCTGCTGTGGAACTCGTGCAGAAAGACCTGATGATGAAAAAGATTTTTGCTCCTAATCTCTCTGCCTTGATAATATTTGCCCTCTCCCTTCTTGGACACAAGCTATTAACTAGCACTACTCTGAACAGATTTCTTCATGGTTTAATACAGAAAAGAAGCAGAATATTCCCAAAATCTTCATGTAGCCATATTACTTTCCTATTGCTAAGTAGGAAAAGACAACCAAGTTGCCCGCACTCCGTGTGATGGGTAACGCACAGCAGGCCAGGGCTCATGAAGTGGCAGTCTGAACTGCTGAGATGCTTTACAGCAAATCTCGGTGGCACCGGGCTACCTACTGCCTTTGGCTGTGCAGAGCTGGGACCGACAGCCTCGGGGTCCAATCCAGGCTTCTCCACCCCCACATTCCCTCCCAAAGGCACTGCAGGAAAGAGGAGACCCCTCAGGTCCTTCCAAGGACATCTCATTTTTATGAGATGCCTGAAATGAAGGAAATTGGTGTTAGGTAGGTGATGGTCACAACACACTGTAAGGCTGTAATAGCTACGAGGTGGGTGAAAATGTTTTGGGTTTTCTTACAAAGAATTGTTTTTCCTCTTTTTCTTTTGTTTTGCTTGCTTATGCCGAATTTTCCCCTCGAGCTGTTCAAGGACTCTGTTTTCTGAGAAGAGCAGATGGCAAGTCCTCCTTTATCCAAGAGAAAACGAAACCAAGCCTGGGGATACTTGGACTAACAGAAACTTGCCAGAGTTGTCTTTGGAGAAAAAAGGGATTTGGGGAATCCTGGCAGCTCTTCCTCGCCATACATTTTCCCTTCCAAAAAGCAAATTGAAGGCAACTGCCAGTGCTAAACAGGCTGAGCGCTGCTAACCCACCTTTTCCAGAGAGGCCAAGAAATCTTGAGGGTTTTTTACTGAAATGTGAGGCAGTTACAGTTCAGCGTGCAGGTAGCCAGTGGCTTGTTCACCGCTTTGCCTGTCTCTGCTTAAATATGGGAGGCAGATCCTTCTCTGGTGTAAACTGCTGACAAAATCGATCCCCTCATGACAGTGACAATTTTTAATGCATTTTCGTTAAAATACCTTAAAGGTTTGGACACTGATTTTCCTTGTGCAAAAACAGAAACCCAGAAAGGACAGTAAGTCCAAATAGCTCCAGGAAAAAATCAAAATACCTAGGTATTATGGGAAGCAATTAATACATCTTCAACACGAATTCTCCAACCCTTCTAGAAAGTGACCCATCCAACAATTTTTAATACACGTTTATCTTCTTTTAGCAAATAGTTTCAGAAACTGTCTTGGTATGATCTCAATTCTAGCTATTTAGTATTAGTCATTTGCAATATACTCTAGACACACTAATTTCTTATTAGAAACTGAACTTTTGACCAAGAATCCAGAAAAATTAAAATCTGGAAGAAAAATGTTGAGTATAGAATCTAAATGTATGTTTTTCTAATGTTTATAAACACTCCTCTAAATAATTTACATTCCTTGTAACGTGCAAATTGTGGAATTACAAACCCACACAAACTGGCATTGCTATTCACTATTCTATTCACCATTATTTTCGCTTTTTAAATGTCACCTCTGACCATCTTTCCCTCGTCATAACATTGCCCTGTCATCACTTTCCTTCCCCTCCTCCAGGCAAATTTTGATGTAGGAAATGCAGGAAAAATTTGGTCCTGAAAAACATCTGGGCAATTTTCAAGGGTTTTTTTAATAACATCTTTTATCTCTTAATCCTTTGTTCTACCTTTAACCTTTGTGATATCATTTTCTAGATTTTTACTTCAGATAAGTATTTAAAAAATTGAAATTTAAAAGAGAAAAAATCTTAAGGGTATACATCATGGATTACCAGTGAAACTGAGGTTCTTTCCTTGCAAATTTCTAATGAAAATAGGCAACGAAATATTCATGATTTTTTCCTGCCTTTCAATCAACCCTGAGAACAGCTGAAATGCTGCACATTTAAACATCACATTAAGATTCAGCATTTAGTATTACACAGGGAAAAAAAAAACCATAATTATTTCTTTCACATTTTTTTATCATCTGCAAGAGTAAATCAGAAAGCTGCCCAACAGGAACGCTGGCTTCCAGGATGCTGGATCACTATAATTTGCCGATTCTGATAGCAAGCCTATCTGTGAAAGTCTTCAAAGAAGAGCAAGTTAAGTTAACATTTCACCTCGGGAACAATAGGGAAGGAGCCATCTCTAGGTGAGCCAATCGCTTCAACGACTCGTTTCTAAAGTTCACTTATTTGGAGCTTTTATGATCTCTGTAACAATAACCCAAGTAGCACAAGTATGATGTTTATCAGCTGATACCAGCTGCAAAGGTAGCAGTAAAGAAGAGAGAAGGAGGGAAGATGAAGTGCTTTGAATGGGTTGTTCGCATGTGATACACGTCTTCCAGAGTGCCTCCTTAGAGGCTTGCCCAGAACGGCTGTTTTCTAGCATTGCTTCTGAAGTCACATCTATGATTAGAGCCACCCATAGCCACGTCCAGAATCACTGCTATCTAAAAGATAAAGGAAAAAAGGAACAACCCCCCCCATAAAAATCTTCTTCCAGAAGCTCAGGTAACAGTGTTATGGATTGGGAATAATTTCATATGGTTTAGCTGTTACTGCGGATGGGCAAATTAGTGGTTACACCAAAAAAATAAAAGGTCCCTCTCCACAGTTTTCTTCTGAACTGGAAGCCAACCAGCAGGTCTGCAAGGAGCTCGGTTAGATGGCATTTTCCGGGCAGTGCTGGTGTGAGGGTCTCAGCTGCCTGCGGGGTGCCTGCCCGCCGGGGCGGTGGGGCTGGGGGTGCCCGGGGGTCTCCAGGCTCCAGCTCCCCCCATTACCCTGCTGTCCCCCCCAGCCCCATCACCTGCCTGGGGCAGGGCGCAAGGGACAGCGCTCCCTTTGAACACACCAAACTCTACCTTTTAATTAACTGCAGCAGTCACTTTGGGTTTTCTTAAACAAATTAGCAGGGGAAGGAGGGACGATACTGTACTTTTTTCCCTTGGGGAAAGACTGGTGCAGGAGACTGCCAGGTAGCGGAGCAGAGGGGAGGGCCGGCTGCCCGGGGGCCATGGACTGAACAAGCCACCCCATCCCCGGGGTGCAGACGAGGAGGAAAGCGTGGGGCAGGCAGCATAGGGAACTGCTCTCCCCAGGCACCAACTGACCCCGCTGGAGTTCAGGCCACCAGATTTTTCAGCTGGTGAACTCCCAGCTCTCTGGGGCCGCTGAGTCCCTCAGCACCTTGATCCACACCGGAGGGAGGAGGAATGAAAGCCTCCAGCCACTCTGCTGTGGGAGACATGGTTGAGTTTGTAGAAGTGGTTCAGCTTCAGCATACAGCCTGGGAAGAAGAAGGACCCTTTGCCCCAGAGCACCTGGGGTTCAGCCCCTGAGCCACTTTCAGATTGTTTTTACGCCCATCAAATTTACATCAATTTTGGCTGCAAAATTTGTTTGCAGAGACTGGCCTATTTCAGAAACAACGCTCACTTAGACACCACAGTAATATGTAGCCAAATAATCTTTACAGATTTTTTTTTAGGTATAATAAAAGAGAGCAGAAAAAAGCCCCTCAACCCTCCCACACCAAGCAGCATAAAATCTAGGCTGTGAAGTTGCTGTGGAGGTTTTCTCCTCCCCCTCTCCCCACCCTGAAAAGAAGGAGAGAGAGCATACATGGTGACATGAAACACTTCAGAGAAAAGCAAACAAATATTGGCTTCTCTGGAGAATCAGAAACGTAATGATACTATAATGCTAGCAGTTTATTTTTCACTGCCTCGGGCTGCTTGGCAGAACGTCACAGTAAAATCATCTAGGC
>Ga0181612_150138_pt1 | contig 14372 bp, 7 predicted proteins | sample HoacroProtozoa21_FD_119630 | JGI IMG/M metagenome (GOLD analysis project Ga0181612, IMG submission 119630) | Hoatzin crop microbial communities from Cojedes, Venezuel. Combined Assembly of Gp0051906, Gp0051904, Gp0051908 | reverse complement strand
TGTCTCCAGTAGTTCCTCATCTTTCTTGAACTGGGCAGCCCAGAACTGGACAGAGTACTCCAGATGGGGCCTCACTAGGGCAAAGTAGAGTGGGAGGAGAACGTCCCTCAGCCTGCTGGCCACACTCCTCCTAATGTACCTCAGGATACCATTGGCCTTCTTGGCAGCCAGGGCACAAGGCTGGCTCATGGTCAACCTGTCATCCACCAGGACACCCAGGTCCCTCTCCTCAGAGCTGCTCTCCAGCAGGTCCACCCCAAGCCTGTACTGGTGCATGAGGTTGTTCCTCCCCAGGTGCAGGACCCTGCACTTGCCCTTGTTGAACCTCAGATACCCTACTTAAAGATTACTGAGGCTGTTATTTCAGGATAAATAGCGTATTTCAGCTGCAAAAGCAACAAATACATGCAAGTTCAGGCTGAATCCTGCAAATTACTTTATGTGGGAGCCTCAACACCTTGGCACTACACCCTCTTGATGCCAGTGGAGCTCTGAGCAGGGGAAGGATCACTTTGCCTGCACAATAAAGTGGAAATGTGGAGCTCCATATTAGGAGGAATGAGACATCCCATTTAGAAATGGCAGTAACATAAGAGCAGACATACTTTATTAAACAAAAATCCAGGTCCAATGCCCTGTGTTTGAAGAAAGAATATAGACTAAGAATATAAACAGCTGGGCAGAAATTGTTACTTTTGTTACCTTTCCCACTTCCAGTAATCAGGTATTGAGGAATTTCTTAGCCGAATTTGAATCTCTGTTCCTGTAGGTAATCCTCACCTGCAGTTCTAGCATTGATGAATTTGTTTATTTTCATAAGTAATTTTATTCTGTATAAAACCCTATGGTGTATCCAAAGCATCCTAATTAAACTAAAGATCCAATCGCCCTAAGAAGTGAGTGGGCAAAGCTTAAGGTTTGGAAAGATACTGAACTGTCTAAAGCATCAAATTTTGATTTTCTTGTATGGCTTAGGTTTTAATATATTAAATTCAAATTTTTTCAGTGAAACTCAGGTCTGCAGACCTAGTTTCCAAAGGTATTCAGGAACCTCATTAAATTTCAAAGTATTCACACAGTCCCATTAAAATCAGTGGAAGTCAAACATATTTTGGAAATCCCAGTAGGTATTTTTTTCTCCATCCTTCAGCATTAAAATCTCTTAGGAAACATGATTTTTTAAGGCCAGAGTTTTAATCTCATTAGAATATCTGGTTCCTAAGTGACGATCTAATTTGTTCTGGCTACCCTCATAATCAGTGGGGAAGGGTCGAGAAAACCCTTGGTGGTGTGAGCAATTTGGAGTTGCCTGTCACTTTGCATATCCAATTCAAAGAATTTAAAGTAACTGACTCCTTCTTTGCCCCTCACCTAGGTACATGAAATTAGGTTGGATGCATCAGACCTTGTAGACTAAAAATAGGTTCTAAAGGATCTATTTTCACAAAAATGGAATGCCTTTTCCCCTCATTCTGCCCAATCTTTTTTGCTCCAACTCCCAACCTTTCTCTTGTGATCTATTTTTTTTTAAGACAGATTAGAGGCAATTCCAGAAAGACAGAGAATCCCAAATGAATGTAAGGAAGGTTTTTGAATTCTGAAGAAGTAAGGGTTTAAGATGTACCTCTGCCCTCAGTATTCTACATTACCGAGTTCTTGGTAACATAACATTTGAATCATTTTGAGTTACCAAAGACCACCCACATACTGAAAAAATAAGCATAAGGAGCAATTTCAGTCCTTCCCCACTCTAGTAATGTACTGTATAATTACTTTTTTAATTAATACAACAAAATTTCTTTTTTTGGGGGGGAGGAGGAGGGGTGGGGCGAGCCTACCACTTAAATAGAATTTCTGGCATCTAACTTAGAAATCAAAATGTCTTGACAAGTCCTGGGGAGAGCAAGGAATGGCACACGGAAAGTCAGTGCACTTAGAAGAAATTGTAAATATCAAAGGCAAAGGACTATTCAGTCTTTTAATCTACACAGTTGTGCCATGATAGCATTCATAGGGGGAGATAGCTCCTGCTGCTCAAGAGTGACAACATACAGTCTTCTTCTAAGGACTTTTTGCATGAACCAAAGGGGAATGAGTCTTTCTTCATACACTTTTTCCTCCCAGAGATAGCCAGATGCAGAAGTACTTTTCTGGTTCTTCCCTGCCAAAATTCCCTTTAGGAGAGACAGAGAAAGCAAGATGCTAGCAAAGTGGCTTACAGCCTGCAGCAGGAAAGACCCAGGATTCATCATTTCACTAAACAAACAATAAATCTGGAAAAATTAAACACTTAATGGAGCCCAAAAGGCAACTCAGCCTTCCTTTCTGTAGAAGAAGCCCCTAGTTAGCAGCCCCTTATCCCTGGATACTCAGGAAACTGGACGCTGGGAAACTTCTGAAGTTGGAGTGCTGGAGGGCAAATTCTACATACATGTGCTTGACAGACCAGTAACAGCTACCAGACTAGGTTCTATAGGTTAGCTAAGGAAAATAATACTTACTTTGTGATTTCCATTAGTGCTTGGTTATGACATAAGAGACCATACTGGTCTATATGGCTAATGCCTGGTTAAGATTGCAGTACAGAGACATGGGAGTTTTTGACATTACCAGCAGAAATGGAGACATTGATAACTCAGGATGCAAGTGCTCCTGGCCTTATCCTGCAGCGGATTTGGGGTATTTTGAAATTAGGCAAGATACCTGCTTACAGTACTAAGCATAAAAGTCTGTCTGTAGAGTCCAGCCTGACATGGTTTTGGAAATTAAAGACCTGTCCCACTAGACTTCACTATTCATATTTTTAAAGTCAATCAAAAGTGTTGATTTTTGAAGACTCAAGAAAAAAACCCTCACTAGAAAAATCATACCATTTAGAAAAATGACGATCCCCCAAAGATATCTTTATTGGACTTCAGCCAAGAAGACTGCTGAACATGAGCATACTACAGCATTAGCAAAGACAGACTGGCTTGCCTGCAGCACAGGTTGCTATGGGCTAATAAAACAGTAATACCCTCTTAACTGAAAAATCCACTTCCTTATTCTTCGGTGGACTCACTCCACTTTTTTCTGACTTCCGCTGTGATATAGAAGCATTCAGAGGTGTTCGAGGCCAGGCTAGAACCATGAGTATCTCAAACTTCAAAAGAGACATCTAATATTTATATACTGAAGCACCTTTTACGTTGCCATTTGAAGCACATTTGGTACGTAACCTTGCAGATCACTCATTCACAGGTCATGTCTATATATCTATAAATTCCCAAACTGCAGTGTTTGTTTTTCATCTATTCAGATGAATACCCCAAAAAAATATCACTTACCCTTTGACTTGATAAATGACTCTGTGGGGATTTTATTGCTGAGATGCAATACTCTGGAGAGTCATGCAATTGTGCAATCCAATTAGTGTTTTAGATGGTGCAACATCATTCAGAGAATGAATGGGTAGAGATACGTTACAAATAATATTGTCAGGATTGTCTTTTCCCCACCTCTTCCCTAAATTGTCTCCACAGACACGGATGTGCACACATACAGTGATATACACTGTGCAAATGATTGTCCTGGATAAGATAATCACTGCTTAGAGAGACCATTGTTTTTGTTGAATTTCGTTTATAAAGGCTTTTCAAATTCTAGACAAAGTCTTTACACGAAGTACACATTGATGTGTACATGCCGAAAATGAAGAGAAAATCCTTGTAAGCTGTGTCAGTCCCTATACTCCATTTCAATTTCACTTTTACGACAGCATTTGAAAGCAGTGGAGAATCTAGTTTGAACTTTTATTTTTATTTCAGTTTTGTCATGTCTAAATTATATAAGGCAGATCCCAGTTCTTTGGATACTGCAATTTAATTTACCTCCAAAGATGTATTTATTGTTTTCTACTTTTTGCTATATAGTTGCTCACAGTTGAAATTGCTCAGTCATAATGAAAACACACTTACTGCATTTCAAATGACTGCATAAGTATGCATTTGGGGGATAGTTTTCTTTTATTTAAAGTTATCTGCAAGGAAAAATATTGGCAAAATATACCATCCTTGAGAAAGTTTTCAGTAAAAGTTAAGTGGAGAAAGAAAAAATTACCAGGTGTCTATTTCATTGAGCCCTAATTTGAGTAACTCTCTTGTAATTCTGATCTCTAATTTTACTATCATTTCTGCTTAGGGTTTTCCCCATGCCTCCACATGGAAGCTTAGAAGAGTGCCAGGCATTTTCATATGTTAAATTATCCTTAAATTTCTTATTCTTGCCCTCAGTAAATGGACTACAGATTAGATAAAGTAACTAGTCTTGCCATAATGTGATGCAGAACTCCACTTTTCAAGCTATTCACCCATTAGAAAAGAGCATGCCTTCCTTGAGCTGCATTATCAGAGTCATATGTTTTATAAACTGCAAAATGGCATGTTTATTCTGTTTGGGGTACTTTATTATTAAATTTGCTCATTCATTCATGCCTAACAGAAAATAGGTTATTGCCTCCTCTGTCAGGAGTACCAATTCAAAAATAATTACTCGCTAGCAAAGGTACAATATTCTTAGACCTTGCTGCACCTTCAAAAACTTAGCATGAAGTTGTCAATTTTATTTTTTCTTTATCGCCCTTAAAACCTTTTTTCAGTATTGCAAGCTCGTTTACTAGCAAAATACGGTTGAATGCAAGCAAATACTTATTTTTAATCAGTACTTTTGCAGCTAAATTATACTGAGGGAAATTGTACTTATTAAACCATATATATTGAACAAAAGTTGGATGAAGTATTTTTCTGTAATCTTTAAAGTTACATAACTACAAAAGATAATGTCAGTAAATTAAACATATACTTGGCTAATTAATTCACCCAATTAAAGCAAGGCACATTATTCTCTTTTTATTCCCATTTAAGTCCCTGTTGAAAAAAGCACGTAAGAACATCCTGCTCTTTAATGTGGCTACCGTACTCCTTTAGCCATATGCCCAACAAAATATTTAAGGATGCACTTAGGCATGCATTTAAGCGGTCTGCTGAAACCAGATGTTACGGTAGGAGAGTATGCAAGGGAAAGCATCCATCACCGCTGGGTTGAAGAATCTATCAAAAAATGCTTCTGACTCAAACAGAAGCACAGCAAAACAGGGTAAATGTTCATCTCGACTGAAAGGAAAAGCAGAAAATGCTCTCAGAGGCTGATGCAACTTGCATTTTCTGCCACCAAGTCCAAAGTAGCAAGACAAAAGTAAGGCTTATTCATGGGAGTAAATACAGGAATTCACAGCACTTGCTGCCCAATCCTCTTCTAGTCTTCTTGAAACCAGTGGTTAAAATCTGATTTATAAGCTAAGAGCACAGGAAAGGCTGTCATTACACTAGCTGGTATCACATCTAACCTCTACATAATCAAAGCATTTTTTCATATTCACTTTGTTACTTAGAAGACACTGTCTGGTTAGTAAACTCATGATGTAACTTAGACTATTTGTTCATAGTTTTGGTTTTTTTTCACTACCACAACACCATAGCAACCTAAACACCAAATATTTGTTTTCTTTCTCAAACACTGCAAGTTATTTTATGAAAATTTTTATGCAAATTGTTCAATGCATTGACTCATTCTGTTTGTCTCTCTTGTGTTTATCTCTAAGGCATCTATCACCATGGTGGCTAAATGCTGTGGTATCTTAGTGCTTTCCAGCTCTGTGTATTGTAAGAGTGGTACCATCATTTTTGTCCACTTCTACATAGCCTCTATATAAACTGTAAGGAAGTATTAGCTAGGACAAAACAGTCATGGATTAAATACAAAAAGATGTTTTCTATACTAATATACACAAATCAGTAGTAAAATTAAAAATCCTTACTATTTCCTTCAGTTTTCGTTTACTCTGAAGATATAGTCTCTACTAGTAGCAGGTGCTCTGTTGACGAAAGCTTCTCTGATTGCAAAAACCCTGGACTCTGCTTAAAATCACTTGCATTCTACCTCCTAACCAGCTCGGATAACCACACCTGCCCACACAACACCAAACCGTCCTAACGATTTTTTGCAGTACTTAATTCAATTTACTTCCCCCCTCATAACTCGTCTGGATTGCATCCTCCCTCCCAAACATACCCATTACACCATTTTAGTTGCAGACCAGTATCTTCCCACAAATGAGTTGTGCTGTCATGAGACCTGGGTTGTGTAAGCAAGCCTGCAGAGCTTCCAAGCTGCTGCAAACTACACCAGGGACAAGTAACAGTGACAGTTGTAAAAAATACACCTGCTGCTGATGGTAAAAGTAAGACCTTTTTCTCCTCCTCCTCCTTCTTTAATAACAGTCAAATGGAAAACACAGGAAACTGTAAGTAAACTTTATATTTGAAAATACTAACTTGGGCCAAAACATTGTGATGGTGCATTTGGCTCACCTTCAAATAGAACGATTTTTCTCCCCAAATATTAAATGGAAAAACTATAACGAGAAAGAAGTGAAATGGAAAATTGCTAAAGCTGAAGAACATCGCGCACAGAAAGGCAGTATTTTTTTCTAACAGCTCTGAGATGATATGAGAAAGAGAGAAAGGGTGTGGAGGAGGGGGAGAGGGAGAGAGAGCAAAAAGAAGGGAACAAGAAGCAGACTGAAAACAGAATGTGAAATAACAGATATTGTTATGGAAAGACTGAAAAAAATTAAGGGGGGGCGAAATCTATAGGGGCACTTTCAATACCATAAATATCATCCTATAGAGTAGATTTTCCATGAAACGCTTAAATGTAATTGGACTGGTCATCATTTAGAAAGCTGGATTTTTCGTAGTTCATCTTGCCAGACTGCTTCTATTTTTTTTTTCCCTATAGCATGCTTTACTCTGTGGGGTTTATATTACTTGCTGCAATGTTACATCGTAGTTAAAATAGAATTCTTAGCCGATGTTTCCATTTAAAACCTGTTTTTTAAACCATTGATAAGATAGGACTATTATTCGAAGGTAAGCCCTTCCAAATGCAGAAAAATGGAAAAATTACTCACTTTGCAGCCGTTACTAAGGATGGCAACAAAGTTTGACAGCTGACACTTGGGGAAGTGAAAGAGCATAAAATATTACATGAATAAAGCATATTTTGTCTTTCTTAGTGAAACATATATAGTAAAATACCCTTCTCCAAATATAATATTCAGATTCTTCATTGATCAACTTAAAGTTGTACCAACAATGAAATGCAAAGCATTTTTAGCACATCCAAAGCCATACAAAAGTGAGGATTTCTATATATACAGCACCTTACATCTTCAAAGAATTTGTAAATAGCAACATCTTCATTCTCATCCTGTTTAACTAATATAAAAACTAAGACTCCTGACATTGGAAACATGTAGAACAAGAGAATTTATATTTTTCAAAGTCCAACTGCTATCAGAGAGATCTAAAATTTCCACTTGCTATACAGGAAACTTTGCCTAGATAAAAACTAGGTCCCTGTGAATTTCCACTCTGTGGAGGTGGGCACAAGCATGAAACCTCTTCCTTTGCAGAAAATAAATGAACATCACCACTTCTTTTCAGGATTAAAAAAAAAGTGTTTACAACCTCTGCTTCACGAGATATCAGACAATACCATTGATCAGCTATAAAGGAACTAGCCAAATCTGTCCATCTCATAACTAACACTTTTGCTATATTTTAAAAGACTTGACAAGAAATTGGTGGTTGTATTCCGGTACAGCCCACTGTTATGGCGTATTTTAAAATCCTTCCATATCATAGGTGTACATGTACATGTTATATTTCAACATGTTTGTGAAACTAGTTAATTTGATGTACCTTCTTGCAGCTGACTTACTGAAGTTCAGGATTGCTACCACGGCCAGTTGCTACAGGAGTTCAGTCCTTTTGTACAACTGACTGGTAACGCAGTGACTGGTGTTAAATTCCTGGACAGATTAAATGAAGCTCATCCTCCCCAGATTCGAACCCTCTCCAAGCTGCTTTTTTAAAGCCACATAACAAGTCTTTACTCCATATATTACTGTTCCACTTTTCTTTCCCTGTCTTAAAGGAATTTTCATCCTTCTAGTTCTCACGGGAAATTGTGTTAAAATTCAAGAACCTGACCTTAGTTTGCATTGAATATTCCCATTGACTTCAGGCCATAAAAAAGGAAAACTGTGGAGAAGAGTTATATTCTGTCAGAAAGAATATGGCTTCAAACGCTGGAATCATCCTGACAGCTCTATTTCAGAAGTTAGCCAAGGAGAAAAAAGGGGCCAGGCATCTTGAAAATTACATACGCATACCTCACACACATGTATACACATACAAAGCACGAAGAAGAATAGAGGAGAGAACCTGGAAAGAAATCCTGCCAATTTATCAAGTGGCAGATGAATTATTCCCTAGAGTTACATAGAAGCAGCAGCCACCCCATTTTAAGGTGAAATTTTATTTCAATCTCAGCTGCAGCATAATCTAAGATCCATCTGTTTCCCCCTTTCCCCCTCCCTTCCCCTCACAGTCCCCCTGCTCCCTTCCCAACTCATACACTGATATAACTCGGAGGAATCACTTCGTCTCCAGTACCACAGGTTTCACAGGCCCTGCTGGGTGGGTAGGAATTGCAGGAGGAAGGTTGGGATCGATTTTAAAAAAAAAAAGAAGTAACAAATCTATTTCTATGAGTTTTCATCACAATCAAACCTTAGAAACTGTGTCTATCTTTTTGATAATGTTTGGTGCATTTAAGAGCATTTGCAACATTCTCACCACTTACAATGTTTTAGGGAAAACTAGTGACCAGTGACTACTGACTGGGTCTGTGTGAGCTGTCTAGCTCTCACCATTGTTTCCACTCCATATCCACTCCTATTTACTTTTGCTGTACAATGGCCCTGCTTCAAGTCCTCAGGATATTACACTACAAAGAAAGTAAGTCTTAAAAAAAAAAAAAGAAAGAAAGAAAAAAGCATTGGAATTTTCCAATGTTTGGTCTTCCTTAATACCAGAAGCATGTTTCACCTCTGAGCTTAGCAAGACGACTCCTAGGCGCAGTTTCATTACTGGCTTAAGCTAACCTAAGTACGGTGTGTGCCAAGAGGCAGGCCCACTCTCTCCACCCTCTCCTCCGTCCTTGCCTCAGACCTAGGTAAATATTCTTCTCTTGTTTCATCACCGGTTCTCATGCTGCCACAGAGTCAGCTGGATCAAAAAACCCAAATTGATTCACCTGAGATCTGAGCAACACCCTAATTTTTAGGCGGCTCCTGACACAGCTGACCGTGCAGAATAAGCATCCTCATCCTCCCCAGGGAGGCAGGAGAAAGATGCAACTGGAGGAGGGAGGAAAGGAGAGTAGTACCACCATTTTCAGCAGCAGCACAGATTTAAATTTGCTGAAGCTGACTGCAAAACCACACCTCTGTTATGCTAGGAACAAAAACTCCCAAATGAATCAAACTGTGCAAAAGAAAAAAGCAGACACGGACACTTGATTTTGAGTGTTCAAGGAAGACAAATACCAAGATTCTCTAGAATCAGAAATGCCAGATGGCACAGAGGCATATTTGAGTAGGTTTCCAAAGCAGAACTAGCAATAATACCCTACACCTGGATGCTGTGCCCACACTAACTCCTGACTTACAAGCAGTGCTAATAATTATGGGAGTACATCCTTTAATTTGTGTGTGATAACTTGTGCACCTCTACAAATTTCTTCCCATTAGATTAGGGGAGAATCAGTCTGGCTTTTTTGGGTGTGCACAGAGAGCAGTTTGGGAAGCTGCTAGAAGATACACGGTATTACACATGTGCTACAGCCCAACTTCCAGCAACAGTGATCCCATGAGACTGATTGCATTAACACTGCCAGTTTATACCTTTTGATGGCCAGTCAGCTCCAGTTTAGCGTGCTCAGATGCTTGTGTCGGAGTGTTAGGAACCTGCTTCTACTAAAATTTGAATAACCTTTGCAGCACAAAGCTAAGAGACGCCTTTACATCACCTAAGACAGGCAAAAGGCTGGGGAAGCGGGGCAAACACATGCCTACAGGCCCAGACTGATTGTGTTGCTTTAAATTGTGCCAGTGGGCTAGTTCACTTCTGGGGGGGGAGGAAAACAGTTAACTGCCCTTGTGCAATTCCACTCCCCAACAACACCTTAATCTGATGCGAAGCTACGCAGAGAATGTGAAATGCTGCAGAAATATTTCCATTTTTAACAGTCGACAACAGCAATATTAAGTATTCGATTTCTGTTTCCGCCATGATACTTCAGAAGATCTTATCCTGGAGCACTTGTATCTGCTGACTGATTACAGAAGCATTGTTCATTTTGTGTCCGTATTACCCTAGGACTGTGTTCACAAAGTTACTCCTTTATCTATGATGCACATGTGAAAGACAAAAATGAAAAGGCACAGAAGCCTAGGGATTTGATTAATTTCTTCCAAGATATTTAATTGCTATTACAGCCAGAAATATGTAATACACTACAATATAATTTTCTTTTTTGAGGGAAAAACTTGGGTTAAACACTAGTGTAAATTCCATGTGATAGCAAGCAGTCTCAGGAGTTTCAAAAAGCAGAAAATGGGAAGCTAGACTTTCACTGCTTATTTGTAGTTCCTTTTATAAATTTTGGGCACAGAATCAAACTTTAACATTCCACACAGAAAGACAGAATCTTTCTGAAAGATCTTTTACAAATCAGGAAGACTGGAAATAATTTGATAGAAGACTTACCGTGTATGCTCTTTCAGCCATTTCACTAGAAACTCATTTTGGCTTTCTCTGAGGTAGAGATAAACCACAGCTAAGAGACAGTTATTAAATCTTCTTTATACATTCTGTATGAAATATATTAAACTACAAAAGTACTAGATTCAAATAAGTTTAAGGGTCTGACTTAAACCCACAAAGACATGGAAATTCAGAAATATTGTGTCTCCCTACCCTTTACTCTCCTCGGTGTGGCTAAGCATTGTAGCACAAATGACTTGGGCTCAGATTCCTTAAATCTCTTCTCTATGTTACATTTCTCCTTAAAGTCACTTTTTACTTTAAGGTTCTCTAAGTTTGCATCCTTTCTGCGGGCCCAGGTTAAATTCCGCCCTGGACTGTTTGGTTTTTTAACAGTTTCATTTTCTAAATGCTTGTAAAATGATCAAAGCGAGAAAAAAAAAAAAAAACAAACCCAAAAGCACACAATTGTTACTGTTGGGGACTGGCTTTTTTCTTTCTTTCTTTTCTTTTTTTAAACATATAGCTGATTCCATGTTAACAAGAGACAGGCAGGCAGGCGTAGGACAGGCATGACTCCCACCAAGTGTAAACATATGCTTCAGCTCTCTCTCCCTCTCCCGCCACGGTTCTACTTACACATATGTAAATACTCATTACACATTTCTCCAGTGAACTGAAAGGGAACCTTGGAGTTGACAGTGAACTAAGATTTTGTGCCACAAAATGGCATGGGACATTCTTCCGTGATGGAATTTGTCCCCTTTTCCTGAATACAACAGTAACCAGTGGAGGTCACACTTTGTTCAAAAGAAAGAAGACACTTGCAGACCACTCTTCTGGAGGGGCTCTCAGCTTTGAAACCACCTCCCACTCTGTGGTACAGTAGTTTGGGCCTGCTGACCTCTTAGGAAAACTGCAAATTGTGTCTGCTAGAGATAACTTCAAAGCAGGGAAATTCCACTGCAGGGTAGGGGAAGGGTATCTTAGGAGGTGGAGTATTTTTAACTATGTTCTACAACTGTCAACAAGTCTGAGTTTCTCCTTACTCTCTTCTATTTCTAGTTCTTCTTTGTTTTTATTTAATTGCTGCCAGTGCATTATGCACTAAGGCAACAGCCTTCATGCAGCTCTTATAAATCTATATCCATTCAACACATAGTTGAAACTTTACTATTTCAAATGTGGCTTGGGGCTTCCCCTCCACATGCTTCACAGCATCTGAATTAACATGCGTGTTCAACTCTGCTGTACTTACACAGGCTACTGAAGCGTCTGTTTTTAAAGATGAACAATCAACACTGACTATTCATTCTCTTCAACTGGTACTCATGTAAACTTCTAAAAAAACAGAACAAGGGCCATTCCAATAAGGAAACAGTGTTGATTACACTCTGGTAGCCAGACTAAAGGCAGATGATTTGGAGGATAGCAACAAACATTAATCTTTGCAGTTTGACTGTGATAAAAAGTAAAACATATAAAATCTTCAAACAAATAATCCTCAACAAAATAGTGCAAGGCTTTAAAATAACAACAATGAGGTAGTTTTACATTAAAATACCATACAACAAGACACAGGATTTCAGGAATTAATAGGAATTAAGATACTCCTCAAACAGATAATATTAAGCATGTCCCTATAATAGACAATCACTATCAAAGAATAAGAGAAACAGAAAGCAGTAGCCTTGATCCAGAAAAGGTATTTCTGCCTTATACAGCATCAAAGACAGACATTCAGGAATAGCTCATCCATGAGAAATGGTGATCTCCTGTTGCTGCCAAGGTCAGTCAGACCTGTTGTTATATGTTCTGTAAACGCTGACTCTATCACTTACAGTTTTCCAAGGACTTCTTTAACACGTCGAGATTTTTTATTTTTATTGTGGAACAAAGCTATGACACGAAACTGTCAAACTAGGAGGCCCAGAAAAGGATGACAGAGAGTTTTTATTAGATTTGAGGGTAAAAGCTCTATTGAGAAAAGAACCATGTAGTTAGAAGAAAGGCAGTCTGAAGTTCCTAGAGATCCAGCAGGAAAATGCTGAAATTTCAGCAAAGAAGGAAATGTTGTCCTCAAGCCAGCAGTCCGACAATTTATCAGACCCCTTAAAAACCGATGGCGGATGGCACGGGGATGTTGTATCTGTATCAGACTATCAAGTGTGAATGGGACTGGATTTATTTGCTACAACAGGGAGCTCTAATGGAAACTCCCAACACAGTTTCACTGTGCCTGGTTCCTGACCTTCTGCACTTCAAATGCCAACTGTGCCCCCTTGTGTGGTACTCTTCTGATGGTAACCGTAAGTCCCTAGGGAAGTGCATGAAACTCAAGCAAGCCAGTTTGCATTTTATTTTCTCTAGTTAAAGCATAAAATGAAAAAATAAAATAAGATAAGCTGTAATACCTTCTAGCCCTAAAAATAAATTTTTACTCTGTGAACTCTCTTCTATATTTATATGTACTCAGAGAGAATAGAGTTTGGATCTCTCTCTGTTAGTATCTATAATTCTGGGCTTGAAGCACTAATTAAAAGCACATAAAAGAGGGTACATAGACTACTTTGTTACATGATGGGGTGGGAGTCTCCTGCTGAAAGACCCACCTTGCTTGGAGCTTTAAGAAACATCCAAGGTATTGCTTCACAGAGACCTCGTGAATACAAAGGACAATGAAAGCTGTTCTCTAGCAAAGGACGTCTGAGCCCCATGAGATGGCAGAGTAGAGAAAAAAAAAAGAGGTTTTAAGTAAGCTTGTAAAGATGTCCTCATACAAGGAAGAGCTCATGCAGGGGCAATTCAGCTCTGTTTAGGAGTTTTATCAAAAAGGAGAATGATGACATCATTGGTCTGAACTGAAAATTGACTAATCAGCTGCTTGGCATCTGTCTTGGCAGACGAGAATTCCCTTTTCAATGCTATGGAAAAACTGGGTATACAGACTAGTCCTCATGTTGTCACCTGTCTCTCCTTGTGGCCGGTCCTCTGTTCTGTCTTTCCTTTTTCCTGACCGTTCAGCCAACACATTCAGCTGATAATATGTACATTTGTAAAATATCTGCAAATATAGATAGGTATTTTTAATGGTATCAAACATTTGTACAGATTTGTTCTCAAGACATATGTATATGACACAGTTCCGAGATAACATTTATGTAACTTTTATGGACCCTCACTTTTTGGAGCCAAAAAAAAATGCCTTTAGACAGGCTTTTTAAACTGCAAAATAAACGGTTGAAAACAGAGTTTTACTTAAAAAAAAAAAAAAAAGTTTCTGAAACCACAGCACAGTCCTCCAGTACACTTCAGAAAAAAAGAGCATGACACCAAAAAATCCTGATCCCTTATACTTCTAGATGTTTCATGATTGCTTTAACAAGATAAGTGGAAGAGTGGAAAATCAGCAACCTTAACACTTGGGTATATTTTGCAATTGAGAACTAGCATGCAGCAGACTGCGATGTATTTTTGAACCTTCCTGCATACCATGTGGACAGTATATCTCATATAGAATCACTTGATCAGATAGGAAATACAGGAAGAGGAAAAAAGGAACTTCATATTTCCCTTTGTTTATCTGACCATGAGAAATAATTTGATTCTAAGGCCCAGTGAAATGTTTTCTTTCAAGACTGGCCTACCCTTTGTACGTCT
>Ga0181612_154561_pt1 | contig 14373 bp, 12 predicted proteins | sample HoacroProtozoa21_FD_119630 | JGI IMG/M metagenome (GOLD analysis project Ga0181612, IMG submission 119630) | Hoatzin crop microbial communities from Cojedes, Venezuel. Combined Assembly of Gp0051906, Gp0051904, Gp0051908 | reverse complement strand
TGTCCAATTTCTCGGATGTGATCTTGAGGGACTTTGCGATTATATCCTCGCTTACTCCATTCTTGTAAAGCTCTATGGCAACCTCGACAGCTTTTTCCTCTCTGCCTTCCTTCTTTGCCTCCATGCGGTTGTATTTGATGAGTTCTTCCTCGCGTGAGTACATTGCGTAGCTTTCCATATATTCGATCAATTCTTCTTTGGTTGAAAACTTGCTGAGCCTTGCTGAGTCGATTATCGGTTCGTATTCCCGCAGGTTCTCAGGTATCATCGCAAAGTTAGAAATATTTGCGAGAATGTACATCAGCTTCTCCAGCGGAGATTCAAGCTCATCCGGAGCCTTCTCCATGATGAGGGGGAGCTTGACTATCTTTATCACCGTCCCGTTGAACACGGACTTCCCTGAGGGCACCCTCATCCTGATGTCGTCGACGAGGTCCCTCGACCAGTCATCCTTCTTCATTTCCTCGTATTCGCCGGGGATCTCCCTCGTGATGCAGATGGTGATTACGGGGATGTACTGCGTGTAGCTCACCCCCTTCCTTATTTTCTCTGTGGATGACCTGTAGGAGTAGTACACGAGGCGCGGCATTATCTCGCTGCTCCACTTGTTCTGCATCTCAATGATGACGGACTGCGTCTTCCCCTCGCCATCCGGCAGGTCCACCATGCACCTGACGTCGCATTCGCTCCCCTTCTCCCCGGGCATGTGCGAGATCTCTTCGGGAAGGATCCTGAGGTTGCTGACCTTGACGCCTAGCACCGCCTCTACGAGAATCTTCAGGTTCTCCGGGACGGTGAAGCACTTTTTGAATACCGGGTCGAGGCACATGTCGCAGAACGTCTTCTTCTCCATCTCCTCCTCGATTGCGGCTTTGACCCTGCCGGCAAGGTTGTCCGATGCCTCCAGGAACTCCTTCACGGCCTTTTTCCTCTCTTCGAGCGTATTGTGCCACTCGGAAGGGCTTTCAGTTTTTCTTTTCATAGTTCTTTAAGTTTTTTGTGTGTGTCTTTGCAGCCCACCACGGGCTGTTTTCGCATTTGCAAAGTTATGCCCGAACGAATGCTGATTGTTCACTATGACAAAAAATTGTCATCAAAAATGCTGAATCCGCAAATTTTTAGGGTGTTTTTGCCAAAAAAATTGTGAAAAAGAAATGGTATATCGCACGCGATACTTTATCCGCAAAAAATTCAGGCGCGATTTTTTCACTTTCCAAAAATTATTTTGGAAAGTCTGCGGATTTTGGAAACGGAAAAAGCCCGCCAAAGGCATAGGCATTGGAGGGGCGGCTCATTATTCAGAGGCCATGGTCTCAATCTGGGAGATGGTATGTATTGGAGGGGCCTTTCCCTCTCTTTTTTGATGTGCTTGTTGCGGAGTCTTCCCCTATCCTTTGCAGGGTAGGGAACTATCCAGGCGGACATGACTTCACCTAGAGTATCTTCATTGCTATGTGTGCGCAAGCCTCCGCATCGGCGAGGGCATGGTGGTGTCTCTCAAGAATGTATCCGCAGGCGGCAGATACCGTGTGAAGCTGATGGTTGGGAATCGTCTTCCCGAAGAATCTCCTGCTTGCCGAGAGCGTGTCGTAGAACGTATAGTCGGGATAGTCCATCATATACGTCCTGAAAACGGCTTTGAGGCATCCGCTGTCAAACCTGGCGTTGTGGGCTACGAGAGGAAGACCCTCTATGAGGGGTTCCACTTTCTTCCAGACTTCGGGAAAGATGGGGGCGCTGCACGTATCACTCCTTCTCAGCCCGTTAATGCTGGTGCAGAGAGTGGGATAGTATTCCTGTGGCGGGACAAGGCTAATCCTCATCCAGTATGTAAGACCTCACTTCCTCGGGATCATGGTGGTCACCATTAATGTACTCACCCGTCTCAAGGGTTGATATCTCCTTCATATCCTCATCGGTCAGGGAGAAGCCGAAAATGTCGAAATTCTCCTCCATGCGGCTCCGCCTGACGGACTTGGGGATTATGACAGCACCCCTTTGGTTAAGCCATCTCAGGATCACCTGGCCTACGCTCTTCCCGTGCCGGGATGCGACTTCGCAAAGGACAGGATTATGGAATATGTCCCTCTCCCCTGAAGCGAATGGGGACCATGATATGAGACGTGTCCCGAACTCATCGGCATACTTGAAATCCTGCTCTCTCTGGGTGAAAGGGTGCATCTCGATCTCATTCGCCGCCGGCACAATGTCAAAATTATAGACAAGGTCAACATAGTGGTCGGGGTAGAAGTTGCTGACTCCGATAGATCTCAGTTTACCGGCTTTACAGGCATCCTCCAAAGCCCTGTAAGCCCCGTAGCGGTCGCAGTAGGGCTCATGAAGAAGCATCAGGTCGATGTAGTCCGTCCCAAGGCTGCGCAGGCTCTCCTCTATCGAGGACATCGTCCTGTCGTATCCGTAATTGGAGATCCAGACCTTTGATATTATGAATACATCGCTCCTGGGGACTTCGCTTGTCTTTATGGCCTTACCTATGAGGTGCTCATTCCCGTAAGTCTGTGCGGTATCGATCAAACGGTACCCCACGCTAAGGGCATCCCTTACGCAGGAGATGCAATCTTCCTCCGGAATCGAATAAGTGCCGAAACCCACTTGCGGGATCTCGGCACCGTTATTCAGTGTGAAAGTCTTCACGGTATCCTATGCCTCCTGACGCTTCACATCAAACATTGCGGTGAACCCTGTTGCATTGAGCACATGATAGACACCGTCCCGTACGTTGACAAGCGCTATCTTCTCCTTTTCAGCCTTCTGAAGCTTAAGAAGGGCACGCAATCCGGCGCTGGAAATGTACTCCAGTTCACTGAAGTCCATTGTGAAACTGCCACTAGGGTCCTTCGCACGAAGGGCGGAAACCTCTGTGTCAAATGCTGCGGCATTTCCGGAATCTATCCTGCCGGACACTTTCAAAGACAGACCCTCTCCCTTTGAAGGCTCGGATACAATGTCAAAATATTTCTCTTCCATGGTTATTTGGATGTTTTTAATTAATAGTCAAAATGTTAAAGATAAAATAGGCCATATGAAGACCTGTTGCGAGATTCTTGGCAAAAATCCTGCCACGAATTTAGCAAAAAAAATTGGGCTTTTGGAAAAATAAGTGCACCAAGGAGAAAAGGAATCGGGATATTCTTGGAAATGCTTATTTTTGTAAAAATAGTATAAGAATGAGGTCAAAGACAATTGCTACACTATTGAATGCCATCTGCGCAGCGGCACTTGTATCATTCACCTTCTCCTGTTCAAAGGATACGCATGAAATCATCGCCCAGGATTCTTCCCAGAGAGGAAGTGACGTCACACCTGTCACTCCCGCGACAAAAACTCCCCTGACGCTCCTGGTGTATGGCGTTGGAGGAGGCGACCTGGACGGAGAATTCGACGAAGTCGTCATCGGATGTGTCAAGGACCTGAAGGAGAAGAATCTGCTCGGGAGCAAGGTGAACATCGCAATCCAGACCAAATACTCCGCCATGGGCGAAGATTGGGAAGGGATACTGGGAGACTGCTCTACCGTATACCGCTATGTCGTTGATCCAGGTACATCGTACATCGAAACCGACAGGCACCTCCCTGATTCCTACAAATTGTCCGGAGGCGATTCCACCTTTAACATGAGCACAAGCGAAGCCTTGGCCGATTTCCTGAAGTGGGCTTCCCAGAACGCTCCTGCCGACAGGTACATTCTCATCACGGAGGACCACGGCAAGGGATACCGTCCGTTCGACGACATTTCCGCAATGACAACAAAGTGCTGCCTTTATGACGACCAGCTGCTTTATGATGTCGCCACAGTAAATGGCGAGACATTCAAAAACAAGTACAACCTCACTGCCAGGGCCATTGCCCAGGGAATAAAGGATAGCGGTGTAGACATCAGCACCATTTTCTTCAACCTCTGCATGAACAACAGCATCGAAGTAATTTGCGAACTTGTGCAAAGCACCGAATACATTGTTGCATCCGCATTTTCTATTTCAACGATAGAAGGCGCCTATTCCTATCTGGCCGATTGCATCCTTGAAAACGAAGACTATGAGGAAGCCCTCCGGAAATTCGCATCCTACATGTCAGCCAGTCAGCCCGAGATGGATACGGAGAGGGATGGAATGCCCCAGGTGACCGGATTCTGCGTAACCCGCGCATCCAGGATTCCAGATGTACTCAGCGCAGTGAAGAAGATGGCGGATTTCCTCTATGAGAAACAGACGCTTGCCTTGTCACTGGAAAAAGACGGAGACACCAGGCAGGCCGATACCGTCAGGACCTCCCTGTCCACAGCGATAAACTCCTGTTACAGGTACGAGGACATCTATCCGGATTACGGCTTCCCTTTCTTCGACATAGGAGATTTCCTTGCCAAGCTCGCCAGGGAATTCTACAATGACAAGGGAATAAGCGACTGCCTGAGCGAATTCCAGACCGCAAGGGACAATGCAATTGCCGCCTTAGAAGGGAATTTCCACCTGTGGGACGGCAGCGTCAAGGATCCCAGCTGGTCCGTAAACATAGTGGGGAACGGCACATGGCTTTTCGACCCTGAGGAAGATGAGGAAGGTGTAGCGAAACGATCCGACTACTATGAATTCCATTATGACGGAACCGTAACCTACAATGGAACTAATATCATAGGCAGTTGGTTCTCGACTGTTCCCCAGACTTACGGCAGCCTTGCGTTCGACAAGGCCACCGGATGGAGCAAATGGCTCGAGATAAATGAATTCGAGCCCACGGGCAACCCTTCAATGGCAGCGATAAAGCCCTAGAAAGGGAAAGGACGAACCGAAGAATAGAGAAAGGCGGAGCCCGGAGAGGGACTTCGCCTTTTTCATATCAGTTCAGAATGGCCCCGGCAATGGGGCTTCAAAGCGGATTACTTCAACTCAAGGGTAACTATGGATGCCGCGGGCATCTTGAGGGTTATCGTGCCGCCCTTCACCTTGAAATCAGTATAAGCCTTCGGAGAAACCTTGTCGGGATTCTCGAAGGTGTTGTAATCCTGAATCCTGTCAGAGTGGAGGATCTCGCCTACCGCACCTTTCGCGTCGACACCGTCAAGCTTGAGGGTTACGGTCTGGCCCTTGTCAGCACTTACGTTTGAAAGTGAGAGGTGCACCTTCCCGTCCTTGTCACGGGATGCCGTGGCGCTGAGGGTGGGAACCTTCCTTCCGCCCTTGGCGGTGAGAGTCTCGCAAGAGACGTCAACAGGGATTGCAGTAGCGTTCTGATGGACATTGTACATCCTGAATACGTGATAGGTAGGAGTAAGAAGCATCTTCTCACCCTTTGTCAGTATCATTGCCTGGAGCACGTTCACAACCTGGGCTATGTTCGCCATCTTCAGACGCCTGGTGTACTTGTGGAAGATATCCAGGGATGTGGATGCGACCATGGCGTCCCTCATGGTGTTCTGCTGGAAGAGGTGTCCGGGGTTGGTTCCGGGCTCTACCTCGAACCATGTTCCCCACTCGTCAAGCAAGAGTGCGACCTTGTTATCCTTGTCAAGAGCGTCCATGATCTCGATATGCTTGCGGAGCACTTCCTCGATTTCAAGGCTCTTGCCGAGAATCTCATAGTATGACTCGGTATCGAAGTCGGTGGCGCTTCCCTTGCTGCCCCAGTCAAGGACGGAGTAGTAGTGCAGGGATATTCCGTTCATGCGGTTGCGGCAGTTCTCCATGAGGACCTTGGTCCAGTTGTAGTCATAGTCGGAGGCACCGCTGGCAATCTTGAAAAGATGGTTGTCGCCGTAGTCGCGAAGGTAGGTGGCATATCGGCGGTATACGTCCGAGTAATAGGGGGCCTTCATTCCGCCACCGCATCCCCAGGCCTCGTTGCCAATGCCGATGTACTTGACCTTCCAGGGCTTCTCCCTGCCGTTCTCTGCACGAAGGCGTGCCATGGGGGTGTCGGCATCGCTGGTCATGTACTCGACCCACTTTGCGAACTCCTCCACGGTACCGCTACCTACGTTTCCGCTGATGTAGGGCTCGCAGCCCAGCATCTCGCAAAGGTTCAGGAACTCGTGGGTTCCGAAGGAGTTGTCCTCAACGGTTCCACCCCAGTTGTTGTTGCTCATCGAAGGGCGGTCCTTCCTGGGTCCGATTCCGTCCTTCCAGTGGTAGTCGTCAGCGAAGCATCCTCCGGGCCACCTCATTACAGGGACCTTGAGGACCTTAAGTGCGTCGAAAACGTCCTTGCGGTATCCGTTAATGTTGGGTATGGAAGAATCCTCCCCTACCCACAATCCGCCGTAGATGCAGGAGCCGAGGTGCTCGGAGAACTGTCCGTAGATGTCTGCGGGGATTACGTCTCCGCTCTTGTCGGCATGCACTGTCACGGTGGACTTCGACTGGGCCGATAGCGTCAGGGCGCAGATGGCGGATGATACTATTAGTGCAATCTTCTTCATAAAATTCTGTCTTTTCAAGTAAGTGGGGTTTCTACTTCTTTACGGAGAAGGCGAAAATCTGCCTGCTCAGGTACTTCTGTCCGGGGTCGAGGAAAGGCGAAGCGAACTGCTCCTTGTTGGGAGAGTCGGGATACTTCTGGCTTTCAAGACATACGGACACGTGCTTGGGATAGAGGACGCCGTGCTTTCCGGGGATTCCGGTACCCTGGAAGTTTCCAGTGTAGACCTGGATTCCGGGCTCGTTGGTATACACGTCAAGGTGTATTCCGGTGACGGGCGACTCGAGGCTGGCCGCAACCTTGGTTACGTCACCCCCGGTGCTGAGGCACCAGTTGTGGTCGTAGCCGCTGGCGTTCCTTATCTGGGTGAATGTCGTATCGTTGATGGTCTCGGACAGGACTCTGGGCTTGCGGAAGTCCATGGGGGTTCCTTCCACGGGAAGGATCTCTCCAGTTGTCATGTAGGAAGAATCCGAAGGAGTGTACTTGTCAGCATTGACATACAGCAGCATGTTCTCGGCGGGCTTTGAGAAGTCTCCGTTGAGGTTGAAGTATGCATGGTTTGTCATGTTGATGACGGTCCTCTTGTCGGTGGTAGCCTCGAAGGTTATGTCAAGGACATTGTTCTTCTGGGCCTTGTAGGTTACGACCGCAGTCACGTTGCCGGGGAAGTTGTTGTCCCCGTCGGGAGAGTGCATCGTAAGGACAAGGGTGCTGTCGTTCGGCTGGGAAGCCTCGTAGGGCTGGTACTGCCAGCCTGTAGGACCTCCGTGCAGGCAGTGTCCGTTGTCGTTTATGGGAAGCTGTATCTCCTTTCCGTCAACGGTGATCTTTCCGTGATAGATACGGTTTGCGTACCTTCCGATGGAAGCTCCGTAGTCCGAGGGGGAATGCTCCCTGTCGGCATACTGCCTTACGTTGTCGTAGCCAAGGACCACATCCGTAGGCTTTCCGTTCCTGTCGGGAACCATGAGTGAAACCAGCCTTCCGCCGTAGTTGGTGATGCAGGCCTCCATTGCTCCATTCTTCAGTACGTAGAGCTTTATGGGAATGTTGTTTATCGTGGTATCGAACTTCGCAGGGTCAAGTCCGCTCTCTGTAAGGACAGGCTTTTTCGGCTGGGAGCAGCTTGCGGCAAGGCACAGGGCTATGACCGCAGGGAAAAGTATCTTCTTCATATGGACTTTATATATATAAAGGTTACACATTCTCCTCGGAGAACTTCCCGAGGGAGAGATATTTCTTGTAGAGTTCCGCATATGTCTTCGTATTCTCGGGATTGGGAACGTATTCCTTTGAGAATCCGGAGTTCATTGCGGCAATCGCATCCTCGACCTTCGGGTAGACCCCGGCGGCCGTAGCGGCGAACATAGCGGCTCCGAGGGCGCATGCCTGGTCGGTGTTGCACACCTTTATGGGCATTCCGAGAACATCGCTCATGGTCTGCATGACGAAAGGAGACTTCAGGGCTATTCCGCCGATTCCGATCACGTTGTCAATGCGGACGCCTTCGCTTGTGAACCGATCGACAATCGCCTTGGTTCCATAGGCGGTAGCCTCAACAAGGGCGCGGAACACCATGGGAGCCGTAGTTCCGAGGGTGAATCCCGCTATGGTTCCGGTGAGAAGCTGGTTGGCATCCGGAGTCCTTCTTCCGTTGATCCAGTCGGTGGCATAAAGGGCGCTCTCCCCTACGGGTATCTTCTCCGCATCCTTTGTAAGGGCGGGGATGATACCGTCACATGCCTTCTCAAGGGCTTCTCCCTCAAGGCCGGAGAGGTTCCTAAGCGGCCACTCGAGGATCCTGCGGAACATGGCGTATACGTCACCGAATGAAGACTGGCCGGCCTCGAGGCCTACCATTCCGGGGATTACGGAGCCATCGACCTGGCCGCAGATTCCCCTGATGCACTTGGCGCCGATCTCATCGTAGGAAGCCACCATCACATCGCAGGTGGATGTGCCGATTACGCGTACAAGGGTATGCGGCTCCACACCGGCGCCGACAGCGCCCATATGGCAGTCGTATGCGCCACCGGCGACAACAACGTCAGTCGAAAGGCCGAGCTTCTGCGCCCATTCGGGGCAGAGGGTGCCGACGGGCTTATCCGCGGTCTCGGTCTCCTCGAAGAGCCTTGCACGGAATCCAGACAGAAGAGGATCGATTCCGGAGAGGAACTCCTCGGGAGGAAGTCCGCCCCATTTTTCGCTCCACATGGCCTTGTGGCCTTCAGCGCAGCGGCTCCTGACGATATCCCTTGCGCTCTTCACTCCTGTGAGCACGGCGGGAAGCCACTCGCAGTACTCCACGATGGAATATGCCTTTGCCCTTACCTCTGGAGCTTCCCTAAGAACGTGGAGGGCCTTAGCCCAGAACCATTCAGCGCTGTAGATTCCACCCTCGTACATGGAGTAATCCACCTTCGAGCGTTTGCATGCCGCATTTATCTCGGCAGCCTCCTTTACGGCGGTATGGTCCTTCCAGAGGACGAACATCGCATTGGGGTTCTCGGAAAACTCGGGAAGCATGGCAAGCGGGGTTCCGCTCTCATCCGTAAAGCAGGGGGTGGAACCCGTTGTGTCGAACGCTATTCCGACAACGTTCTCAGCAACTCCGGGGGCGCACTTTGAAAGGGCGTCGGTCACGGTGTACTCGAGAACTTCGAGGTAGTCCTTCGGATGCTGTCTCCACTGGTTTATCTTCGGATCGCAGTAAAGCCCCTTCTGCCAGCGGGGATAGTACTTCACGCTGGTGGAAAGGATCTCACCGCTTTCGGCATTCACGACAAGCGCCCTTGCGGAATCACTGCCGTAGTCAAGTCCTATAACGTATTTTGCCATATTACTTCAGAGCCTTGTTAAGTAGGTAGTAGACCTCGTTTATGCGCATGTCCCTCTTGAAGTTCTCGATGGTGGTGTCCTTGTCGATATGCAGCATCTCGATGCCTGCAATCTCGGCATAATCCTCCCAGTACTCAGGGGTCACGTCGTAGCTGAAGCAGGAGTGGTGGGTACCGCCTGCCATGATCCATGCACCGGCGCCAACCTCGAACGAAGGCTGGGGAATCCAGAGTGCGGAAGCGACGGGAAGCTTGGGAAGCGGCTTGGGCTCTATGCACTTGACGTCATTTACAACGAGACGGAACCTTCCGCCCATGTCCACTACGGTTGCGGTCACACCGTCACCTACCTTGCTGGTGAATACCAGGCGGGCGGTCTGAACCTTGCGGACTCCGATGCCAAGATGATGGACCTCGAGCTTGGGCTTTGCCGCTGCGATAAGAGGACTAACCTCTAGCATGTGGGCCTGGAGAATTGCAGATTTCTTTCCGTCGAAGTTCAGGGTGTAGTCCTCGAGGAAAGAGCATCCTCCCTTGAGACCCTGTGTCATGTACCAGAGTGTGCGGTACAGGGCGGCTGTCTTCCAGTCTCCCTCGGCGCCGAAACCGTATCCTTCTGCCATCAGCCTCTGGGATGCCAGTCCGGGAATCTGGTCGAATCCCCTGCCGGTAAGTTCAACGTTGACATCCCCAAGGTCGTCGAAGTTGGTCGTGAATCCCTTTGCTCCCTTGTCGGCAAGCACGGCGCGTAGCGTAAGCTCGGCTTTCGCGCTATTCCATATCCTCCTGTATGACTCGGTCTTCTTGCCCTCCATCTTCTTGTCATGCTCGTAGAGCTTGAAGTACTCCCTTACAAGTGCGTCGACATCCTTGTCATCCACCTTGTCGAAGTAGGTCATCACCTCGCTGAAAGGCATGTAGTCTACGTGATATCCGAGCCTCATCTCGGCCTCTACCTTGTCTCCGTCAGTGACAGCCACGTTGTTCATCTGGTCGCCGAAGCGGAGAATCTTCATGTCCTGCGCGTCAGCCCATGCTGCCGCAACCCTCTGCCAGATGGCGATATGCTCGAGGACTTTCTTGTCCTTCCAGTAGCCTACAACCGTCTTGTGGTTCTTGCGCATGCGGGAGAGGATGAAACCGAACTCGCGGTCTCCGTGGGCGCTCTGGTTGAGGTTCATGAAGTCCATGTCCATAGTATCCCAGGGGATCTCCTCGTTGAACTGGGTGTGGAAGTGGAGCAGAGGCTTGCGAAGGATCTGCATTCCGTGTATCCACATCTTCGCGGGAGAGAAGGTATGCATCCAGCATATTACGCCGACGCACTTCTTCTCAGCCTCGGCTGCAGCCATGACGGCTGCAACTTCCTCTGAAGAGTTAGCGGTTCCCTTGTAGACCAGCTTTATGGGGAGCACGCCGGAGGCGTTCATCCCGTCTACCATCTTTGTCGAGTGTCCGTCAACCTGGACTACTGCGTCGCCTCCATAGAGGAGCTGAGCTCCGGTTACAAACCAGACTTCGTGATTTTCAAATGCTTTTACCATGATGTTTTAGTGTTTTTTAGGTTTCTATTTCTTCTTCTGGCCGTAGTAGGCGCCGGGGCCGTGCTTGCGGCTGTAGTGTTTTTCAATCAGAAGGTCGTTCATCCCAAGGGATGGATTGACGCTGAATGACACGAATGCCATCTTGGCGACCTGCTCCAGGACGACGGCGTTGTGCACCGCGTTGAACGCATCGGTCCCCCATGCGAAGGGGCCGTGGTTCCTTACAAGGACTGCGGGAGTGTCCATGGGGTCTATGCCGGAGGATGCGAACCTTTCAACTATCACATTGCCAGTCTCCTTCTCATACTCTCCCTTTACCTCCTTTTCGTTCATGTCGCGGGTGCAGGGGATGTCCCTGTGGAAGTAGTCGGCATGGGTAGTTCCGATGTTGGGGATGTCCCTTCCGGCCTGCGCCCATGAAGTGGCGAACGTGGAATGGGTGTGTACAACTCCCCCGACTCCGGGGAAAGCCTTGTAGATTACGACATGGGTGGGAGTGTCGGATGAAGGCCTGAGGTCTCCCTCCACTACATTGCCGTCAAGGTCGACGACCACCATGTCGGATGGTTTCATATTGTCGTATGAAACGCCGCTGGGCTTTATCACCACCAGACGGGTTTCGGGGTCGATTGCCGAAACATTGCCCCATGTGAATATCACCAGGCCGTGCTGGACAAGCTCCAGGTTGGCCTTGCATACGTCTTCTTTGAGTTTTTCAAGCATGCCTAGAAAATTTTGTGTTCCCTTTCCTTCTCAAATTTCTTCTCATTGAAGCGGAACAGTGCCGCCCCTCTCTTGGACTCGCTCTTGTCCACCCTTCCGGTAGGCTCCACGTACGGCAGAAGGGCCACCTTCTTGCGGAAGTTGCGTTTGTCATACTTCCCGTCGTAAATGGCTTCCAATACCTTCTGAAGCTGGGTGAGGGTGAACTCCGGGGGAAGAAGGTTGAAGGCTACAGGCCTTGCCGATGCCTCCTGCCTTATCTTCCTAAGGGCGTCACCTATCATCTCGCCGTGGTCGAATATGAGTTCCGGAAGCTCATGGATGTCAACCCAGTGCGCATTGTGCTTCTCGCCAAGGGAGACATCGTAGTCCTTCACATTCATAAGGGCGTAATATGCCACGGAGACCACCCTGTCGTAGGGCTCCCTGTCCACCCTTCCGTAAGCCTTGACCTGCTCAATGAACACGTTGTCAAGTCCGGTAAGGTCGACTAGCACCCTTCGTGCAGCGTCATCCACACTCTCTCCCTCGCGGGTGAATCCTCCCATTATGGACCATCTGCCCATCTCGGGCTGGAAGTTCCTCTGTATGAGAAGGAGTTTCAAAGATCCGTCCTGGACGCCGAAGATTATGCAGTCAACGGCGACCAGGAATTTCGGATGTCTTTCGTAATAGCCCACGTTCCTACCAGAAATAGATGTAGAATGCGACGATTATCGCCATGATTACGCAGGAGTGGAATATGTCCCAGCCGTTCCAGCTGGCGCGTGAAGCCTTCTTCTGCTCCTCGGTGGCCGTTCCAAAGCATAGGCCCTGGATCTGCTCGGGTGAGGGAGCGGGGGTGCAGAGGCTGACGATAACACAGACAACGATGCAAAGAAGGAGCATCCATGCGCTGAAGAACAGCCAGTTGTAGTCATAGAACACAGCCTTGAAGAGACCGCCGCTGGCAGTGGGGTTGGATGTGTAGATGACCTTTGCAAGCAAACGGGTCATACCTACGATAAGGCCGGTGAGAAGGGCCCATTTTCCACCCTCCTTGGTCGTCCTCTTCCAGCATATTCCCAGCAGGAATGCCGCTGCGATACCAGGAGCGAGAACGCTCTGCACGTCCTGGAGATAGAGGTAGAGCACGTCACCTATCTTCTTCATGATGGGGATCCAGAGGATTCCGAGGGCGACGATTACGATGGTTGCGATACGGCCTATCTTCACGAGCTTCTCCTCGGATACCTCGGGGTGCTTGGGCTTGTACACGTCCATCGTGTAGAGCATCGCGGAAGAGTTGAAAAGGGATGCAAGCGAAGACATGAGGGCTGCAAGGATACCGCAGACTACCACACCCTTGACTCCCGAAGGAAGGAGGGTCTTTACCAGCAGCGGGAATGCTACGTCACCGTTTTCAAGCACGGGGGCGAGGGCCTGTCCGACCGCTGTTCCGTGAAGTGCGCTACTAGGATCCTTCGCCGCAGTTGCGATAGCGAATGCGATAAGGCCGGGGATGAGGAAGATGAACACGGGCAGGAGCTTGAGGTATGCTCCGAAGATGGCTCCGCGGCGTGCCTCGGTCTCATTCTTTCCGGAGAGGACCCTCTGCACGATGAATTGGTCGGTACACCAGTACCAGAAACCGATGATTGCAGAAGTCAGCATGGCTCCGAGCCAGGGGTACTGGGGATCGGAATTAGGCCTCATAAGGTGTATCATCGAGCCCTGGGCCCCGGGATAGTTGGGGGTAACGTCGCAGATTTTCATCATTTCATTCCATCCGCCAAGGGTCTTGAGCCCGAGAACGAGGATGACGATGGAACCGAGCAGCAGGATAGGGGTCTGGAGCACGGAGGTCTTCAGTACGGACTCCATGCCTCCAAGTACGGTGTACACTGCCGTAATCAGCACAAGTCCGATGGCGGCAACCCAGAAAAAGTCCACATCCATTCCGAAGATGCGGATACTCTCTATACCGAACACCTGCTGGAACACCAGGCCACCTGCATATACGGTTACGGCAACCTTTGTGAGCACGTAGCTGATGAGTGAAATGTAGGTCAGGATCTTTCTCGAAGTCCTATCGTACCTCTTCTCAAGGAACTCCGGCATGGTGTAGACCATGCTCCTTTCATAGAAGGGGACGAACACCCAGGCGAGGATGAGGACCATCCAGCCCTGCATCTCCCAGTGTGCCATTGCCATTCCGCTGGAGGCTCCAGAGCCTGCCAGTCCGATGAGGTGCTCCGATCCGATGTTGGATGCGAAGATGGATGCGCCGATTGCAATCCATGTGGCGTCGCGCCCGGAGAGGAAGTAGTCGGAAGATGAGCTCTTCTTTTTCTTCATCACGTCAACGACAATCCAAACCATGGCCGCAGCGAATAGTGCGACGACCAACCAGTCCAATAGAGTCATTTGATCAAAATTTTAGATTATAGCTTAAATTGTGTTATGTGGCATCTGGTGTGCGGTCCAGGAACCGCCCTACAAATATAGGGATTAATAAGTGTAACTCCAACACTTTTTAAAACCTTTTTATAACTCGTTCGCAGGGAAAATGGAGCGTCTGGCTCTAAACTGCGCGGAAATCCTTCCCGCTCGCCCGATTTTTGCAATATGGGCATTGGCGCAATCTGCGCAAAATTAGAGTACACTTAGCCTGAATTATTCATGAGAGGAAGATTTGTGCCGTCAACTAGGCTGCTTTCATGTCTTGCAGCCTCCCTATGATCAAGCTTATTTCTTCCTTCATCGGATGGTCATATGCGAACTGCAATTTTATTACGCTCTTCTTCTCCATCACCGAGACTGCGCAGAGGATGAAGCGCTCCCGGAACGTGCTT
>Ga0181612_175152_pt1 | contig 14374 bp, 10 predicted proteins | sample HoacroProtozoa21_FD_119630 | JGI IMG/M metagenome (GOLD analysis project Ga0181612, IMG submission 119630) | Hoatzin crop microbial communities from Cojedes, Venezuel. Combined Assembly of Gp0051906, Gp0051904, Gp0051908 | reverse complement strand
TCTTCTGTGGCCCCAGTAATGCCTCATTGCTGCCTTTTCTTGCTATTTCTCCATTATTTTTTTTTCTTTCTTTCCCCCCCCCAGCACACAAGAAGTCCCAAAGCAACCTCGGAAATCTTTGCCCCCGTGTGTGCTTGGCACGCGGTGGCAGTTTGCGTGGAGGCTGCTGTTGTGCGTGCATCAATCCAGCTCCCCGCATTATGGAGAGAGCTTATTGTGTGAATTATTTCTCTGAAAGGTAGGGTGGGTTTTTTCAGCTAATGAGTTAATCCAGAGCTAATCCAACCTATAAGAATAATCTCTCTGGTTTGATACTTGAGCGGGGCTGGCTATCATTGCGCCTTGTTGCAGGTATGGTCCTGGTAATAGTAGGTGGGTTTTACGACTTCTTTCTTTAATCGATTTATTTCTAGTTTCTGTGCTATCAGTCTGAATAGCTGAAAAGAAACATCTTCTGAAAGCTAGCTTGTGTTGTGGGATCTTCCCTAAGCAAGGTGGAAAATCCCTTTGGCAAATCATGGCTGAGTGTGTAATAAATGTCAACCCAGTGTTTGCTGTGGGGTAAAAGATTGCAAACTCACCCACGAAACCACCTACCAAAGCAACCAGTTCTGTGGCAAACGCTCGTGATTCACATCAAGGGTGGGTTTAAAAGAGCACAAAAAGCTGAAGATTTGCGATCGCGGGGAGGTGCTGCGAGGTTACAAGGAGAATGGCCAGCTGCTCGTATCTCACAGCCAAATCCACTCTGGCATGGCCACAGGAGCAGTCTCGATGGGAATCTCTGCTTTATCAGAGATATTGGAGACCTCCGCAGGCATTCAGATAGGAGACTAGCTCTGTGTCTCCCTGCTTCCCAGTTTCTGCCTGAAATGGCTTGATTACTTTGTAGTTTTTGTGGTGTCTTTTTGTGCAACAACAACAACAAAAAAGCAGCACCAAGTATCTAGTAAGCTAAAATGCTCATATTTAAGAAGTGGTTCATGTTTGTTGTATAATGAAGAGGAAAAAGTCTTTTAATTAATATTAACAATTGAGAGAAGATTAGAGAAAAAATACGCTATTACCACTTTCTCTAATCCACCTATAATTGCGTACCAAGCTGCCAGGGAAGCACTTTAAACCTGAAAAAGCCTTAGTAAGAACCAGAAGGCAATTGCCTGCTTCAGCATCTCCGACAGTTGGAGGTGGACGCAATCCAGCTACGTTTGTCTTTTATTCTGTACTTGCAACGCCCTTCACAGTCCTGCAACTGTGTGGGCTGTGAAACCCCATCCGCGTGGCCAAATGCCCACAATGCAGAAGCCATCACTGAGGAGGAACTTTGTTCCCGTGTGGTGGCAAGAAGGTTGTCCTTCGCTGGGTTTTTGGAGCAGAGAGGTATCCTGACTGCGGCGATCTGCGCCTCTGTATTAGAAAGGGTGCATGTTTCTGCATTATTGAAATAATTTAGGTCGCTTTGCCTTGAAAAATGTGGATCTGATTACCACTAGTTTGCATCACTTTTTATGTAAGTTAGGAGAAGGCGAAGCTCTCCAGTGAGCTAATTAATTTCACTCAGTTTTGACAGACTGCTTAAATCAGCTTAGAAGTGCCACAGCTGAGTAAACCCATCCAGCAGTTTATGATTGCTTCTTTTGGAAGGGCCTGCTCAGTACCGACAGCAACTGAAACGGTGCGTTAAGGAGAACCACTTAATTAAATAACTGTTACAAGAGCAGACAATGCTAAAATGTGTAGAGCTCCTATAAGAAATTGCTACGAAGCTTTAAAGAGCAGTAAGGAATTTTTTTTGCATTCATACATCTATCTTCATGATTCAATGGAAGATGTTCCACTGCATCACAGATCTGATCGCCCTTTGGCTTTCTGGCTCTCTGTGTGTCTACACAGCAGGCTTGCATCCTGCAGACAGAAGTTGTGGCTGCCTTTTTCCAAGACTGGGAGATATTTTATTGGTATGTAATTACATTAAAATATTTAATTAAACTAAAGTTTTTAGAAATGATAGGTTAAATATATATATGTATTTATCTCACACTTTAGCCCTCTAAAATATATTTCACTCTTGAAAGGTCCACCAGCCTTTCATGTGACAATCTGGCACAAACTCTGTCCCAAAGACAGTGTACATTAGTAATGTACATACCTAGGAGGGTGAGCTGGCAGACCTCTAGACCAAAAGCATCTTCCCAATATTGGTCTGAGTGGATGCAGTCTGTGGATCATCTTCTGTGAAATATGGATTCCTTCCTTTCCTGCTGTTTAATCTTTTTGTTAAGCACAGCAAAATTTTAAGACGGGATCAACATTCTTAAGCTAACAGATCCCTCTGCCTTCAATTTCTGCAGAAGATAATTTCATATGCTTTATTTTTATTGTGAGAAAAAAATTGAAATGCAGTCAGCTACAACTTAGAGATGGCGATAGCATTTGTGTTATTCTTAATCACTCCTATGTTTTCCCCAGTTCCAGTGGATAATTGTAGCTGTCAACCTCATTGACCTGTTTAAGTTTTAATTTACTAGAGGCCTGCCATTAATATGACCTCTTCAGAAACAACGCCCTTGCTAGCAACAGCTGCAGTCAGATAAACTTTTGTCATCTCCTGGTTCACTCTTCCCTTTTAAATTATTTACGAAGGTCACGAATTTCTTAGAAAATCAGGCAACAAGACACCGAGAAGTGAAGAAAGCCCTTTATAAGTTTGTATATGGGAATTAGTTTACTTATTTGAGGTGGGAAACGGTACTATGGCCAAAGGGAAAATGGGAAACCCCCTACACTACGCAATGGAATTGCTGCGTGTTGCTCGTTGTTTCAGGTCGAGCAGGTTACTGTGCCTGTAAATTTCTTTTATGTGAGACCAGTTGCTGCAGATGACAAAATAATCAAACCCTAGACGCCTTGGGGAGCCTTAGCCATCTACATGGCAAAGCAAAGCAGATGCAGGATTTGTGCCTTTTAGCAGCCGATGGGAGCTATTCCATCTGCTGCAGTGAGGCCAAGGTTTCATCCAGGGTGGCTTTGAAGAGCTTCTGGCTAAAACGGACCCAGAGGAAAGGTGCAGCAGCAGGAAAAGCTGATCAGCAGATGAGAGTGCAGGATACGGTCCTGGACTTGCCCTGATGCTTGATGGTAGCATGTGTGTTTCCATGATCTTATGTGGAAAAAAAATAATTTCTCTTTTTAAACTATACTGAGAGAACTGAACAGCACCAGTAATATTAAAATTGTGTTCTAATGCTATTCTATCACCTAAGCAATTCCAAAGCTGTAGTGGGCAAACAGGATTCTTCTACTCTTCTGTCTTTTTTTTATCATGTAGTTTTCTCTTAGAAATCAGTGCAGCCTCTTGCACTTTGAATCTGCATGGTTCTGTGCAATCCAGCTAGGTCTGCAGCTTTCCATGATTGAGGTCTGGGTTCCCCGAGGAGGCTGTGCCATCCCCGTCCTCGGAGGTTTCCAGACCCTCTGGGGGAATGTCCCGAGAGCCGGGTCTGACCCCGGGGCAGGGGCTGGACCTGAGCCCTCCCGAGTCCCTTCCCACCGGGATTATCCTGGGATCCTGTGAGCTACGTGGAGAAGACAATTCACTAAATATCAACTGAGAAATTCTATAGATATTGAAAAGGCTTTCTCCTGACCCACATGCACCACTATTTTTTTCTGCTGACCTCTCTTTTGAGCCCTGAACGAACCCGTGAAAATATGAAAGGGAAAGCATTAAATTGATCCGCTCTGAAATAATCTATTTTGGTGTGGCTGCCAAAATGAGAATCACGGTCCCATCTGTACCGCAGTACCGGCCAGGCGTCTCAGCTCATTGGGATGGGCACTTAACAGAAACTGAAATGTGCGTATGGTGCCAGGGAATTTACTGTCAAAGTAAAAGCTGGGAAAATATGGGTGGCTCTCACAAGAACTGATAAAAATACAAGGTTACCGTGAGGCTCACAAGCACTGTCCTGGGATGTTCGTTCCTTGACCATTACGCAGGCCTTTGGTGTTTTTTCTCTGCAGGAGTTGCAGCAGAGGTGACCTTTAAGCGAGGATTTGAAAGGGGAAAATCAGGTGTACTTTTAGATTTTGAGAGGGGAATTCTTTCAGTCCATTAAGACTGGCGTGAAATGCAGCTCAGAACAGAGAGGTACGACACAGCGGCAGCCAAGCTGGGGTCGGTGTCAGAGCAGAGGCAGGGATCAATGTCTCTGTAATGGTTTGTGTTTGAAGCAATAGGGAAGAGCAGCCAGTGGAGGGCTGCGAATAGCTAAGTCATTTGGCTGAAGAAATGAGCCAGAAAAATTATCTGTGTAGAAGGATGGCTGCAAGTGAGGTGGTTTGGGATTTGTCAGGGTCAGAGAGATGTTTTTGGTCATCCAAGACAGAGGTTAATCAAGACCAATATGAGCACTTTGCAATGTGCAGTTAAAAAGCAAAGCTCTTACATTTGTTGTCTAAGAAATGTGCAGGAAAAAGCACAGAATATGACTCTAACTCCAGTGGAGCTTACATCAAATTCTGTGAACTAGAGGAAGGACTTTTCTCTTCATAAGCGTTGATAATACTGCTTCTGGGAAGCAAAGGCAATATTAAATGGTTTCATCTGTGTAAGAGATCGTAACTTCATCTCCCTCTCTTTATTCTCATTTAAGTGTTTAGGATTCTTTAAAGCTGTAATTCCATCAGTGATGCAATGGTAAAGATATAATCCAAGTTCAGCAGCGCTGCTAATCAGGGCCCAAGAACAGCACAGCCAGTTACCGAATATATTTCTGTTTTACTACTTGAACCAAGTTCTTATCAAATAGTTTATTAGCAATTAAATAGCTTATGTTCAAATTTTTAAGATGTTTGGAGATAAATACTTGAGGAAATAGGGGCTGTAACAGGCACTTTCTCAGTTTAGACACTTGGCATGTCAATTTATTATTCTATTTATTGTAAGAAACTAAAATGAGTCAAAAAAGCAAATGCTTCCTCTTTGTACAAATTGCCCATGAAGCGAATCATTAAGCAGTAGGCTGTATCTGTTCTACAGAAGAGTCCCTCTGTGCAGCTGATTGCTGCGGTCCAGGCTGTGCAGTATGGACAGTTCTTCATAATATTCTTTGCTGCAGTAACAAAGGAGTATAATGAAGAATTGAGGTGGCATTGTTTTTTAATAACAGAGAGGAAGGTATGTTTCCCTCCAAGTTTTGAGGACACTTGTGAACAAAGCCTTGTGTTTGCTGTCTCATGTTTGTGAATAGCGTGTTGTCCTTTTGCACAGCTCATATTTATTACATAGGAGACACCCTCCCTTATTCCTTGTCCCACTCAGCAGTTCCTTGGCCATCAGGGTCTCTGGTGGTAGATGTCAGGTGACATCTTCTCTTGCCTCTTATCTACCACCAGCTCTGAAGTCTTGTTCCTTAGCTGAAGTGGTGGTCATTAATTATTGATTCGATAAGTATTAAACAAAGGATGAGGGGCGTAGGGATGGGCGTTGTGGAGGTCTGTAACAGAAAGATATCCCTCATATCTAAGTAACGAGCGGATAGCGTTAAAAGGATGGGGCAAGCAAGGCTTCTGGTATAGCCTGGTCACCTATCGAGCTGTGGCCAGATCTGCTGTTGCCTCTGAAAGAGCCAAGATTTTGCCTGGATTGTAGCAGACCTTTGGGAAAGTACCTCATAACTGCAGTAAAATACTTCACCAATGTTTAGAATTTTAAAGTCTATATGAAAGGTATTTGACGTTATCAATTACTATTTACATTCTTAAAATAATATTCACAGAATGGTATCTAAGTGAAGTTCAGAGAAGTAACTTGGTGAACTATGATGGGAAGAAACCATTGCGGGAGCAGTTGTTACAGATTTGTAGAGGGCAAATAATGCAGAGTTCAGCTCGCTGTTGCTGTATGAATGTTTAACAGGGACACATTCGCTATTCATGTTTTCTTGGTGATTTTGCAAAATTGCACTGCTACTCCCTTTACCTTTTACCATCAATCCAATTTTTGGATTATTTATTGATAAGCTACAGAAAGTTCATCATCTCTTGAGATGGCTACAAAAGGCCATGGGTGTTTAGGCCCCCAAGTTGGGTCCACTAATGGGAATTTTTGAGCCCCTGTTCGTGTCTTGAGAGCCGCTGCCTGAGTCTGCCTGTGACGAAGGGGCTTGTGAGAGATCCAGTGCTGGACTGCAGCCAAAAGGGCTCTGATCTGTATGGAGAAAAACGCTGTGTCTCTCCGCTTCCCACTGATTTTAGTGTAGTACGTGATCAGTATTTTGTAATACCCTGTTCTGCTATGGGGGGGAAGTTAATTACACTCCGTACGAAGATTTAGCCACTTTATATAACGCATCTGAAATGTGAGCAAGCAAACTGTCCCCTCAGTCCACTTATCAGTATTTTCTCCTGACTTCCCAACTTCAATTATTTTCTCATCATTGCACTGTTCTTCCTTAATGCATGGGTTACGTGACAAAACAGAAAATATGTTCTTGTTTATTCAAGGGAAAAATTACACAAGTACTTTTAGTTCATGTCTTTATAAGCAAAGCAACTTGTTTTCTAAAGTGTCTTCATATATATTACAAATGCAGAGGAATGATACAAAAACAGTGCTATGGTATTTATTAACAGAGAATATTTTCTTTCCCTTGTCTCGATGCCGATGCAAAAACATCCTTGCTCTTAGGTTTAAATTATGCTTTAATTAGGTTATTATAAAATCACCTGTGACTTTATTAATCTTGCAAAATAATAGTTATTTCATGTACATGGTGGCTGGAGAATAGTAGTTTGTATTTGTTTAAACTGCTTGTTTTGTTAAATTAAGTGCTTAAACTAATTAAAGACAGTTTTTGGGATGTCTCAGCTTTAGCCTAATAAATGAGAGGCACAAAAAGGTACACATAGATACTGCCTTATTGCCCATAAATCTGTACTTATTACAACTGTAAACTCTGGAATGCAGTTTTATGACTCCCATTTCATTGTAAACTACCCAGGCTATTACTGATGCGCGATATTTGAATAAGAGCAATTTTGAATTTTGGGTTTGATTGCTTTTAATTGTGAATTATGCTGAAGCTGCTGTAGTCATTATCTTAAAAACTATTTAATTAAATGCAAGTATCCAGCTGTGTGTATTTTCAAAGAGCCAAAATGCTCTACGATCTTGAATGGAGGAGCAATATATATGTATCACAGCGTTTGCAGAACTCTTCCCTCTTCAGTTTTCTTAGAATTTCCTTACTTTGGGGTGTTTCATTTGCAGCCTTAATGATTGTTTTAGTCTCTGTTTCTTGTGTGTAGCTTGAATTTTCGAAATAATAAGCAGAAATTAAGGATAAGACTCAGCTAGCAGGATCAATATGCAAAGCATCCTGCGCAGAGAGAGGAGTGGAGACTTGAATGCTGTCCCACCCCGGTTACCAAAGAGGAACAAATCTAATACACGCTGACTCTTCTGCCACCGCCACCAAATGTGAGCTTTTTTTTTCCTCTTTATTTTTCTTCTTCAGTCTCTCACAGTCCTAATTACATTTCTTCCCCTCTGAGCGATCGTTGTCCTCCTTCCATTTTCACTCCAGTCCCCATCTTTGTGCAGATCGATACCAGATCCTTATTCAAGTCACTCTCCTCTCACTCTCTGTTTTTTGGGTTTTTTTTGTTGGTTTTTTTTTTATTTTTTCCACAATTATTCCCTATCTCTCCTGTCTGAATTTCTTTCTTTCCCTGGCCACCTTTTAACTTATGTCTTCTCTCTTGGGTTTCTCATTTGTCAGCGTCCTTAATCTTCCTTCTTCTGCCAGTCTCCGGGATGAGCTTATCTGTTCTCTCACCTCCCTTCCCCTACCTAATTTCTCAAGAAAACTGTCTCTTGATTGCCCCTCTTTTTCCCCATACCAGTGGCATCCATCCTCTTAACTCAGCCAGTCCCTGTTCCCCTCCTATATTCACATAAGAATCTGTGCCCCCTCAGACGTGCGAATCCTCAGCCGGTTACACAAACCAGCAAGAGTTCAGCTAAGGCTTCTGCCCAGACTTCAGGCATGCCTCTGAGTTAATGACTGGAGTTAAAGAATCAGCATTAACTTTGAATTTTCTGGCTTTTGACTTTTCACAGCTTGACATTTTTGTAATGCTTTGTCTTTCTGGTACTTCAAAAAAACAGATGGGGAGTAATGTCACAGCAGAATGCATAACCCTGGCTTTGGCAAGTCTGCCACCCCATTGCTACATCTCTCCAGGGCTGGTTAATGGTGTTGTCCTTGCTCATCCTGGAGCATTGCCCCTCCTGGTGCTACATGCTGGAAGAGCCACCATTCAGTGTCGCATTCTGAAGCCAGCTTGGCCACCTTGGGTAGGTGCCACCTTGGGTAGGTAGCAGCTGTAGACAGGCCTCTCAGGGAGGGGAACACGTAGCCTGCCACAATGGTGCTGAGAAACAACAGAAAAAAAGCCAAATAACTGAGGTGACGTGCTGAAAGACACCCAGCCGGGAAGGGTCAGCCCATGGGCAGAGCAGAGAATTGATTCACTAACCTGCTAGATGCATCTCACTGATTTTCTGCAATACCTTGACAGAAACCAGATACCGAAGTGATAGCTAATTTAAAGGTATCAATAGACAGTCACACTCCCATTTCCTGCATCCCGAATCTTGTCTGTAGTCACACGAGCACCCTGTCCATCCTCAGCTACACAATATGCTTAATCTGTGTGATTTTATACACATCATCTTTGAACTGTGACAGATTGGGGCCATGCAAACCATTTCAAAGGCACAATACAACTTAGTATAGCCTAGGAATGATTTCAAGTAGTTGCATATATGGATGCAACTTTGCACGAAGGTGGTTTGTTGGTTTTTTTTTATGAGCTGTGGAGATTTACTAAAGGGATGTAGCCCTGCTAGCCTTCACTGGAGCATTGCACACTGTGTCTCACAGGTCAGTGGGAGGCTGCCTGCCTTCCCCATATCCACATCCCATCTCGGATGCCTAGAGGAAATAAACGGAATTAAAAATGTTTGATTTGAACTGAATGCCATCAGCTGGATGTTTAAAATGGAATGTGATCTGAAAAAATATATGATAAGGTAATTGGGGGTTAAGGTGTTATTGAGTCCTGAAATGCAATTAGAGAGATACTATTCACATAGTGAGCTGCACACCTTTAATCTTAAACTATTTCGGAAGCTCCATTTGTGTGGTTTTTTTGCTCTGCATTTGCAGGAAAGTTCCAGCCTAGGTTAATAATATAGTGGCTGTACTTCACAATGCTCTCCAATGTACAGAAGTAGCTATTAAACTGTCAACAGCACTAAAAGATGATATTTTGATGGCAACGGATAGGAACTCCATCTTCCTACTCATGCTACTCAACATTTCTGTAGCTTTCAAGCACAGTCAACCATAATTTGTCGCTGACTTGCGTACGTGACATTGGCAGAATAGGTAGTCTGAGCTACAACTGTGTCAATCAATTTTTCAGGCAAAACTCGCATAGCTTCAGTAGACAGCTAACTCTTGCGCTCATTCCTGTTCACCGTCTACCTGAAGACCTCTAGAGAAGTTCCAGGACATGCCAACTTTATTGCTGGAGCTTTTCCACTGGTATCGATGTGCAGAATCCCCTTCCTCAGCTGCAGCCAGAGATACCATTATGTATACAGAATGAAGAGCAAATTCGATCTTGAATTTTTCCCCTCATCCTGCAGGGAAATGTTTCCCAGGACTGAGGTGGCCGTTAGCTGTCTGCCTATCTTCTCCCTTTCTGTCCAGCCTTTCCTTTAATGTTGCACATATCCTAAAGAACATTTTCAACATTTAGTGCAGGTGAAGAAATAGCTTTGTTTTTAGGTGGAAAAAACATTATTTGGCCATTGGTAGAAGGCCACCATAGGAGGGGGTGACCTCAGCAGAGATGTCTGCAATCACCACCTCGAAACCCTGCTGCACCTGCAGTCTGGAAGAAGCAACAAATCCTAGTCTGTGCCAAAATCTGGCAGATTATCACAAACTCTTCCATCCCTGCGGCTGTTTTAAGCTGGTGATGGAAGTCTTGAAATTCATGCAATCCCATCTACAACAAAGACTGAGTAAAGCTGTGGTTTTCTCAGTCTGAAACAGTCTAGAATAAGAATATTAGAGGCAGAAATATGCTTTGCTTATAAGTTCTCAGGCAAAATCAAATTACTTCATATCCTTTTGTTCCGAGTTGTTTTTCTTCCATGTCTTAACTGGGATGATGAGAAACTGGTGGGAGGAAAAGTGCATCCACCTGGGTTTTCTAGTGAGGCTCAGCAGCAAACATTATGAAGTCTGCCATGAAATGTTCATCAGCCTAATTTGCATTGCGGTGTAGTGGTTCTCTGGATGAAATTTTTAAATCACTGCAAAATGTTTCCATTTAAAGATTACTAAAATGACTATATGTAACTAATAGGAAGATATGTACTGTAGCCTTCAGTGAAGTACATGAGCACAGTACAATGCTAAAAGGCTTTTAAGGAATTTGTTCTTATGTTCTCTACGTTTGAAGTCTTTATGCCTGTTCTGAGTCCAGTAACATTTTGTTATTTGTTTGGCAAAAGCATGTCTTCTAGAAAGGTATCTAGGAAATGTAGAGGTCACTAGTGTACTCAGTAGACTTTTGTAGTAGGTAATCACCTTCTCTGTTAGAAATGTGGACCTCAGAAGTACTTTTCTTCTAGGTATTTTCTCCTCGTAAAGCCCTTAGTACACTGCAGTCAAGTTAACTCTCAATATCCTTTTTGACCGCAAACCAGCTTGAATCACATATTTTCAAGACCTTTTTCCTTAGTGAGTTCAAACAATTTCTGCAGCTATTTTCTATGCTCTCTTGTTTGCCAGTGTCCTGTTTAGAATACGGATACCAAACTGAATACAATATTCCAGTGTTCCTCTTGGCAATATCAGATAAAATGGCAAAATCTGTGTTTATACTTCTCAATAATACATCATGTAACTACATAGGTAATTGATTAAAAGATCCTTCATCAGTGTTCCATTATTCGTTTTTTGATCAATTAATCAGAATTATGATTATGTTACTATTATTATTTTCAGTTGTTGTAGCTTTCTAGATGGTAAACTTTGAGGGAAATAATGGTGCTGCTGCTTATAGGTTTTTAAAAAGTTAAATAAAAATTAAAATATCACATTGAAAAATATCACCTTCAAAATCATCTGTTAAAAATAACACTGCCGTGTATGACTATATTTTAAATAGTAGATTATAAATTTGCTTGTTTCCATTGATTTTTTTTTTCCCCATATCTTGTACTTTGAACACAAACATTCTGGAAGCCAGGTGTTCGCTATTTAGCAGTCCGAGAGGTCATTACAGAAATATGCACAAACCCACATGCGGGCAGTGTACTTGGAGATTTCCTCTTAACTTTCCTCAAGAAGCACTCGGAAACAAAGAGCCCAGTTTCAATATTTAAGCCAAGAAAATGAAACATTCATGTGCTGTAGCTAGATATTGTTGCTGTAGCCGGACAGCCCACGCCTGCCTGCCTGCCTAAGGTTGGGGATGCACAACTGAATTTATATTCTGGCAGTAAAACCTGCATTTAGGGACACAAATTTTAACCAATCAGACTAAATAAATCAGCAGGCCCAGGTTTTATCGTCACGGATAACCCTCATTAATCCCGCGAGCTTTTCCTGAAGACAAAGGGCAAAATGAATGGCTTCATTGGAGGCGCCTGAGCAGCATGCTAATGAGGGGAGGTGGAGGGCATGAATTATTCATCCCCTTGCAGCCTGAGCAGGCAGATCCTGGCTTTTCCTGTTACCATTGCAACAAGTGGCGGCTGGCCCAGCCGCGCTCGGGCCGTCGCGCGTCCCCGCGGAGCGCCCATAATGCCTTCTGGAGGGGGAAAAGCTCCGCGCCCCTGCTGCACCCGACGCAGCCGGGTGGATTTTCAGGTTAAGCCTTCTGCAAAATGGACCCGGGAAGCACAGTCTTTCATAACTCAGATGTACTTGACCGTAAACTACGCTCCTTGGAAGGCAGCAGGTGACTTTGGTAAGTTTGTGCAACTTCTGATGTTTTCTGAGTCTGCTGTAAGCTCTTTTCAGTTTACAATAGCTATACTATGCAGTGTTTTACCAGTCTGTCTAAAAACAGCCTGAGTTCTTTCTGCTTTTAAAGTGACTGAAAGAAGCCCCAAAAGGTATGAAATATCTTTATGTTTAACTCTAGAAAATATGTAAACTGTATCTACAGAACTGACACCAAAGTTACGATCAAGCCTTCTTAAATTAACTTGTATTACTTAAATTTCCAAATCCCTGTAGCAGACTACTAAAACAAAATCTATTTATGATCCAAGTCTGATTTCTTGCAAACAGAACTGAGAATAATGCAGTTCAGTATCGAACTGGAGAATCTGAAAGAACATGTGTTGCTTCTCACAAGAAATGCTTGTTCCCTGCTGTGAGTGTAACTTGTGTTGTTGCTCTTTATTCAGCTAAACGCGTTTCTGATTGGGTTGGGAGCAGGAACTGAGACCTGCGTAACATTCTTGCCATGCATGAAGTGTTCTGTTGTGTCATAAAATAGTTGAAAAGCATTGGTAACTTACCCAATTTTTCTAAGGATAGGAAGGAGATATATTTTGTACGTATAGCATATGGCCGTGATGAAGCAAGGTTAGACTTACCACTTCTTTACAAGGTGAAAAGCATCAAAATGTTTTGCTTTATTATTCATTATCAGTATACCTACCTATAACAAGTTTCAACTGTTTGATTTTTGTTGTTTTTCCAGTAGTGATACTATCAGCATTGCCCGAGAACTCTCAGGTAACTCACTACTTGGCACAGCTAAAAAATTGATGTAAATAATCAGCTCGCAAGAGCAGAGGCCATGAATAGGAGTGTGAATATGAAATGAATCATGAATAAGTTCTGATTGTGGATAATGAGCTCTCCTTCTTTTTATTTGTTTGCTTTTAATTACATAGTGCTGATTCTGTTGCTTCTACTTTATTATTTCTTTTGTTTTGATCATAAAAGCATGGGTTTTTTGACATCCAGAACACAGCCAAATTTCGAAGGGATAAAAGTACAGCACAATGATATCTAGTGCTAACAGTAATTAAATGCCCTATGTTTTAGGAAAAAAACAAGAGGTGAAAATAGGGATATGCAAATAAGGGGAGATATGCAAACAATGGATGTAATCCTGCACTCCTTAATCATGGGAGTAATCCTTATTCACCTAAGTAATCCTGTTGGTTTCAGCAGACTCACATCAGCGGCTGCTGCCATGTAAGGCCCCTATTTTTAAAGGAGATAACAGTGTCTGTTTTACCTGCTTTTTCTGTAATGTAATTTTAACAACGTGGGTTTTAGTGATGCTTTTGAATGTATTAGTGATGATATTATATTAGACTTTACCAAATGTCTATTTTGCTTGAAAAGTATAAAAGAGAAAAATGGAATCAGGCATAGGATGTGTCAGCAAGCAGGTACAAACCCCACCTGTTTTATCAGAGAGGTGCTTGCGGTGGAGTAGCACTACTCACCCTGCTGATTGTGTTTGTAGGTTACTTTTTGGCACGTGAGGTGTATAAACTTCCTCCTTTTAGGATAGGATGCAACTTTAGGAAAAAATTCACTATGACACCCCCTGTCTCATAAAGTACATTCGGGTCTCCATAGAAGTGATGTTGATAAATACAGTTCATCTTTCTGGTGTAAATACGTGGGTTTTGTGGTAACGTCCTACGATTGTTTTTATTGCTGTTATGGTTTCTGATCTTGCCAAAATAACACCTGCAGTTCTGTCCTGGGAATAATGCATCTGTATAAATGTCACAGTTGTCTTGCCCTCCTCACAAGCCCAGCTTGGTGCTTCTGAGCTTTCCACTCCAAGACCTTATAGTGCTGCCCTGTAATCCAGGCTGGGGCTTGGGAGCACCTGTGTGCCCTTCCCCAGGCAGTGCCTCTGTTAATGAGGGAAAACCAATTACTTAAAAGCTTTTGGTGCAATGGGGTTGAGGAGTATAAATAGTCATGAACTGCTCCTGGTGCTCTGCAAGCCTTCAACGTGTGTTTGTGCTGGATGCCAAGAGCAGTAGCACGGCTGTGAAGGTTACCCTGTAACCACTGCAGTCGTTGCTGTGTTAGGATGCTGCCTCTGTGGAAATATTCTCTGGTGTTCACCCTGAAGGAGCCAAAATAGAAATGAAGTAAAAATGCAGTGGATTGGCGGTTCCAAACTTTACACAAAGCTTACAGGTAAGTGGAGTTGGTGTTAAGTACCTGTTGGCTTTTTGTTGTTTGCTTCACAAATGAACTGATTATTCTTTACCCAGCTTCCATACAAGGCAAAG
>Ga0181612_134989_pt1 | contig 14374 bp, 15 predicted proteins | sample HoacroProtozoa21_FD_119630 | JGI IMG/M metagenome (GOLD analysis project Ga0181612, IMG submission 119630) | Hoatzin crop microbial communities from Cojedes, Venezuel. Combined Assembly of Gp0051906, Gp0051904, Gp0051908 | reverse complement strand
GGGCACAAACTGAAGCAGAGGAAGTTCCAGCTGAACACGAGGAAGAACTTCTTCCCTCTGAGGGTGACGGAGCCCTGGCCCAGGCTGCCCAGGGAGGCTGTGGAGTCTCCTTCTCTGGAGATATTCCAGACCCGCCTGGCCACGGTGCTGTGCCCTCTGCTCTGGGTGACCCTGCTTGGGCAGGGGGTTGGGCTGGGTGACCCACAGAGGTCCCTGCCAACCCCTGATGTTCTGTGATTCTGTCTCTGGAGCCCCTGGCTCTGGGAAGGGGGAAACGTCTCTGGAGCCCCTGGCTCTGGGGGACACACACATCTCTGGAGCCCCTAGCTCTGGGGGCATGCGCCCCTGGCTGAGGCCAGATTTCCCCCCAAAATGCTGTCCCAGGGTACCCAATGAGGGCTTAGCTGCATTGTAATCGGTGAATTTGTTAATCAGTGGAACTGTTAACGCTTTAGCTGGGAATAGAGCATGAGCGTTATATTGCTTGTACTGTGCTGGTTGCAGCAGTCCTAGAAACACCGCTCCTTCAGTGGGAGCTGATCAGCTGCCTGCTATTGTCTGTGCTTTGGCACAGGAAAAGCAGCAATATCGCTTCCTCTAACTGCCAGTTGGCTTCTGAAATTTAGCATAACTCAAAGGAGAGGATTATTCTCTTCGCATGGGTGAAAAAGGCTACTGGACAATTGCAGCTTCCCCAAGTCACCGAGCCATGGCTTGGGGTGGCTGGCCAGATGCTTTCACCAGTTCTGTGGCTCTGATTGCTGAAGCGAACCTGCAAGTTTGAAAATGGTTCGGGTCCAGTAGCTGCGACTGGATGTGGTAGGTGATGAACACATGCTGCTGTCCTCCTCTGCCTTTGATAACAGAACTTTTGGGAGGAGTTTGCATGTTGACCTTGTCGTCCTGGCTGGATTCCATCGTGAGTAGTTGCACTTTATCTTCCTAAAATTTTCAGTGTAATTTCAACCCAAGAAATTATGCTTTCTTATCCTAAAACAAATGATCGTAATCATTACTACGACGTGGCTGCATTTCAGCGGTAGGTGAATGGCTAGAGATCCGTTAGGAGAGAGTTTGTTACGGAATGTGGAGTTATCTGGTTAGTCTTTGACTTTATTTTGTAACTGCAGCTGTGGGGTAGTTTTATTATTAACCGGTAGCAAAATATCTTCTGTGTGTGGATGGACATAACTCTGCGTTTTGGTCAGCTGGTAATCATTTCTGTACCAAAGTAGTGATTTAAACATTTCATGTTCTCTGTATTTATAAAGTTAAAAATACATAGATATAAAAAAGTCTGTCCGTGTGTGTATATGTATTTAAAAAAATATATATATAACCTGAAAAGAACTGACGGCAGTCCTTGTAGTTGAAGGACAATGTTTTGTAAAAACCAGTAATAATTAACTGATTTTCAAAATGTGCAATAAACCCCCCTGTGAATTACAAGAGGCCTTTCCCTCAGCTTTCTTACCCTGCTGTCCAAAATACCTCCATCTGTGCTGATCATTCCTCGTGTTTCATACAGAAATGATCCTGGTATCTCCAGAACAGTCATGGGTATTGCTGCCCTGGTGTCTATTTTATTGCACAGGGCTCCGTTGTGGCAGCAAATGCCCACTGTATTAGAAAAGGTGCTGCTGCTAACAGCCCCCTGAGCATTACCTGGAGTTAGGTTTTCAGTTGAACCTTGAAACGCTTCTTAGGAAGCTGCGGAATGTGTTTTAGCTTTGGGACTTTCAGACTCGGTAAAGCAGGTATAGCTCTCTTTTACAAGAAAGGTGTGTGGGGTTTTTTTAAGTAATTATCTCTTGTATTAAAAATGAACTGCAGAAGCATTTAGCTGTTGTGAAGTTTGACGTCAGAATTCTGTTTTCCTCCAGCAGATGTTGCCACCAGCAAGGGCAATAGAGGGAGCTCTGTTTTGTGCATCCTTTTAATTAGATCCATAAGACAGTAGGAAGAACACAGGACAACGAATTCTTATTCTATTAGACGACAAGTTAGCTTAAACATGATACATCTTCAGAATAGCAAACTTTTTGTTATTATAAAACTCTGTATCTCTTCTGCTAACGATGCCTGTGTTTATCTTGCAGAGCTCTAGACGAAATCTCAGAAGTGTTTAGGATATTTAGAAACAAGCTTTTCAAAGTTTCCTGTTGGCAGGCTTCAGGAGAGCTTAGTCTGAATAACCATTAGTGCGCAGATGAAGTCAGCTGCATTTATGCTTCGATGCTGGAGTCAGTCATTGGATTGATTTCTACACATACATTGAAAGATGTACGGTGTCTTGGCAGTGTCTCACCTCCTCGGGTCACGTGGTTACAGTAAGCGACATTTTACAGTTCTGGAGGTTCTCGGTGATGTTGAAGTACTAATGAACCTGTTCACTTATGTCTTGTTGTGTAGGTGGCCATCGCTGCTGAAATACTATAGCCACACAGATGGTGTTAGCTGGCTTGAAGAATACAAAGCACGGCACAATGCTGGTCTAGAAGCCCAGAGAATTGTAGCTTCGTTCTCCAAAAGGTTCTTTTCAGAACATGTGAGTCGTCTTCTCTGTGTCTGTGCAACAGCCTAGCTGCGTGTACAGTACTGCTTATTAGTTTGCCTTGCCTCTCTCTTCACATCTTTTCAGCTATGGTGTGAGAAAAAAATCTGTATTTCCTCACTCTGTGTGAAAATGCTACATCACCAGCCAAAAGGGGAGAGACAGTTCAGAACCCGCAGGTGCAAACTGCCTAGAGTCCAAAGCGCGCTCTGCGTATCGCACTCGGCTGTCCCCCTGCAGCTTTAAAAGCTCTTTGCTGCGTGTTCAGTCCTGGCTCTGGGAGCTGCTGAGGGACCGGTAGTTTGTTGACACATACCACGGCCTATGAATGTACCTCACGGCAGACCTTGTGCAGGGATACGTTCTGTGAGCCGTCAGAAGTCGTTTGAGAACAGGACCAAGGCACAGTAGGTTGACTGAATTGGAGAGTTTATTATCAAAGTTCGATATCCAACCATGACACCAAGATAGTTTTGCATTCGGTGTGAAAAAGGTGAAAATGTAGTTGTTCAGAGACACTTACGTGCATGTGGAAAAACAGCTATTTCATTGACTGTTTGCTTAATTGATGGCTGAGGGTTGTGGCTCTTTGGGTCAACCTGAAATTCTGTGAAATAGGCGTAAGTACTGCCTGTAACTTCAGCTGAATTAAGAAGTCTACGCAGGAGGCTCTGTGGCTCCTTTGCAGATGTGTTGTGGTCCGGCAGAGGGTTCCCCTAAGATACAGGAGACCCGTGCTGAAATCCTCTTGCCTGGTTGTAAGCAAGGGCTGGCACCTGGGTTTCCACCCCTGGAGAAGGCAGCCGTGGGGCCAGGAGGGCGTTTGGAGACGCGTCTCTCTCAGCTGTTCATTTTGGACTGTCCCACTGCAGCAGGTAGACATCTGACCATGGAGAAATGTGTGTCAGGACATTAACCCAGGCCAGAGGCTCCTGGATTCCTACTGCTTCAATCACGTCTGCAAAGACAGTTGAGAGACCGTTCAGCAGTACCCAAAGGCCTGAGAATTGGGATCATCTCCTGCGGGGCTAGAAACTGCAGCTGGAGTCCCTGCGTAGAACTGAGGGGAAGAGACTTTCAACCCAGTTCCACTAGATCCTGCGGAGTGTCACTAGGCTGCAGGGTGATGGGCATTGCTGTTTCCTTCCTCACTTGGCCCATGTCCTATATTGAAAAGCTTGAAAGCAAAAAGATTTCTTACAGTTCAACCAAAGTTGAATTCTGGAAGAAAATAGCTGGGACAGTTAGTTTTCTTTCTGGTAGCTGGTGTCGTGCTGTGTTTTGGATCTGGGATGAAAGTATTGTTGATAACATACAGAAGTTTTTAGTTGTTGCTGAGCAGTCAAGGATTTTTCAGCTTCGCATGCTGGCCTGGCCTGCCGGGTGCATGGGAAGCTGGGAGCGTTTGCAGCTAGGACAGCTGACCCCAGCTGCCCAGAGGGACGTTCTGTTCCGTATGGTGTCACGCTCAGTAAATCAGCTGGGGGGGCTGGCCGGGGGGCAGTGATAGCTCCTCAGGGATGGGATGGGTATCGGTCATCGGGTGGTGAGCCATTGCACTGGTGCATCACTTGTTTTGTAGTAGTAATAATAATAACAACAACAGTAATAGTAATTATTATTGTTGTTATTATTGTCCTTAGCATCTCTTCCTTTGCTTTGCTAATAAACTGTCTTTGTCTCAACCCACGAGCTTTTCCTTTTTCCCATTCTCCTCCCCATCCCATAACAGGGTAGGGGGCTTGGGCAAGCGGCTGTGTGGTGCTTAGTGACCAGCTGGGATTAAACCATGATGGATACATGAAGTGATTGTTTTAAAAAATTCTCTTCTGTCAACAAACTGGTAACTGGGGGTTAGTGCTTGTCATTATTGCCTGATCAGATGAGGTTTTTAAGCATGGGTTTGAGGCTGAAATGAAGGCTCCTGCTCCTTCATTCCTTCCCCCAGGAGCAATCTGCTACACTAGGGAGGATTTTTAGAGGTTCAGTCAACCACAGCCAAAAGTTGATTTCACCTTAAAATTACTTTCAGCTTGGGCCCAGCCTGCACAGGATCTGGTGTGCCTCTGCTGGCCCATGCACCTACTGTAAGAGCCCCGAATTCCATAGGAGATAGCTCAGATTGCTGTAGGGTGCTACTGCGGCTCTGAGTGGATACTTGTAATAAATCCATGGAGTGGAGGCTATGAGTGGTTGGTGAGCTGGACATTTTTAAGGTCTTACATAAATCTAAAAAAAATAGAACAAAATTAGTTTTGAGACCTTATATGAAACTACGTGCTTTTGGAAAGAATCTGTTGTGCTCTGTGTAATTCATTGTCTGGTTTGACAGGTGCCCTGTGATGGATTCAGTGACATTGAGACTCTCGGGTGCCCAAGTCATTTTTTTGAGGATGAGCTTATGTGTATTCTTAACATGGAAGGAAGGTAAGAAACAGAGGAGTTATTGCAGAAATGGAAGAGATTTTTCCGCTTTTACTGGTTAAAGGAGAATGGTACTGTGGTGAGTGCCTGACCTCAGCTTCTGTCACTCTGATAAAACAACAAACAGAGGCTTACCAGGGATGGGAAGTATTTCTGTGTGTTTAATTACAGAAAAAAATTAATATTCCAAGAAAAAAAACAAACATGTAAACTATCCTAAAAGAAGAAGGTCCTCTGGTTTTGTGTTGCTGTTCGTTGCTTGTTTCCTTGCCAGTTTGTGGCGTCTCTCGGGACGTGTTCCATGTACCCTCTTCTCTGCAGTAGTTTTGGCTTAGGGACATCCTTATGTTCCTTTTTTATTTAAACCTGGAGCAGTTTGCTGAACTGGTTTGTGGGATGGGCCCGCGGCACCGGAAGGAAGCAGGGGTACTCAGTGAGGATTGCCACCATGAGTCCTTGTGTCGTCAAACTAAAGCCTTTTATTTTTTTTTTCTTTCCCCTGTTCTTGTTGCTTTTCTTAGCTGTAGTAGGTTGGTACCGTGTTTTTTTCCCCAAATAAGCAGGTGGGTTTAAGTCAGCTATAGCAAAATTTGCAGTTCTGTAAATTGTTCAGAGAGGTGAAATGCCAGGCAGGTAAATAAAACTTGTGGGTTTGCATCTGCCTAGATATTCTCATTACCAAGGTTAACGCTGGGCAAGATGAATAAGTCACTGCTTTATGTGAAGGCTTTCCTGCTGGTAGCGTATAAACCATGCTGATTTTGCTGTGATATGAAGCAGCGATAGATTGCTCTTAGTGGAGTCTAATAGCCTTGATTAAAGGGGCTGTTGGTAGAGCTTGAGAAAACATAACCGGAATGGCAATCATCTCATTTTTGCTTTTTCACATCCATTTTATTACCTTCTCTATTTGAACTGGGACTAAACATCTCTCATTTGACAACTGGTTAAAAAGCTTTTGAGCCTTTGCACTGGCCAAATGCCTCCCCATAAAGCAGAATTGATGCTAATTACAGCCTGATTAAGCTGTAGTCATTGCCATTCAGGAGCATTAGGCTAAATCATTTCCCTGGAAGATATCCCAATAAAGCAGTTGTCCCTATTGAGCATCCCAGTTTATTGGAAGGGGATAAAGTGTTAGGAGGTTTGATTGTTCTCCTGTCCGGTAGGATGGACAAGGCTGATTTCACCTGCAGTCTGGAGGAGAGGAAATGTGAGCAGGGAAAGAGGGTTGGAAATGGGACTTGTTTTAAACACCTGGCAAGGACAGAGCCTGGGAATCATCAGAATTCTCCCTTTGGGTTTTTTGGGAGCCAGGGCTTAGTGCCGTTCCCAACTATTTGGTGTAAAAGCGCTCGGTGAGGTGCTGGGTAACCCATTGCTGAAGGCCGGGGCTTGCTTAGATACAGGTGGTTTGAATACCTCCCAGTTGGTCTGTTGCATTGCAGGTGACCTCTTAAACCTGGCCTGGATAGTAGACAGCTCTCTGCTCCTCCTGCTTGGGCACTCTGCCTTCACGTGTTAAGTTAGAAAGTGGAGGGGCTTTACTGTGAAAGCTGTAAGGTTTCGGGCTGTGGGATCTACAGGCCAACTGTTGATCTGTTCCTGCCTTTTCAGAGCAACAGAGGTGTTCTGTGGTTTGTTTTCTGTTTTTCTTCTGAACACTATTGGGCCTGCATTTGTGTCCCTCATCAATTTCTTTTTAACAGTGAGAGGATTTTTTTCTGATTTTATTCTGGAGGGATCCGGTCAGACAGAGGGTAATGTTTTGTGAATAAAATACAGGATTTTAATCAGATACTCCTGAGCTACTTTAGTTAGGTTCTGTGTTGATTCCCATGATACTGTGTCTTCTCAAAATGGTGTATTGGTGCTGGCATAAAAATTGGAGATGATAGGAGCAATGTTTTGCAAGTGTCTGGTATTGTGTTTTTTTGTTGACGAGTGTCCTCTTAACATTTACCTTTTTAGTTGACTCTTGGGTGATAGTTGTGTGGTCAGTCATCTTTAGAAAAGCAGTAGTCTCAACTACAAATCTATATTCACTGGAAAAGTTAAATCAAATGTTCACCCTTAAAGTGCTGGTTTAGGGCAATACTGCTTTTTGTATTTAAATGTGCAGGAAAGGTCTAACCTGGAAGTACTATGCAAAGAAAATTCTATACTTCCTACGGCAACAGAATATATTAAAAAACCTGAAGGAGTATCTTCAACGCCCGACTGATCAGCAGTCATTTTTGGAAGGTAAGTCTTTGGCAGAAATCCTGTGTAGACCTCCTAATGACAGCTTTCCTTCATTGCTGTTTTACTTGGAGAGCGCCTTCCTTGCTTGTGTTTCAGCTAGCCCTTGGGCAACAACTCGGAATTACGTATGGATTGTTGATGTACCTGAAATCCTCAAAACCTTGCAGTAGTAGCGTAGTGTTGCATCAGAATGTCAGGGTTACGTGAGCTTTGTCAGTGCTGTCTGCGTGAATCTGCCCATGGACAGGTGACCTGAAAAGCGGCAGAGAAAATGTTAAAACACTTGCACCTGAATCTTGAACAGTGTATTGAGGAAATCAGCAGTGGCTCGGCATCCTAATTAGCTGACGCTGCAGAAGCATTTTAACCGTGGCGCGCGGGCTGAGTATGGCCTAACAGAACAACTGATCTGATTTCGAGTCAGCTCCCTGCTGCCTCCTTTCCCGAGAGCTTCTCACATGAGGGCAAGGAGCAAGCTGCAGGCAGGGGGAATTGGTGTCGCTGTGGCTTTCTCTCGAGAGAGAGACTGCTGGACCGTTGGAGCTGTGCGACGTAGAGCTGGGGAGTGCATGGAGGTCCAGTCATGTGGTGGGAAGGCACATGCACCTGCTGCGAAGAAACAAAAGGCTTTTCTGCAATTCGTGTCGTCAGTCCGGTGGATTATTCTCTGCTTCAAGCTTCATATGGAGAAGGTGGTCTTCAGAACGGGATGAAACTTGCCAGTGTCTGTAGAAGAGTCTCTTACTTTTGATACAGACCTCAAAAATGGTGTAGGAAAGAGTCTCTTAACACCAAAGCTAGTTCCTGTTAGTGGCAGTAGACTTTGAAGAAGGGACTGTGTTAGTGTGAGAAAGCCAAAAGTGGCTTTTTCTGGAAACAATCAAGGCAGTGAATTATGTGACTTAATCACATGGGCAAAAAATACTGCATTTCTCTGCCACAGAGGTGCTGTTAGAGCACCAACAGGTAGTCTTTTGTGAAACTTCACCTGGTCAGCATGGAGAATACTGCGGGGGGTGGGGGGAGAAGACGCGTGGGGGGAGAAGACCCGTCCTGCAGAAATCCTTCAATACAGGCCTGTCGTGGATGTGTTAGTGAAGCAATGTAGGAACCTGGAAGAGGTACGATCCATGCAAAATTCTTGGAAGTGAATACAGTTGATTGCAAAGGTTGAACAGTATGAAGGCTGTGGAAAGAGCAGTGGTGACAAGATGGCAAGGAGGTGATTCTGAGAAAGGGCTATTTTTTTCCTGCAGAAGTTTTACAGAAGAGGCTTGGGCAGAAGGAAAATGAAAATCTGATCTGTTACAGTGGGGATTTGACATGAAGATGGAGAGCAGGCGTGGAAGAGAGGAATGTAGCAGAAGAGGGAACGATGAGCAAGAATGATAGCTATGGAGGATATGGCAGGAAGAAGTCAGAACTGATGCAGAAGTGAAGTTGAGATTGTTTCACTCTCTGAATAAAAAACATTGCACATTGGGAGGATGCCAGGAGGTGCAGTGTGACTGGAGAGATGGCTGCTTAAGCCTGGTCTGGCAGCATACCTGCCCAACCTACAAATCTATTGCTTTCCATTTCAGAATGGTGGAGAGGGAAGTACTGAATTTAATTGGCATTTATCACGTCAGCTTATTCTTTGCGTTTTACCTGACAACTCCAATATATGACTGCAGATTTTAAAAGGAAAGCTCTTGTCTTCTGCTGCAATTGCTTGCTGCGTGCCTGGAATTTAAAGTAGATAAAACTAAGCAAAGAAAAAAACTGAAGTCCTGTTTCTTATATAGTTTGTTTTTTCCAGGTGCTGTTTTAATTGACCAATACTGTAACCCACTGTCAGACATCTGCTTAAAAAGTGTCCAGGCACAGGTGGATGATATCACAGATAAAGTGCGCAAAGTCCTGCGGACGAAAAACCCAAGGCACCCCAGCTTGGCTTCCAAGGCAGGTACTGTACAGAAACATATGCTTTAACGCAGAGCATCTCTGGAGGCCTCGGCAGAGGCAGACCAGGTGAAACAGCTGTTGAATTATTGCAGCTTAAAGCTGGTGTTCTTTATCCCCTGGCAAGCATATTCTGACATTGGCTTAAACCATCATTCAGGAAACAGCCATTTGGTCAGTCACGGGAACTCAGTAGCCCAGGGTTGCCTGTCCCTCTGATGCTGTCTAGGCAAAAAGGATTGGCAGGGGAATTCTTCTTTTCCCCATTTTTCCCTGAAGCCTTAAGTAGTCTTCATGTGTAGCGGAGCTGTGGGACAGGGGATCGACCTCTTTTCCTCTGCAAGTCTCAAAAGGTCAGCAGCAATGGAAAAGATTTGTGCCTTAACATCTCCAAAGGTCGGGCAGCGTCTTGCTCCTTGTTTTTTATAACCGTTACCTAACGTTTGCTGTCTTTCAAAGAGAGAATGAGCGATCTGTCTGTATCTGTATAGCCGGAGTGGCCAAGCTGGGACTCCGGAGCGGGGAAAGCACGCTTCCCATGCCGGAGCAGCGTGGCATGTCCAGCTGCCGTGCAGTGCTGGCGCAGGGTGGTTGGGATCCGGTCCTCCAGCCCCGAAGGGAAGCGTGGCCGCAGCGTTGCGCAGCTGGGGTGCAGAGCAATCTGCTGAGCCAGGCCACGCTGCGAGCAGAGCACTGGGGCTCTGCCGTGGTCAGCTCCAGCCAGGCTCTTGACTGACTTGAGATGAAATCTCTTGTGTTCTCAACCCATGTGAAGAATTTTGATATGAGGTTCGTTGCAGAACGGCTAAGTACACTTGTTTTCTCAGTCTTTATTTCTTTTCATGTTTTTTTTAGGAGAGGTTGTGATTCCAGAAGTGGAGCTTCAGCGGCAGGTACTTGATGCTATGAATTGTGTCCTATACGAGCAGTTAAAATACAAAGGAAATGAGCTGGATTACTATAACTCCCTGAATTCATACATTCACCAGGTATGTATATGTTAGGTGAAAAAGGAGGCTGCAGGGCTTAAGATGTTCTATTTGTGGTGTTTCTTTGTCTGAAAGTAGTCAGACAAATAATTCTCTCTGAAAATCAGCTTGCTGTAAAGTCAGTATGATGTGATCTCTTAGTGCGTGTTCTGTCAAGTTGGTGTATTTTCGTTTGTGAAATCAGACCTTGACGGGGGTTGTGTTTTGCTTAATATCCCACATATTTTTTTTATCACATTCTTATCCCCCAGGTTTTGATCCGCAGAACAGGAATTCCCATCAGTTTGTCTGTGCTTTATTTAACAATTGCCAGGCAACTGGGAGTCAAACTTGAGCCAGTCAACTTCCCTAGCCATTTTCTGCTGCGATGGTGTCAAGGAAAAGAAGGGTAAGTGATCTGCTGAATTTTGAAGTTCTGTCCACAGTAATAAAAGCCAGAAAGCATCTGCAGCTCCAGACCTATTCCAGAATGTTTGATTATTTTCTGTCTGTAATTATAACATGTATGGAGGAAAGGATCAGACCTCTAAAGAAGTTTTCCCAGATCTCAGAATTGCTGCTGGTAAATGATATCAGGTTTCCTGAGTGTGAAATAATAGTAACCACGAGGTAATGTTTCTCTTATTTAAGAAGGTTACGAAAAACTGACAATAAGAAAGAAGGTGCTGATGTCATGTAGGCTTTCATACAAAACACTTGCTGGAGATCATTGCTGTTGTTCTGTGCATTCATTGAATTCTCTGAGTCAGTGCAGGATACATCTTTGACCAGATCATGATCAATTTACAAAAATCTGTATTTTGTGAATGACACCAGCAGTCCAGCTGGGAGCGATGGTTTTGTCTACGTATACCCCTTTTGGCACTAGGCTTCAGATGTCGTATGCATGGGCTGTGTTACACTTCCCAGTGCAGTGTCGTAATATAATCTAGCGATAGATACAGCAAACCTGAAAATATCTGAAGCAAAGAACTGGCATGATGGAGTGCAAATGTCCCCTTAGTTTCTCTGTCTTTCCCAATGTATGTTTCTCTGAAGAAGAAGCTAGGAGGAGGGAGAAGGTAGCAGGTAATCTCTGTTTAGGAGGGAGCTGAGGTATGAATGACACTCTTAAAAACAATCTTGAAAGTGCTGAGGGAAGAACGGAAACAGGTAGTCTTGCTTTACCACAAGACCCCTCATCACAATTTAGTTTCCCTGTTGTTCTTTAGAAGCACAGATATTTTTGACTACACCTACATCGACGCCTTTGGGAAGGGGAAGCAGCTGACGGTGAAGGAGTGCGAGTACCTTATTGGCCACCATGTGACTGAGGAGTTCTATGGAGTGGTGACTTCAAAAGAGGTCTTGCAGCGTATGGTGGGAAATCTCTTAAACCTTGGCAAGCGGTGAGTTGTAACTGAGGGTCATCTGGCCCGTAAGGCCTGTGGAAAACAGGGCCCCAAGTACACTGTCTGCGTGTCCAGTAGTGCTTTTTCACAGTATTTGAGTGAGTGCTTTAAAAAGGTCTCAGTCACCCCAGGGGAGCTTGAAAATTCTGTATGTCGTGTTGCATTGTCTGGTTGCCTTTAATCATTCGCAGCAGTATTGTGTGGAAGCAAGAATATTTAGTAAAGCTGGTTCCCCTCACGAAAATGGACAGATCTTCTTTTTTCTTTGTGAAAAGGGACAGTCTGCTCTTCCCTTAAGAGCAGAAACCTTCATCATGATCTGGTAAGCGTAACCCACGTGCTCGAAAGAGCGGTTTCGAAGGTACTGTTGGTTTGTAGAAAATCTGGTTTTATTTTCAAATACCCCTGATAATCACTTTCCCAATTAGCTGTAGATAGACATCATGGAGTGAAAGGTTAGCGGTGGACTTGGTAGCGCTAGATTAACGGTTGGACTCGACGACCTTCAGGGTCTTTTCCAACCTAAATGATTCTATGATTCCTTCAGGTGTATTAAGCTAGGGGAAAGCAGATTTCGAAAGGCAATGACTTGGAGAGTGAGTTCTTGGTGTAGGGTCATTTGACCGAGCAGAATACCAATGCAGTGGGAGGGTAGAGTCCAACCATCAGTTGTATAGTGTTTTTCCTTCTGAGCAGGCTGTTGGATGTGAGGAGTGAGGGTTGGCCCGGAGTCACTCTTACTGAATGGGCATGCCTGTACCTGTAGCATCGGTTTTGGTGACTGTCCCTGTACCCGCAGAGCACTGGGGGTAGGGGTTGTAGAGCTAGCCTTACAATTGAGTTTCTTTTTTGCTGGCAGAGAAAGCACTGATCAGTCTTACCAACTCTTGAGAGACTCGTTGGATCTGTACCTGGCCATGTATCCGGACAATGTGCAGCATCTAATGCTCCAGGCTAGGTTATACTTCCACCTGGGAATCTGGCCAGAAAAGGTACTTCGCCACTCGGTCGTGTGTTTGCTGGTAGGCTAAGCGCTGTTAACACTAGTCTATTGATTTCTGGACTGTGTCAGCTTGCGTTACAGTCTGCCACGAGTTGTTTCTGTAATAAACGCCATCGAACGAGTTATCACGTTTCAGAGAATCAATTTCTGCTATATGAAGCAGGGAAAAGAGGAGGATTCTGTCTTGCTTGCCCTAGGGGAGACTTGTGAGCAGCCTCGAGCCTGGGTCATAATTTATGGTTTACTGCCCAAGTCTGACAGTTTATCTTACAACCAATACTGTGGACTTTCATCTGTAAGTTGTGAGAGCATTCTTTTTGGTTTATGCCTAGATTACGGTAGTGGTGTTAAAACTCTTGCTGGACTCATGAAAAAGGAGCAGTTACCTTATCAAAAAACTTGTAGGAAACTATCTTTTATAAATACAACCAAAGCTGTTCTCTGAAACCTTAGCCACACCATCAGTGGCTCTTGTGAAAAAGCAGCTTAAAGAAGAATCCCAAGGATGGGAATGCTACTGTGGCCCTTAGCCTAGAAACTCAAGTTCTGCCATCTTGTGAACGTGGGAAAGAGGGTGAAGACACCTACAAGTTGTCTGAGTTGTCGTCCGTGTCTTTCACTGAATTTGAGGGAGGCACAGGGAGGAAGCAGGTAGCTTGGAAGCTATTGTTTTTCAGTGTGTCACAACAGCAAAGAGGTGTTCCTTTTCTACTTTAATTCCTGTACCGCTTCAGAGAAGCCCACACGCTTGGGCAATGCCTGTGCCATGTCCAAATGGGAGGTTTGGGTGAGGGGGCAGAAGTATTGGCTGAACAGCTGAGCAGAAAGCAAAGCTCTTCCTACCAAATGAACTGAAGCTCAGCACTGCTGGAGAGGCTGCCTTCCTTTTGAAGAGCAAACTGTGCTAAGCTTGCCGTTCCTTTCTTGTGGCAGCAAGTTTCAGGGTCGCCACAGAAGAACCAGCATGAGCTAAGAAATTGTGTGCAGGGGGGACTTGCTGGGCTGAAACAGCAACCGTAGGTAAATAGGGGACAGCGAAGTGAAGCGCTGAAGTATCTTCCTTACCCTTTCTGGCGCTGAGTGATGTGTTTGTACGGCGCCACGGCTTTACCTGCTCGTGTTTTGCTGCCCCTCACAACAAGTAATACAAGCTGGGTTTTACATGTCGTTTCTCTGCACCACATCGCCAGATGCAATGAAGATGTGCAAAGTCGGACTGTTCAGTATTGCATCCTCGTATGCATCCAGTTGTTCCAAGCTATCGGGCAGGACTGTAGCGTGTCAGAGAGCATGCTCGATGTCTGACGGAACAGAAGGTACCAGATTTAATAGAGGTCCGCCAAATTTATGGGAAGTGGTACAAATTCTTACAAGTCAAGCAGAGCTAGCCAGACAGTTGTCCTAAATGTTTGCAAATAGCAGTAAATTAAATTGCCAAGAATCTCTGGTAGCTATGGTTGTTGTGCTAGGCCTTCCCCTTTCTGTGGGATTTTTCAGGACTTTCACATCTTGTTTAAGATGCCAGCCATAGAAATTCAGGTGGCTGAGAAGCCTGAGCTGTGTTTCTTCTTCTCATACCTAATTACTCACCTGTTCTTCTGAATTTATTTTCTTCATATCTTGACTGACATTCGTGCTCGATAGCCTGAGATTTCTGTTCCTCTGCTGCTGCTGCTCTGACCTTAGTGTTGATCAAAACTTCCAGTGTGTGATCAAGGAGACAAACCTTTTGCTAGCTGCTAAGGTGTGTCAGGTTTTGGAGCTGTGGCAGCACTTGAGGTATTTGAAGGTGGAATGGATGTATCTGTCTTTTCCCAACCTGTTT
>Ga0181612_133372_pt1 | contig 14374 bp, 9 predicted proteins | sample HoacroProtozoa21_FD_119630 | JGI IMG/M metagenome (GOLD analysis project Ga0181612, IMG submission 119630) | Hoatzin crop microbial communities from Cojedes, Venezuel. Combined Assembly of Gp0051906, Gp0051904, Gp0051908 | reverse complement strand
GCTGAGTAGCGGTGTGTGTGCTCCCTGCGTTTGTGTTCTCCCCCTTTGGTGGAAATATACAACATATTTTTTCCCCCCCCCCCCCCCCCCAAGGCTGGCTTACTGCCTCTCTGTCATGGCTGTAGATCAGGTGAAACTCGAATTTTATGGCCTTTTTTAGCTACATTTCTAACAAAATACAAGCCCAGAGTTAAATAGGAATGAGAAGCAGAAGTTAGAGCTTACCTGGGAATATTATGTTCTCCACCTTTTCATGCTTTCTGTTTAAAAGAATAAAATAAAAAGGTGCTCAGAGGGCTGCTGTCTTTAGGGCTAAAAGCCAGGTGAAAAATGTTCTTGGAGGGCTGCTTGCTTTCGGACTAAAAGCCTTGTCGTTTCCTTCAGGAAGTGTAGGAGCCTGCTTGATTGCACACCCTAGGGATCGTGCCATTAACTTCCCCCTTGACTGCGTTCAGTGCAATGCGTGCAAGCCCTGAGTGTGTCTTTTGTGATAATTTGCATAATCAAGAAAAACCCACTGAATGGTTTGTTTTGTAGACTGCTTCTCTTTATGGCAGGGTTGGCGTGTGCTGCGCAATCGCCGTATCTCTCTTTGCTGGTAGCTTCTTAAATAAAATGTCATTTTTGGAATGTTTCCTTTGAAGAAGGGTTGAAGAAAACAGTGTAGGCTTTGTACGTAATCAGTGCTTGTTAATGAATGACTCAAATTTGGCATGAATTGTACAGAGGTTTCAGAAGGCCCCGATGAGTGGGATTGGAGAGAAATATTTTCTCTAGCTGTAGAACTGAGAGGAGTGTTTAGAGGTGGCGATCAAACTCCCTGCTTTCAGGAGGATGAAGTATTAGAAATCGTACAGATATATGCCTAAGCAATGGAAGGCTCATAAAAAGGTTGCGGTTTAATTCATCCGTATTTATAGAGGACAAAGTTCTCTGTTTGCATCATAGCAATCTGTGACGTGTTCCAGAAAACCCCAACAAAACGTCGTATTCGTGTTGTTTGAAGCCTTTCTTGTACCGTAACTCTCCTGGCTTCTGTTTTATGGAAACATTACTCATCTGACTTATTTCTTCATAACATCATTTGTTCCATGCCCTGTGTTTTCCGAGTGCAGTTTCCCTTTAATCCATTAACAGTTGAAGATGAATATTTGGCAGTGCTTGGTTCTACTATAAACAAGTTTCCAACAGTGAGCGAGTTATTTTCATAACAAATGCATGTTGAGAAATCCATGGCTGAGCAGTGATATATTCTATGACTCCTGAATGTTTTAATGGAGAAAAAGTCTTTGTACGATATTTGCCTGGTAGGGAGAATTTAAACAAGCTTTTATTATTATAGTATTTTGCCATTAGCAAGGCTAAAAACACTTACTGCTTATCGCTGAGCAAAAAATAGAGCATAAAATTTAAAATGGAAAAAAAACCACCAACCAACCTGTAGGGAAAGGTTTCAAGCCAGCAGTTACCATCTGTGAACTCTGCTCTATTCAGCTGATCTTAAAACTTCCATTGACTTCTTTTTTTCTTTAGGGGAAGTGAAATCTTTTCTTACAGCGCTGCAGTTCCTGGCCAGAGTAGCAGAGGGAGTCTGTCAGATGACTCCTTGGGCGTGTGTACCTTTAGGGTACTTTGCTGTTCTGAGCCGATTAAATGCAGCATTCTCCATCTGGACACGAGTGCAGGAGATGCACGTGTGAAATGAAAAGACCTTCTGTTACCTGATGGCAGAGCTAGAGGCTGTGCCGCGGGTTGAGCTCTGCTGAGAGCATTTGTACCCCATCCCGGCTTCGGAGACGTTGCCGCAGTGCTCGGTGCCTTTGGGTCTGAGGGTGGATTGTGCAGCTCTGGGCTCAGCCGCGTACTCTCAAGACTGCCTCAGCGTGGTTGCATCTGCTTTCTGTGATCATGTTTGGTAGTGTTTGGGAAAGCTTACTGAGTAGAGCAGATTTAAACTTCTGATGCTATCAGGTGATTTTTGTGGGAACTCCCGCTCCGTTCCTGCGCAGATACCAAGTGCGGTTTAGCTCGAGGCGGGATCCTTGCGGCACAGCGACCATTCGTGAGGCTTTGGTGTCTGGCTGCTGCCTCTGTGGCTTCAAGAACGCGGGAAAGAGAGTCGGAGCAAATACTCCTGCTCTGTTACTAGTTCATCACGCCGAGCATCTGAGGTCGCTAACTATTACAGCCCACAGTGGGGCTAATATCTTGTAAACAAGAGCACATAAGGTCTGAATTAGGATGACTTGCATAGTTATTTGCTGTTACAGTGTTTTTTCCTAGTGTGTTCTGCATAACTGGAGTGAAAAGGAATAATATTTAAGGAGGAAAAACCGAGGGGATAATAATGTCAGCTGAACCTGGGAATGGGCGGGGAGGGAGGAGGAAGATTCCCGCACCCCAGCTTGTTTGCAGCAGGGAGAATGTGAATGACTTCTTTAGTGGGAACAGACGCTTCTGAATCTTGGGCAGGTCAGTTGTGAGAAATGGCTGGGAGTCATAGGTGCTGCTCTGAAGGGAAATGGAGGAAATCTGAATTTCTTTGGGATCTTTAGCGTAAAGTCTGGAAGAGTTCAGTGGAGGGAATGTCTGAACCTGTAGCAACCTTCCCCCTAATCCTGGGAGCTGGGCAGGAAACCTGGTGGCAGAAGCAGCTGGCGCATGTGTTTGTGTTAGAGATCAGAAGAAAGAACTGGAAAACTAACTGGAAAATATTAAAATGTGCTGAAATATTTTGCCCGTGTAAAGGAGTGTGTTTATAAAGACTTGAAAGAAAGCTCTCCATATAAAACAGTGTTAGTGCCTTAGAATTGTGTTTGCAAAACTAGTCCTGTTTATCGCGTTATTTTGTAAGCAGTCCAGACCCACTCACTGTGTCGTTCCCTTGGCTGCTCTGAGGCAGGCTGTCTAGGTCTAGAATGGAGTCCTTCACACTGGTATAGCTGAAGTTAAATACATTGTTACCTGCATGTAGTAGTATGAAATTTTGTGCAAATATGAGTCAGACCGGAGAAAAAAAAAAAAATCTCTTTCTTCCCCTTCAGCTCAACGTGATTATCAGATCGTCGCTGCAGAATCTCGGAGAGAAGATCGATCAGCTGAAGGACTTACTGCTTCGGGCTGTGTCAACACACCAGATGTATCTGTGTAAACAGCTCACTGACCTTTCTGTGTTGTGGGAGAGGGTGGAAAGATGTGCTATAATTGCTCTGCCATGCAGTTAGGGTTTTTCCCTCATTCCAGTTTTAGAAGGCTTTGTCACTAGAACTTTTTCCATGCTGCTGTTTAATATTTTCATTGCAGCTGTAAGCATAGGAAGATTTGAGAGCCTGGGCACCTCTGGTGTGGTGGGCGTGAGGCTGGCGTTGGTTATGTTTGTGTCGGAGCTTAACAAGATGATCTGAAAAATCTCAGAGCTGCCCTTGTCTTGGCTGTGCACTGTGCCGACACGGCTGACGGAGAGGCTGCTCTGTGAGCTGAGATCACTCGTCGAGCAGAAAACCCGCCGGTCTGTTACTGTCTGGTGGCTCAGCCACTGGCTGCAGGAGAGCCGGTGCTCGGAAAGAGGGAGGACGGAGCCTTGTTCAGGGTGCGGGCGGGGACTGGGCAGCCCTGACTTGGACTGACTTAGGGAGCAATGGAACTGCGTCTTCAGAATGATGTGAAAGCGCTGTAAAATACGCCTTAGAAAGGAATCACAGGCTGTCTCCTAGGAGCGTTACCCCGTGGCCTGGCCTGGGTTTGCTGCTCTTTCCAGATGCTGGGACAGTCAGGCTTAAGGAGTCAGAGAAGCATGTCCGTCTCCCTGAAGACAGCCAGCAGCAGTCTGATTTAATGAATGAATGTTTCATATTTCAAGCTTATTACAGCAGAAATCTCTTCTAAGCACAGACCCCCTGAGTGCTGTGCTGATGGCCAGGGGTAAAACTTTCCTCCAGTGAGTGCCTGAGAGCAGACAAATGCTACTGCTGTGGCACAACACAGATGCATATCAGTTCAGCTGTTGCATAACCTACTGAGCAGTACTTGGAAGAGAGTTAGTAGTACTTCAAAATGTCACAAAGATTAATTAAAAAAAAGCAAACATATGTCGCCCATCGAAGCTGCAGCACTTCAGGGCACCTTTCAGAGATATTGCATGAATCATTTTTCTGCTGCGTCAGTGGCTGTCGGGGAGTTCTACTGATGAACTGCAAGTGGAAACAGATGCTCAAAATACACTTTTGATTGTTTGCTGACCACCTGGCTGGGAGCTGCTCACCTGCTCTGTGTTACGAGCCTCCAGTGAAAGAAGATGTGACATACCCTGCTGATTTCAAAAACTCTGCTCTGTTTGGGCCTGCCACTTTTATATCATAACAGTATAAACTGGAGCTCTTTTAAGACGACTCATCCTTCCCTGAACTTAACCCATGCAGTACTCTTATACATTATCAGTGTTACAGAAGAGGTCAACTGCCTAGGACTTCTTAGTAATACATGAAAGAAGGGTTATGTTGGGTTTTGGAGGGGGAAGTACTGTTCTTAATACTTACACTAATTTGGCAGTCAGTAGCCTTCTAGTTCTCTTACTGCTTTGAGATGATGACCTGAAGATTGCTCTGTGGTCACTGTAGGAGACTTTCTCTTTGAGATCTGTAAACTTCAGAAACACATTTAGAATAACAGCAGATTTCATTCAGAATAATGTGACCTGTCCTTCTCTTCTGACGTTATAGCCTTTTTTTTGAGTTAAAATAGTTACTGGAGTTAATTTTGATGATCAGGAGATCTGATTTATTTTAAGAATGTATAACAAGTATTTTTTTATGCAATAACATTGAAGTTTTTCAGCGTTTTGACGTTTGGTCCTTAACCGAGTATCATCAGCACACAGCTGGAGGGAGACAGGAGGCAGAATTTGGTGGATGACCTTCTCACACGACAGAGACAACTTCAGGCATCTTATAAGAACGAAGACACAGAACCAGATGTGATAAGGTATGGCATCGTCACCTCAAATGAACAGTGTGATTTGTGCTTTGAGTATGTCTGAAAGTAGTGTTAAATGCATCCGTTGACCTCTACGTGTAGCAAACTGTGGTTTCACTTGCTTAGAAATCATGTGTGTTTTCAAGTGAGGGGGGCGAGGGCATGGGGAATTGCTTGGAAGAGGCAGTAGCTGACTTGGTGTTCTAGCAGAGTCGGTCTCTGGGTTGGACTGATGGGTGTCAGCACACAAGGGCTACGTGAATTGTTGGAAAGGACGCTGTGCGGGTGAGGCTTAAGCTTCAGGCAGTCCCCAGTGTTTGTATTGCGTAGCAGTCAGCGGGGGGGCCTTCAAATGGATTACATTTTAATTTCTATTTTGCTGTGTCCTTTTCAGCTGGGAAAAATAATTATGGTTAATAGCCTTCAAGTTGTCCTTTCCTTATGCAGTTCTCATATAGTCCCTTTCTCGTGGAAGAAGTTGCATCTGTCATCTCTATCAGGCTGTTAGAAAGAATCCAACCCTGGTGGTCTCTGTCAGATGGGGACGAAAGGCAGAGCCTTTTCTTGGAGTGTGAAATTCGGGCCTCTTGCCTGAGTTAAGAAATTACTAGCAGTGTGCAAGTTGGGTTTGGTGGGAGGCACTCAGGTGCTGTGTCCACAACATACAAACCATGTTAGGCATAGACTTGGTATATAATTATATAAAAATATATCTTTTACTGCAGATGCTGCCGTTCTGTACACTCAATGTGCAGAGGGATAAGGAAGGATGGGTTGTTCATAGTGCTTTGTTAGTGGCTGTTTGAATCTTATGCGTTTCCAGTTAGGTCAGCAGCAGCTTTTCCCTGTGGAATTCCCACTCTTGAGTATTTGGTCCCATTGACTGTACTTCAGAGTTTTTGGTAGCTTTGGTTTCTGCATGAGCATGCGTGTGTCTTGCTGATGAGCTCCTTGCAGCTGCTTCACATCCAGGAGCTTTTACATATCACTGAAATACCGAGTTAAAAGTGCTTGCTAAGCAGAAGAATTCAGAGATTCTTTTGAATTTGTTACACTTCTCTTTCCTTTCCCAGTTCAAATAGCATAGCCAACCTTCCCTTTTCTCCTTATTCCTCCTCTTTTCTCCTGTGTTTTTGGTGACATCCATGCTGGTCAAGAGCGAGTATCCTGGGTTCAGCCTGGAGCTCTACACGTGTTACAGATGGCCAAAAGGCTCTGCTGACAAGGCTCTGTCTCTTCTGCTTTAATTATTCGATGATTCTGTGACTGGAGATGTGAGAAGTCTCTAGTGTGTTGCCTGCTCTGGGCAGTCCATGAGCTGATCCGGCTTTCTGAAGTGTGGCCATCCCTGCTGTGGCAGGGCAGCGTTGGCGGGTTGCTTCTCTGGAGTGGCAGAGGGCGACGATTCAACCTAGAGCTGACCTGGTGTGAAGGTGTTGAGGCAGATGGGAGGAAAATATCAAAATGCCATGGTAATTTCAAACTCAGTTAGAAATGATGAGGGAAACCAGTATTTTCTAGCACAAGATAACATCAGAGACAGTATTTATTAGCTAGTGTTGCAAGTCTTGAAGTTTTATAGTTCTCTTTTAACTTCTTTAATTAAAAATGGATATAACTATGCCAAGTATTTGCTGCCTGCTGAATTCACACCCCTTCCATGTTCTCCCTTGTGGGTCTTGTGTTCAGTGTTGCGGGCAGAGATGCAGCCGAATCCTGTGCCAGTAAGTCAAACCTTTCTCTCTTGCCCGAGCCTGGCCTGCATGTGGGTCGCTGGCGAAGGAGCTTGTCTCCCCTGCCTGCCATACTGCTGGTAGGGACAGAAGATGACGGCTTCTGTAGGGTTCAGCTGCTGTTTACAGGACTGGGTTTCTCTCAAATTGTTGCAGACGTCTGGAACAGCCTGCTTTGGATTTCAGTGGGTGGCAAAGGCCTCTGCTCAGTGTGTCTGAAGTCTGAAAGTCAGCTTTTCCCACTGCATTAGAAAAATCAGCACGTGTTGTTTGATTAAGTTCTAGCAGTGACACTTTTCTCTGGTTTTGTAGTGGCTTTCCATATCTAATCCATCTCTGATGTGACAGCACACATTTTCAGAAGTCTTTTTCTTTCCAGCAGTCATTCCTTTCATTAACCTTCTTGCACCACTGATCACATATTTATTGTCCCCATGGCCTGTAACTGTGAAGGTTTTACTAGAATTAATCTTCGTTTATATTTGGTCACCATTCAGTGAGTTTTACATCCTTTGAAAACTGCTATAAAGGTATTTCTGATTGTGAAATACGGTGGCCTTAATGCTCTTAGTATTTATCCTAACTGACAACTTGGGCCAGAACACAGGCAGGACACTACATTACTTTGGTATAGCTTTAGTTTACCTTCCGGCGTTGTCGGCCCTAATTAAGATGCAACTGGAATTTTCCAGGGGAAAGGTTGTGCTGTTTACACGACTCCGCCTGAGCAGAGTCAGTTAAATTTTCTTTAACTGGTTTTCAATAGGCAATTTCGGCATCTTCTCCGCTCTTTTCTCCTTGGAAAGAGATCTGTGCAGGTTATTACAACGGAGACTTTAATGGAGCAGAGATCCCCGTGGTTTCACACCATTTGAAAGGGAGAAATGGAAAAAGCAACTAGAAACACTGACTTTCTGGAAATGACAATATGAAAATTTTGTGAGTCTTTAAACATTTGCAGAGCCAAAGGAATCAAGAGTATTCCTCCTCCTGTCTGACCAGGTGGTCAGTATGTAGAAGTCTATGTTGATCACCGGCGAATAAGTAAATTGTGTGTACTTTAACATGCCTTTCTTGCTTTCTCTTTGAATTTCTCAGAAATATAGAGAACTTTTGACAGCTGTGGGACACAAAACACCTGAAGTAATAGCTACCCTAGGTAACTTTTAGAAGAGTCTATATATATATATTTCTTTTTTTTTAATGCAGGTTACTGTTTTTTCTGTTTAAAACCTTTTCTGTGAGTTGTAAGGTACTTAGGTCTTAATCCAAACAGGCGTTTTGCCTGATACCAAATAAGTATCGAGTGCCTGCCTTTAATCAATAAGCCATTAGATGCTTAAGTGCATTCGTGAATCTGGCTGTTGTTTATGGAGGAGCAAAGGCTCTTTGGAAAATAAGATTAAAATAGTCAGTTGTTTAGGTGCCTTTTAAACTCCTTCTTTCTTTCCTTCCTCACTACCAGTTACTGTTGGAAGCCCTCCTGGCTGCTGCTGCGGTGTTCTGATGTTGGATGCGATTAGCCTTGTATCTAGGAGATGGAGGGAAAGGGTAGAGCAGGTGAATTCTCCACCCAGAAACGCACACTTGAGAACCTCTGAGGCTTGAGCCATGAGATCAAATCTAGGGGCTGGGGCAGGGTTTTTCCGGCATTAACATGTCTTTGGCCCTGTAATCATGAGCCAGCATGGTCGTAATTGTCTCAACACCCTTCTCATGTACTAAACTGTGTCTCCCATCACACCGCTCGTCACCTGGAAGCACTCTGTGGTTGCAGCGTGTGTGGACATGAGTGTGGGGTGCAGCTCTTGTTCGGCTCGCCTCAGAGCCCGAGGGTCGTACCCACCCCAGGCTGAAGGGAGGTTCCAGTAAGACAGTGAAGTCTCCTCGGTTTGGCCTGTGTTCAAGGATCTGTTTGCATCTCTTCCTTCACAGCATACCAGAGGTTCCTTAAGGACCTTGCTGAAGACAGGACTGTGGTTATGGGACAGCTGTATACACATGCATCTGTAGGGAATAGCAAAGAAAAGATACTTAAACACAACAGAGGAAAGTAAGTCAAACCCCATAATTTTAGGCCTTATGCTTAGGTTGTGCCTGCATGCCTGCTATTAATGCTTAACGCTCATTTGCCTCAGGAGAACAGGCTGGTAGGAGGGCAGCTTTCAAGGCTGACTCCATGCCTTGTGTTTCGCCTCCTGAGTTTGCTCAAAACTACGTGGAGTTTCCTGCCCGAGGTTGTTTCCATAGCAGGAGTGTCACGGTGGTGTTCTGGCCCGGGCGTGCTGGGTCTGTAGTGAGAACACATGCCAGGCTGAGACCTGCTGGGAGGCTCATGCTCTTGTTGCTTGAGGTCAGGCAAACGTCAGCATAAACTTTGTGCTGTGTCTTGCCCCAAAAGTGTGGGACCGAGGGGGGAGTCCATCACCTTGGGTGCAGGATGCAGCTGATGGGGTGGTTGAGCATTTTGTGGATGGGACAGATAGTCTTACAGGATTAGATTTGTCCCTGTGCCTCTTCTCTGGATGTATCTGGAAAAAATTCTCCTTTCTTATAATTCCCTTGTTCCTGAGGAGTGCAAGTGGGCTGTAGAGGTGAGGCTGTTTCAACGAGGACTATATAAATGGTTTTATAATATATTTAGTATTGTGCTATGTACAATCTTGCATAGAAAATAAGGGAAGGTGTAGAAAGGAGATAGTAATATTTGATAACAAGGTTGATCTCTCAAGGAAATGTTTATTGCAGTCTATGTTTTGAGAGTTTATGTAGGAAAGTGAGATGACTGCGAAAGAAAATGTGAGTGTAAACCTTGTTATAAAGTTACAGCCTTCGCTGGGGTCGCTTGCCCTGGTGTAGGAGTATCTCCTCTGTGTAGTTTCTTTCCACAGCCCCACCACCCTGTCACTCAGCGTTTGGAGTGGAGGTGTTATTCCGAGAGCAGCGTGTTGGCACAGCCGTACAGGCACACTTCCAGCTGGTGGCTTGCTTCGTGCTGCTCCTCCGTGGGCACGAGGTGCTTGGGAGCCGCTCGTTCTGCCGCGCGAGTGCAGAAGCTGCCGTCCCTGGGTTGTGGACAGGAACTGGTGGTTCCAGAGGGGCCGCAGAGGACCTGTGTTCTGCAAATCGGCTGGCCGGCGTCCCGTGCGGCAGGTGGCTTGTGCACCTTCCAGTCATCGAAGCCAGTGGGACCAGTTAACTGAATCGCAGGTGAATGGTGTCAAGAGCAGCACGGCATTTCCTCAACCGTGAGATGTGCTGCTCTCGGGCCTAGTGCTGGTGGAACCAGGGAAATCCTCTGCCAGCTGCGGGGAATGCTGCTCCTTCTGTAGGCTTCCCGTCGGGAGCGGTGCCTGGGGGAACGTCTCCTCCTGGGAAGGTACCTGGAGGGGATTTGGAAGTGCTTGTGCTCATGTGGCTTCTCCCATTTTTTTTGGAGGGAGAGAGGGCTTTTGCTGTGTATGTTAAAATTATACTTGTTGTATTTGCTAACTTGGACCTTCCTAGAATATACTGCCTGCCAGTGTGAGCAATTGAATCGTAAGTGAGAGAATACCCCTACTTCTTCACCATTGCCTTGGAGATTGACCTGTGGAGCCAAGCTGAGGTGCCCTGGGCTCTTCAAAGAGCCCCTCTGTACAACTGTATCGTTAAGGGAATGTTCAAGTGATCGTGCAACCAGTTGTCATATGACCCAGGTTTTGTTTAAAATTCAGTCTCGCTGATCAGTCTGCTAAAGCCCTAAGCCTTGATGTGTGGCCTTGGTCTAAAGTAAGTGCTGGTTGACTAATCTAAGTTACTTGGGAAGTTTTATGAGAATTATCAGTGAAACAATGCCTGCTGGAAGATAAGCCCTCCCTTGTCAAGTAGTGACATAGTTCCCTGATTTTAAACCCCATCATCTTTTATACTTGGGTGCATTGCTAAGCCTCGTAATTAGTTAAATCTGCTCCTGTAATCAAAAGCTATCTGCACACTCCACTGCTCTGTGACGGTTTCAAAGATTTACGTGATTAACTCGGCGGAGGCAGTGGGTGGCTAATTGGATAAGCTTTAATCTTCACACCACCAAAGCGAAACGTGGTAAGATCAGAGGAAGGAGGAAGTTATGCTGTGTTCTGTGGGAAGGTAGTTACCAAACATGTCAAAAAGATTATTGTAACGAGCAGACCAGTTGTCATGACCCAACCTACACGAACAGGGCAGATTATGAAGGGGTGAGGGAGAGAGGGAGCGGTGCAAATTATTTCAGATTTGCTTGCCTTGGCTTTTTTTTTTAACAGGCAGAAATAGTTGTGCTCTTTTTAGCAAGCAAAAAACTTTGTGTTCCATTTGCTTTATTTAAGTAATTTTGTCAGGTGTTGTTAACACTAGATTTTGTGTGCTTGCTAATTGAACCGCTGAACTGAGCGGGCTGTGATGATCTTTGCGTCTTCAGAAGTGTAATACCTCCATTGCATTTAGCTTTGTGAAACTGGTACCAGTTGTGAGACTAGAAAATGTAAGAGCGTGTTTAATCCCCCAGAGCAATGCAGAAAGCTAGGTAATGTGTAAAACTGTATTTCAGGGGTCTGTATCTTTGTCTAACCAAGCCCGATTCCCTACCTTGGGGAATACAGGTAAGTTTTAATGGAGGTGCAGCAGGCTGGGGTACAGAAGGATCCCAGCTCCTCTGTTTCAGACGCTGCCCGTGACGGCCACTGGTCGTGGGCACGGCGGGGCAGTCTGGTTCTGCCCTGGAGCCATGTTCCAGTTTCGTCAGGGTGGTGAAGTGAGAGGTTGTGATTTACAGTAAGTGCTTTTTAGTCCTGCAGCAAAAAAAAAAAAACACCCAACTTTTTTTTTTATTCTGACAAATTCTTTGCCTTGAGATGAAGTTGAATGGATATGTTAAAATTTGAAGTGAGAAGTTAAGTGTTCTAGAATGTAACTGCTGTGGATGCGATATGAAGTGTGCAGTGCCCTGCATGCAGACGAGGGCGTACGTGCTTGTAACTTGTGGATGCCCCAGAACTCACAAGGTGGAGAGGAATTATTTTTCGGCAGTGTTGATTCATCTCACGGCCAGGAGATGTCTCCAGTTCACCGTAATTCCGCGAGGAACTCTTAGACACAAGTTCTGGGTTTTGCTTGAATGCCCTTGCTGTAAAACTTCCGTTGTCCCTCGGCGGAGCTGGAGCCGAGCCCCATGTCGGCGGGGCGCGTGAACTCCCAGCTCCACTGATGCTTGTGCAGAGTTCACTTCTTTTGATACAGGGTTTTGACCACAAAATTATTTCCAGCATATGTGTGTCTCAGTGTATCTCATTGAGAAGTGACCTGGACTCAATTAAAAAAAAAAGAAAAACTAAGTCTTAATGTAATTAAAAAGTTTTGAGAATTTGCAAGATCCTAAAAGTGCTCTCTGTTCTTGTTTTGTTTGTGGGGGTGCTTTGGGAAAGAACAGGGCAAAGGTAAAATGAGAATAAAATATGGAGTTTAAAAAAAGCAAAGCAGAAAGCAAAACCTCTTACTTCTGCACTGGTATCAAGGAACCGATGTTATGATGACTCTTACCCCAAATCTGAGCTGCAGTTTGGAGTTCAGGGGTCTCACAGCCTGTCTCAGACTGTTTTTCTTGTAGGAGAAACCAATGAAAAGCTGAAAGGCGGAAAGCAGAAATCTGGTATTGAGAAAAAAATACTTAAGTGGCATTTCATTTTAGTACTTGAATTTATGTGCTCTGGACATGAAAAACTTGTTTTCCGTTGTAACCAGGGAAGTGTCTATAATGCGAACAACCTTGAGTCATAATTCTTTTGAAAGAAAACCCAGAATTTGATTACTCTTTCATTTGAGAGCATGTGTGCCTGGCTTCTTTTTCATGTCGAGGCCAGACTGGGAAATGCAGCAGAGTAACTGTACCTTCCAGCTGCAGTCTTTGCAATGCAGAAATGTTCCCTGTGAGGTTTGGTCAGGATTGCAGAAAATTACTAGTCTCATCTGATTTGCATCTGTATTCATGTGTTGATCCTTTTGCTCTTCGAAGCTTTCAGGTTGTACCTCAGTGTTTTTGTGAGTTTGTGTTTTGATCACATAGCAAATACATGAATAATATGTGTATTCCCAGTAACCCTGTTCTTTTTGTAGCAGTTTTGAATGCTGTGTCTTCTACATGCAAACAATATTTAACATGAATATGTTACACAATATGTGGTATGCATTTCACCATGCAGCTTAATTGTTCACTGCAAAACTAATTCTCTCCCTGCTTTACCAGTTCTAGGAGGTGTTACAGAGCCTGCAAGATGTGTTTGTTGTTGGAGGTCGTCAGATTCTTTTGGGCTGGTTTCTTCTGTGGTTGCAGAGAATCGCGTGGAGTGCCACACATACATACGCCTCTGTCTCTGTCAGCCAGTCTTGCAAGTGCAAATTATACGATGCGTGGGTTTTGTGTTGAAAATAATTTACTGAAGTTATTTTCAGATCTAGCCTAATGACGGGAGGGGTCAAGCGAGGTGTGAGCAACCCGTGGCTCTTGGAAGAAGCTGAGGAAACCAGAGGGCTTGGCTTTGATGATCTCAGGCAGCAGCAGCGCAGGATCATAGAAGGTACAAGAGTGATTCTGTTTATGAGCATCGCTAGGGCTCTGAGAGGAGCTCTCATGAGAAAGTTGATACAGTAACCTGTGCTGAAGCTTCGATTATCTGGAGATGTCAAATGTAATAGTTCAGGTGGTTGTTTTATGTATTTGCAGGAGCAGTATTGTGTTTGCAATATTCTTAATTGGAAGCATCTTCTTATATCAAACTGTCAAAGACCTTATGGGGCATCCCTGATTTTGCTGATAATCATGGATTTGGTTTGCAGTGGAGATACCATTACCCTCAGTGCAATTAATGAGATTACTGCTGTTCTTCAGGCCAGGGTGCATTAGAAATGTGGTTGAATTGGAAGGAAGTGAGAATTAAGTAATCTGAAAAGGGTCTTTAGATTTTGGCCCTCAGCATCTGTAAGGAATCTCTGACTTTGGAAGTGTTGAAGAACCTCAGTCTCAGGGCATCAGGTGTTTCATGTGGCAATTGTGTTTCTGTGCAATTAAAAGTATTGGAACTGATCCAAAGAAATCTGTCTCCAGATAAGGCCCGCTTCAGTCTGCATGTGGAACAACATTTATAGCTACAGTTCAGGAGAATGGCATGAGCTCTGTTTGGATGGTCCAGCAGAAACCTCAAGCTCCATTTTTTGATTACACCATGGGTGTCCCCTGGGAGGCTGAACGAGGGGTTGGGTGGCAGACCTTCATCCTGGTGAAGAGAAGGGGGTTCTGCCCATCCTGTACAATTTTTGGCTCCTGGCCGGCAGCCGGCTGCAGTCTTGCTGTGTGCGGCATCGCTGCTTTGCAGTTTGTCAGAGCGGTGACAGTCCAGCCTCCAGCATCTCTTCTTGTTCTGCTTCTTGACAACCTTGGGCGAGGAGAGCTGCACGCTTTGGTCATGACCCTTCTGAAGGGCTGCGTGGTGCCTGGGACCTGGAACAGCGGAGGTGACGTGGCCCTTAACAAAGGAGTGTCTGCAGAGCTGGTTGGAGCACATCAACCTTTAGTTGCCCCCCCCCCCCCCCTCCCCCCCCCCCTTATGCCCCTCCCACCCCCCCGTATTTTTTTCCCGCTTTACAAAACCGTTTTAATT
>Ga0181612_100452_pt1 | contig 14374 bp, 17 predicted proteins | sample HoacroProtozoa21_FD_119630 | JGI IMG/M metagenome (GOLD analysis project Ga0181612, IMG submission 119630) | Hoatzin crop microbial communities from Cojedes, Venezuel. Combined Assembly of Gp0051906, Gp0051904, Gp0051908 | reverse complement strand
CTGGGGACATTTTTTGGATTTCTGGGGACATTTTTTGGATTTCTGGGGACATTTTTTGGATTTCTGGGGACATTTGTCTCCATATCCACCCGCTGCCCATCTTGCCAATTTACATTGTACAGTGTGGTGATAAATTGTGAGGCAGAGGATTTGTATTGCGGGGCTTTGTCCTCGGTATAGCGTGGCAATTTGGAGGTAATCTCACGCATGCGGCGCAAGCCAGAACCGCGTTTCTCCATGTAGCCCAGCTGAGCAAATACTTCTGCCAAAACGGGGTTTCGGCGGTTGGAAGACACATCGGCAATGTCTTGGTCCTGAATGAAAGTGCCATCGTACATGCCTCCAGGCGAATGAATCTCGATCCTGTCATCAAAGATGTCGATATGAACCTCGCTACCCATGGGGATGTACGACCTGTGAATGAGCGAGTTGACAAGAGCTTCGGTCAAGGCACGCTCGGCATAGTCGGGAGCGTTCAGCCGATGTGTGGGCATGATAACCCATCCCTGCAGGGTAAAGTTCTTCATGAAATCAAGCCCCTGACGGAGCAGCAAAATGATGTTGCCTTGATACTCTTTGGAGTCAAAAGCGTTGTCCTTGAACAATCCGCTCCAACGGGTGCAGAACAGACGCGAGTTGAAGACGCCACAGTTGTCTGTGAACAGCGAACCCGCATTCGTCAGGTAGCCATCGTTGGTCACCAAGCCGAACGATACCAGCAATTTGTCCTCCCACTGCTGGTGCGTCCTTTCCTCGAAGGTGTTGGCAAGGATGCGGAAAGAGTACTTGTCGGCTGGAGTGGTGGTTTTCAAGCTGTCCCACGTCCTGCCGCTGCCACGAAGCATGAGCGTCATCAACTGTTGGGCATCGCACTCCACACTTTCGTTTCCAATTCTCGTGAATGCAGTTCGAGCACCATCATGCACGTAATAATAAGGCGTGAACATCCCCTTCTTGACCTTGACCTCCAGTATTTGCTTGCCCTCATGGTTGAAGGGCACGATCTCTATATCTGGAATGGGGTCAATCTTCGCCTTGATGGTCTCGCTGATGAAGTCGGCATCAGCCTGAATGTCGTCAAGCCCCTTGATAGTCCCGTCGTTAGCAATGCCATAGTAAAGGCTTCCGCCCTCGGTGTTGGCAAACGCCACAATCGATTTCAACCACGACTTGGTCTTCTTACGTTCCAAGGCCTCCTTATAGTCGTAAGCCGTGCATTCTGCCACCAGTATGTTGCCATTTATCTTCATCTTGCAATTTGTTTTTGTGCAAAATTATGAAATTTCCGCCAAATCTCGCTTTCTATGAGGCATTTTTATATCTTCATGGTTTGATTTTCTTTCACTATGCCTCATGACACCATTCGACTATGCGATGTCAGGCGAAGGCTTTTTTCAGGCGCTGGACGGTGCTGATGCCGCGGTGGGTCAGGGTGGCGATGTCGCGGATGGTGTAGCCCTTTTTCAGGAGTGTGATGACATCTTTGTATTCTTCTTTCTTCTGTTCAAGGGTCTTGATGGAGCCTGGCCGCCGACCCAGTTTGCCGCCCTGGGCAATGTATTGTTTTCGGCCTGATTGTAGGCGGAATGTGATGTTGTCGCGCTCCAGCTGTGCGCAGGTGGAGAGGGTTGCAAGCATGATGGGGGCGAACAGTGATGGTTGGCCGTCTCCATCCAGCAGGGTGAACTGTTCCTTTTGCAAATAGAGGTTGATGCCACAGTCAAGCAAGTCCTTGACAGTGGCAAGCACCTCGAACGCATTCCTGCCCAGCCTTGACAGCTCGCTGACAAGCAGGACAGCAATGTGGTTGTCCTTGCAGTACTGAATCGCCTCGCACAACACTGGCCGCTCATCGTTCTTCTTCGCGCCAGAGATATGCTCCTCGAACACCCTCTCCACCTGATAACCCTTATACATCGCATAGTCCGACAAGTCCTTAACCTGCCTGACTGTACTCTGCCTGTCACCCGCGCTGCTGACACGGGCATATATCACTGCTGTCTGCTGCATCTTGTGTTCAAATAATGTTTGTGTTCAAATAAATCTGGTCTGGTTGTCTGAATACAGCCCGCCGTGTGTTCACTTTTTTCTTTGACTTTTCTGACCAGGCTTTGTGTCAAAAAGGCCGTTCACCAGGTTGACGCTGGCGACCTTGGTCTCCATCACCACATCGGCATAGATCTCGGTGGTATGCACGTTAGTGTGGCCAAGGAGCTTGCTGGTCGTGTACAGGTCGGCGCCAGCATTCAGGGTCAACGTGGTGAATGTGTGTCGGCTGGTGTGGAAGGACACGACCTTGTTAATACCAGCCCTTTTGGCCATGTGTTTCAATGCTCTGTTGACAGCACTCAAGATTGGCGCATTGGGGAATACCAACTGGTTGTCGCATCCGCGGGACGCTCTGGCATCCATTTCTTGGCCTGTTGACCCAGCGGGACGATGACGGGATGCTTGGTCTTCTGCATCGATGGCACAAAGACTACCTCACCGTCATCGGTTTGGCGAATGTCGCACCAACGCAGGGCAACCATGTCGCCATAACGCAATCCCGTGAAACAGCAGAACATAAAGGCCTGCTTGGTACCAGGACTATCTGTATGAGCCTCGGCCATGCGTTTCACCTCGTCAATGGTTAGGAACGTCCTGTCGCTGGGTGGCCTTTGAAATTTATCCCGCTCATCCAGTTCATAGAAGGGATTTCTCAACATCAAGCCTTCCTTCACAGCATGGTTGAGAATAGCATTCAAGTTGCTCTGGAACAACAGCTTGGTATGGTCGGACTACGCCCGTGGATTGTCAGGCGATTTCGTGTTCTTGTAAGTGTCTTTGACGTATGTCAGCAACTTGATATAGAAGTGCTTGTCAATCTTTGAGAGCAACATCCGCGGGCGTCTGATGCTCGCCAGATAAGACTTCACGATGTTGATGGTGGAACGCATGGTCTTCCTGTAAGCCTCGGTCGTATGCTTCACCTCTTTGAGATAGACCAGAAACTCGTCCATGAACTCGGTAAAGACCTTGGACGGCAGGCGGACTTCCTTGGCTTCCTGGGGATGCTCAATGCCGAGAACACGCTCGGACTTCAACTTGATGGCATGCTTCAGGGTATTCTCGTTGACACGCCTGTCGGTCTCATTCTTTTCGGGAATGAGATAGAGGTTCAGCGACTCGTACCATCGTCTGCCACCCTTCTCGTAGAACTCCAGATACAGCGACTGGTTGCCACTGGCCAGAGTCCTGTGCCTCAATTCAATCTTCAAGTCCTTCATCTTGCTCGTCAGTTGATTGTTGGGTAAACACCCGGTCAACCAGGTTCACGGCATCGGTTTTCTTCTTATCTATGATTTTGCCATATATCTGGGTTGTGGTGATGTTGGCATGCCCCAGCAGCTTGCTGACGGTGTACAAGTCGGCACCCAGCGACAGCATCATCGTGGCAAAGGTGTGGCGGCTGCAGTGGAAAGATATCTTCTTGTTGATATGCGCAGCCTTCATCCACTTTTTTATATGGTAATTGATGGTTGCATCGCTGGTGGGCAGCGTGAAGATGGGCTCATCAGGGTCGTCCTTTTGTTCCATGTACTTCAAGGCTTCTTGCGACAGTGGCACGTTGATGGGCTTCTGTGTCTTCTCCATCCAGACGTGGATGTATTGCATCTTGCCGTCGGGAGCCTCCATCACCTTGCCCCAGGTGAGTCCTCGGACATCACTCAAGCGAAGTCCCACGAAGCAGCACATCAAGAAAGCCCGTTTTACCTGCTCGTTGGTGCAGGGCGTATCTATCAAGGTACGCACCTCATCGATGGTGAGGTATTCACGCTCTTCCTGAGTGACTGGAATCTTTTCCCTCTTGTCAAGTTTCTTCATGGGGTTAACCAACATAACACCGTCACGGACAGCCTTGTTAAAGGCACCATTCAGCACGGCCTGATGATGATGGGCACACCCCACACTGATCGTGCGACCCGCCTGATGCTTGGCCACACTGTGCCTGGCGGTTAAAAGGAACTGGAGGAAACCGCGGCAGAACTTCTCATCCACCTCGTTCATGCAGATATACTCCAGCTTTTCTTGACGCAGGTATTCTTCCACTTTCTTCCTCATATCTATGCGACCCTTCAAGGTAGATGGCTTGAAGCCGAAGCTATCTTGCTCATACTGCTTCAAATACTCTATCAACGACATCGAGGAACGCTTGATCTTGTCCCAGTTCTTGATGCCCCTGTCCTGTAAGGCGATAATGCGGTCAGCCTTAATCTTCTCGGCAATCTTATAGGCACGGGCGTTCCTGTACTTGGCATCGGTGGTAGTTTCGGGTATGAGATACAAGTTCAGTGACTCATACTTGCGCGTACCCTTGATGTAGATGTCAAGATACAGGCTGATGTTGCCATTAGCCAACTTGCGCGCACGGATGCGAACAGGCTCCTTTACCTTCAACGGTTTCTTAGGTCTTCCCATAATCTTGTTTTAATATAAATTTCTGGGTGCAAATATACAAAAATTATTTGATACGCGTAACAAATCTGCACCAAAAACGCACCAATAACCCCCAAAATTAAGAAACGTTACACATAAAGCCCAGTATTGTAAACAAGGCTTAAATCAGTTACTTAACTTACTTAATCTTCGATTAAATTTCCTTTGTCTTGATTCATCAAAGATTATATCTGGTCGGATTTTACGCGCTGTTATTGTTTGATATTGTGATAAATATCCAGTATAATGACCTGGCTGCGGTGACGGCTTCGGAGGAGACGGTGGTCAATTATTTGCAAAATGCGTTCTTCTCGGCGGGTTACTTGATGGCTGCCAGTGTGGTGGCGTTGAAGTGCCTGAATCTCGTGCCTGACCTTGCCGCTTGGATGATTCCTGAAGGCGATACTGCCTTCTCCACCCGTAGCTTCGGTGAGGGCATTGCCACGTCCATGCGCCAGAGTGCTGGCCGTCTTATTGGAGTATAACCTTAATTTCTCATTATAACGATGATTATCAAGAATTTAGAAAACAAAATCAAGCTGGTATTGATTATATGCAGTTTGTTCCTGGTTGGGTGCATCGCCATCTCCATTGGTAGCATCTGGACAGCCAGAGGCATGGTCAATGATGCCCACCAGAAGATCTATGTCTTGGATGGCAATGTGCCTATCCTGGTCAATCGCAGTACGATGGAAGAGACGCTGGATGTGGAGGCCAAGAGCCATGTCGAGATGTTCCACCACTATTTCTTCACGCTGGCACCTGATGACAAGTACATCAAGTACACCATGGAGAAGGCGATGTACCTGATTGACGAGAGTGGTCTTGCCCAGTACAATGCCTTGAAGGAAAAAGGTTTCTATGGCAACATCATAGGTACGAGTGCGGTGTTCAGCATCTTTTGCGACAGCATCCGCTTCAACGAGGATGATATGTCGTTCACCTACTATGGTCGCCAGCGCATCGAGCGCAGGACGTCCATCCTGATGCGTGAACTGGTCACCGAAGGGTCGCTGAAGCGTGTGCCCAGGACGGAAAACAACCCTCACGGCTTGTTGATCGTGAACTGGCGCACGACCCTGAACAAGGATCTGGAGCAGCACAAGAAGTCAAACTATTAAAACCTAACAATATGGGATTCAAGAAAATTATACTCGGTGAGAAAGTACCCGACAAGAACGATCCACAGTACAAGGAGCGTTATGAGCGGGAGGTGGAGGCAGGCAAGAACTTTGCCCAAGCCTTGCACCTTGACCGTTTGGCAGCCCGTGTGCAGCGTTTTGCCTCCAAGCACACCAAGCTGTTCCTGGCCATCATCTTCAGCTTCGTGCTGTTCAGCATCGGATTGAGCCTTTACAGGATGTCGCAGGCTGTAACCTACCGCCCACGTCCGTCAAGTGCCGTACAGCGGCAGGAACAGGAGTTAAAGTTCCGTCGCCATCATGCACCGCAACAACAGGAGCGTATTCACAGTATAACCCCTTATTCAGCAGAAGACTATGAAACTGATAGAGAAGATTAATTTCAAGCAGAAGAAGTATCAGCTGCCTGCCATTCTATACCTGCCTATTCTGTTTGCTGGGTTCTTCATCTTTCGTTTTTTCGATATCGAGAAGGCGGATGTGGGCACTTCCAAATTGGAAACAACCACTTACTTCAACGACCGTCTGCCTGATGCCAACATCAAGGGTGATGGCATTGGGGACAAGTACACCAACATGCTCAATGACTTCGGCAAGATCAAGGATGAGTCTGCCGTGGAGAACATCGAGCGTGGTGGCGAAAACGAGAAGGAAGAATATACCTCGCAGTATAACGACGCCGAGATTGCCGCCATGGACGAGGACAGCAACGAAGCACAGGAAGCCAAGGAACGTTTACAACGTCTCCAGGAGCAGCTGAAGCAGCAGGAGTCAAAAGACGGTCCTGCCGCTGACCGCAGTGGTGGCAACACGCCCGAAGAAGACGAGACGCTGGAAAACCTGCGCAAGGCGTTGGAAGAAGCCCGTCAGGATGGCATGAAACAGATGAGTGGCACAGCGGCTGGCGATGCCTCGAAGTCAAGTGACGATTCGCGTCCTGATGATGAAGAGGAGGAGCAAGAACAGCCTGAACAGAAGGAAATCACCATCAACGAGAAGGCGGTCAACGAGATTGCCGAGAATGCCGAGGTGGAGGCTGTGGTGAAGAAGCAGAAAGAGACCTCGGACTACTTCAACACCATCACCGTCAATGAGCCTGAACACAAGCTCATCAAGGCCATCGTGGATGAAAATGTGCAGGCCACCGATGGCAGTCGTGTCCGCCTGCGCCTGCTCGATGACATCGAGATTGGTGAACGTACCATCCCCAAGGGCAGTTACCTCTACTGCCAGATGAGTGGCTTCAGCCAGCAGCGCGTGAAGGGCACGGTCAAGAGTGTCCTGGTCAATGACGAGCTGATTAAAGTCAACTTGAGCATCTACGACACCGATGGTCTGGAAGGGCTGTACGTCCCCAAGAGCAGCTTCAGGGAAACGGCGCAGGATGTCGCCAGTGGCACCCTGGGTCAGAGCGTGACCATCAATGATGGCTCCAGCACATCGTCGTTTGGCCGCTGGGGCATGCAAGCGCTCCAGAATGCCTACCAGAAGGCAGCCAATGCCCTCTCGAAGAACATCCGTAAGAACAAGGTGAAAATCAAATATGGCACACAGGTCTATCTGATTAACTCACGAGAAAAGAACAAACAACAAACCAACAAATAGATGATATGAACGCAAGTCGAACCCTTAGCGCACTATTGCTTAGTGCAACAGTAGCATCGGCCATGGCACAGAAGACCATGGACGATATGCCGCTTCTCACCACCAACGAGAATGTGACGACGGTGATTACCGCCAGTGAACCCATCCGCTTTGTGGATATCAGTACCGACAAGGTGGTGGGCGAGCAGCCCATCAACAACACCATCCGCCTGAAGCCCAAGGAGGGCATGGAGACGAACACCGACGGCGACATCCTGGCCGTTGTCACCATCGTCACCGAGCGGTACCGTACCCAGTATGCAATGATCTACACGTCCAGGATGGACGAGGCTGTCACGGACAAGACCATCCTGGTGGATGAGCGCACGCCCTACAACAATCCTGCGGTCAGCATGTCCACCGACGACATGACGCGCTACGCTCGTCAGATATGGGCGTCGCCCGCTCGCATCCGCAACATCTCGACCAAGATGCACCACATGACGATGCGCCTGAACAACATCTACAGCGTGGGCGAGTACTTTTTCATCGATTTCTCGGTGGATAACCGCACGAACATCCGTTTCGACATCGACCAGCTACGCTTCAAGCTGAACGACAAGAAGACCTCGAAGGCGACGACCGTCCAGACCATCGAGCTCACCCCTGAACTCGTGCTCGACCCGACGACGACGTTCCAGTATGGCTACCGTAATGTGGTTGTGCTGAAGAAGATGACGTTCCCCAACGACAAGACGTTGACCATCGAGATGAGTGAGAAGCAGATTAGTGGTCGAACCATCTATCTCAACATCGACTACGAGGATGTGTTGAGCGCTGACTCGTTCCACAAGAGTATTTTGCAGGAAGAATAAAACAGCAGCTGCCTTATGAATATCAATGTAAGTAAACTGATAGTCGTCACGGTCATGACCATCATGACGGTGACAGCACAGGCGCAAAGCCACAGCAATCGGCTCTCATTGGGCGTGGGTGCGCTCTATGAGAGAGGCCTGGATGCGACCATCGCCGTTGAGCATGAAACCAAGAACCTCAATGCGTGGGAATACTTTGCCAATGGCTACATCAAGTGGGAGAAGGACGAGGATGCGGGTCATGTCACCAAGCATTCGTTCTGGAACAGCTACCGCACATGGGGCTTGGGCATCGCCTACAAGCCCTGCGTCTATCGCACACGCAACAGCTACGGCAGCCTGCGCGTGGGTGGCAGTGTGGGTAGTGATACCCACGAGATTGTGGGTTGGGCGAATCTGGGCTATGAGCACAACTATGTGCTACGTCACGGCTGGCATCTGTATTGGCAAGTCAAGACGGATGTCTGCATCAATGGTAAGGACATTCTGCGTACTGGCGTGGTACTGGGGGTGAAGATTCCTGCTGGTTCACGATAAGTTCACGACAAGTTCACTATAAGAAAGGAGGACAGATATGAGAAACAAGATTCTATCCATAATGGCAGTGGTTATGACAGTGGCTATGCTGCTTACAGCCTGTGATGACCACATCCAGGAAGATTTGTCGTGGCACTCGTGGCAGGTCGGCATGGTCTATGGAGCTAATGGCGACATTACCACCTACGAGAAGTGCATGGCTACTGGCAATACGCCCGAAGCCGTCGTCTTCTACATCGACACCGAGGATGCCATCAGTGGCAAGGCCTACGCTGTCGGTCTGCATGACAACCGTAGCCAGGCCTTCAGTGCCACAGATACCACTTACGCCGCACAAGGTACTTCGGCGGATATCACCGCCTTTGACGGTGAAAGCAACACCACTGCCTTGCGCTACTATCAGATAGCGTCGCCCATAGCGGACGAGGTGGATGCCAAGTACTTCATTCTGTCGGTGGCGGAGATGTACAAGCTGTTTGTGGTGCGTGATGTGGTGAACATCACCATCGCCCAGTGCGGCGGCGACTTGTTGCCGACGAGCGACACGGATTGCTGGTACTGGACGAGCACCGAGTGCGAGGATGCCGAGACCGACCGCGCATGGCGGTTTAGCTTATATTCAGGACGCTTCGAGAGCACCGACAAGCATACGTCGCTGCCCGTGCGTCCCATCATGATGATACGGCTTAACCAGGAAGAACAACAGGAGGAGCAATAGTAGCAGTTATGGAAGAGAGTAAAGATTTACAGTCGCTATACAAGATTTTCCGTACTTGCATCTACCTGTCGGTGGTGCTGGAGTTTTTCGAGTATGCCATCAATCCAGAGGTCTTGGATTGCTGGGGTGGCATACTGGTAAAAATCCGCGACCGCATCAAGCTGCTCGATGTCTATCAGGATGGTCATCTGCTTCGTAGCAAGGTGATGACCCTGCTAATGATTTGCGTCACCTGTGTCGGTACAAGAAACAAGAAGAATCTGGAGTTTAATGCACGGCGGATGGTCGTGTATCCCATCAGCACTGGCATCATCCTGATGTTCTTCTCGGTCTGGGTGTTCTATCGCCATTGGAGTCCCCTGCTGCTGACGATGCACTGGAGCACATGGGTTTACTTTGTGATGTCCATTGCTGGCACCGTCCTGTGCCACATCGCGCTGGATAACATCTCCAAATACATGAAGGATGGCCTGCTGAAAGACCGCTTCAACTTCGAGAACGAGAGCTTTGAGCAGATGGAAACGAAGGTGGAGAACAAGTACAGCGTCAATATCCCGATGCGCTATTACTACAAGGGTAAGCTCCGCAGGGGATGGGTCAATGTCATCAACCCGTTCCGTGGCACATGGGTTGTCGGTACGCCTGGTTCAGGTAAGACGTTCTCCATCATCGAGCCTTTCATCAGGCAGCACTCGGCCAAGGGCTTTGCGATGGTGGTCTATGACTACAAGTTCCCCACGCTTGCCCAGAAGCTCTATTATCACTATCGCATCAACAAGAAAGCTGGCAAGACACCTCCGAATTGCCAGTTCAACATCATAAATTTTATAACATTTATAAATTACTTTATTTCAGTTGTTTATGGTTTTATTCTTTGAAAAGTAACAGAATAGCAACAGAAAAATCAAGAAAAATGATTTTTGCCCCAGTTGCGAATACAATAACAAGCGTTTTTTGTTACTCCACATTCCTATCTGATTTTTATTGTCAAACTAAATAATTCAACAATGGAACATTTATCTACACATCCCAACGATTTCCGTATCACGGAACAGCAGTACAAGGAGCTGCAACAGAGATTAGAAACAGTCGAGAACATTTTGTTCCTGGGGAAGGAGGTGCTTAATCTTGAAGAGGCAGCTATTTTCCTTGGCATCACAAAAAGTTCACTGTACAAGATGACCGACGAACAAACAATTCCCTTCTATAGGCCCAGGGGAGATTTGGTCTATTTTGAGAAGAAGGATCTGCTTGCCTGGCTTCGTAAGAACAAAATCATGTCGAAGGAGGAAGTTGATCTGGTAGCCAACATAATCTTGCAGAAACTCGGCATGAAGTAGTGTGGCCAATGGGACAACAGTAACAGGTATTCCCTGGATTTTCAACAACTAAAATTTTATTGAGACTATGACCAACAAAATTTCAACATTACAGTCCTTGACAACCTCTTTTTCAATGGAGGCACTTGCGTTCCTGGCGAAGCAAACAAGTGGGACAACACATCTGACCATCTATAATGACCTTATTTCTTCTATGGCCATTGATGACGAGATGTGCATCAAGCGTGGTATAACCGTCAATCTGAATGCTGGCCAGTGTGAAGCATCCACACTCTCGCTGGCGAAGAAGTGGAAAATGAGCCGCAAAACCATTACCCGCATTCTGCGAGAAATGGAGCGACTGGGCATCATCAGGCTGTCACCTTCCAAGCTGACAACAGTCGTTGACTTGTCGTCAGTTGAAAGTTGGCAGACAGATGATGGAACACGCATCCCTAACCCCTTGCGCTGTTCTCCATCAGAGCGTGTTCACGCCCAGGTGGAGAAAGCAGCGGTGTTGCCTACAGGCACAACAACAAATGAAGCCCTACACGGTCATGCTGACGATGTCCCCACCCCATCGGTCGCTCGACTGCCTGCATTGCTTCAGCCGAAAGGCGATACCGCTCCATCAAAAGAATGTTCCAAATCTTTTGATAGGAGGGAAGCGAATGATGGTAGTATCCCGTTCCCTTCATTCGATGAACAGTCCAAGGCGATGCCGTAATATTGCGGCATCAGCCTTCGCCCTATTCCAGTGTCAAAGCCAGGATAATGTGAGTGGAATTATATTGATGATTTTAGCAGGAGCAAGTTTGTGTTTTCAGTACTGAAAACGATGTACCGCTCCGCAGTACATTGGGCAGACAACGGGCATTCGCCCTGTCTGGACTTCAACGAACAAGATGGCGATAAATCTCCATTTGCTTCCTGCTAAAATCAGCTTTAACTGGCATTCGCCTCTATCGATAAATAGTAACAACAAATACCCTTTACGCAGATGACTTACACAACAAAAAGATATAAGCCTCCGATAGGAACATCCGATGCCGTTCACAGAGCGAATCGGAAGGCTCCTGGGCGTCCTCGTCTTGATGATTCCCAGAAGCACCAGTGTTGCATCAAAGTGAGTTATACCAAGAACGAGATGGAGACCGTCAATTATCTTGCCGAAACGGCTGGACGGAAACCACATCAGTACGTTCACGATGCATCGCTCAAAGCAAAGGTAACAGCACACATCAGCGATGAGCAGATTGAGATGGTCAGGAGCCTTGTCCGTATGGGCAACAACTTCAACCAGCTTGTGCGGAAGATAAACGCCAACGTGCTTTCGCCCTTTGCCAATGTATGTCAAGAGACGGTTAACATGCTGTCAACGTTGATAGCAAGAATCCTTCGGGGTGGAGACCTGACAAAGGAATAACCATCTCATCTAATAATCGCAACAAAATAACCCATCAAAATTCAACAACTATGTTCGCACATATAGAAAAAGGTAATAACTTCCAAGGCGTTGTCAATTACGTCAACCAAGCGGCCAAGAACGCAAGGATATTTATTGCCACGTCTGGCATCCTCTTGACGGACAACAAAACTATTGCCAACTGCCTTCAATTATATTCCCAGAAGGGACACAACAACATCAAGGACCCAGTAAGGCATATTTCCTTGGCTTTCTCGCCAGAGGACAGTTATCGTATGACTGACCAGCTGATGGGGCAGATAGCCATGGAATATATGAAAAAGATGGGCTATACGGGCACCGAGCTTATCGTTGCTCGGCACTTTGATACCAAGCATCCGCACTGCCATATTGTTTTTAGCCGTGTCAGGACGGATGGCAGCGTCATCAGCAGTAGCAACGAGAAGAAGAGGAACGTTAAGGTTTGCAAGGAACTCACCCGAAAATACGGCCTTCACTATTCCACTGGCAAGAACTGGGTTCATGAGAATCGTCTTAAAGGCGAAATGGCAACCAGGTACCAGATGATGCACAAGGTCATGGATGCTCGTGATGCTGCCTCGGACTGGAAACAGTTTGAGAAGGAACTTGCAGACAGGGGCATGTCAATGATGTTCAAGTTCAACAATGTTAATGGCAGAATTATGGGCGTTTGTTTCAAGGATGGCGAGTTCACTTACAGCGGCAAGAAACTTGACAAAAGCCTTGTTTACAGCCGACTGGCGGACCGTTTTGGCAACATCAAAGAAATAGTCCACGACAATGTAGGCATCGCATACCAGGAAGCCAAGGAAGAGTTCGCTCAACAGTGTTCCTTTTCTGAAAGGTTGCACCTGGACGAGCACTTTCCAGATTTCGACAAATTATATCCGCAGGGAACTGGCTCGGTTGACTATAGTGGAGATTTGCCCATGGATAGGTTGTGCCACACCATCATGGATGGATGGGGGACAACACAATCAGCGGATAAACCGTCATCAGACTTCATCCCCGATTCATCCAATCAGGGAGGCCTGGTGTCCCTCAATCTGTTGGCCGATTTGTTGTTGCAACCGTATGCTGCCCGCGTATCAAGCGGGGGTGGTAGCACGACTAACAATCTGGGCTGGAACGATGATGATCGTAAAAAACGTAAAGCAAAATTCAAAGGAGGAAGAAGAGGAGGAATGCACCGATGAAACAAGAAGATCAAAATTATTTCAATGGCAAGTTCAGCACCATCGCCAAATCGCTTGATGAAATACTAACTGCCATCGACAACATTAGTATTACCGATAATGTAGAAACCATCGCGCCGCCGCCTGAAACATCGTCTCAGGACAAACAGGAGTGCAAAGTGGATGTTGATGCCATTGTCAAAGCAGTGGCGTCACGTGTCAATTTACAACAAGCAAACCTTGTCGTGAACTTTCAAGAAAAACTGAATGTGCTGCAAACCACGATGCAGACATTCAATAAGAAAACCATCGATGATTCTTGCAAAGAGCTGGTCACTAAAACCGCCATTGCGCCGCTGAAGAAGTCTGTAAATGAGATTAAAACACAGGCCACACAATGCGCCAGTGGCGTCCAACGCATCGAGGCGCAACAGAAGCGCGAAGATAGCCGCGTGAAAATCTCAGACGAGGTGTTCTTTTGCCTGGTAGTAACCTTCTTGGCCTTGCTGTCATCCTACATCCTCTGTGTCTGTGCGAACATCTACGTCTTCCACAACGACGACCTATCATTCTGCCTATATGGCATAGGCGCCGTCGCAGTCCTCACAAACGCCGCCATCATCGGCGTCTCTCGCTGGTGGAGCAACCGACAACAGCAGCGTTGAACTCACAAGGGTGGTTGGTTGTTGTGTGGTCATCGCCATGTCGGTAGCGGCCAGGCGCCAGATTTCCTGTGAACCTTCTGGGGCATCTTGCTACAGCTTGACCTTAGAGGTCGTCCAGCACCTTCTGCTTGATGATGTCGCTATTTGTCTTGTCAATGTATGAAAGCAGAACATAGCAACTAAGACTCGCACCACGCGTCATGGTTAACTCAATATTTCCCTCCTTGGGAGAAAATATCGTAACGAAATTGCAGTGGTCAAGTTGCACGGCTTGCAGTTTGCCAAGGTCATCGTCTGGGGTATATCCCTGAAACTCTTCAATGCACTCGGCTGGCTCACCATATTTTTCAGTGAGCAGAGATTTAAGTTGGTCATAAGTTTCATAGAGTCCTGACCATGTTATGTTTTCGGGAAATATCACTGCAACCTTGCT
>Ga0181612_179973_pt1 | contig 14375 bp, 8 predicted proteins | sample HoacroProtozoa21_FD_119630 | JGI IMG/M metagenome (GOLD analysis project Ga0181612, IMG submission 119630) | Hoatzin crop microbial communities from Cojedes, Venezuel. Combined Assembly of Gp0051906, Gp0051904, Gp0051908 | reverse complement strand
GAATATTATGCTGAATAATCCGTTTGATTTTACATTAAGAAAAGACATTCACCCTCCATTAATTCCCTACCTAAGTGCAAAGCAACAGTCCAGACATTTGCATGTGGGAAGTTCAGATAAACTTGACAAATGCTCCTGATGGGCCCTGTGCAAAACAGAACACGGTCCCTGGGCAACTACGTAAGAGAATGTGTTCACAGAGCAAGTGCTCTCTTTATTTTTGTGAACCCTGACAGCATACTGTATCATTCAAAAACCTATCAAAATGATGGATCTCGTTATTATGATGCTGTGAAAGGCACCATCTGAAACAGCATCATTACAACTCAGTACAAAAGTACAAGTGTGAATCTAATCACACCACTGTTAGGTTAATTCAGGTACCAGAATTAGCCTGTCTACGATGGGACTGTTCTAGTGCTGCTGCAACACCCATGTGAAAATATTTCTAAATGGCTGTGCACAGCCCCAGCTGAACTCTTTAGTGTCAGTGTCACAACCTAGCGAACAAGATAAAAATTAGCCTTTGTGTGTCTGAACCAGTTGCCTTCAAAACTCTAGATTATATCATTGATGCAATAGACAACTTAGAGTTCTACCTTTGTCATCACTAGATCTCACCTTTTTAACATCACTCTCCTAGGCCACGTAACTCCCGTAGTCCTAGCAGGAATGTGCTGTTACTCTAAATTGAATAAAAGTGCAATGGCTCGATGTTATGGGGTAATTATGGGCTAAAAAAGATATCCCTTTTTTTAATCTTTCATTTTATACTGAACTCAGCTTAATGGTCCACTAAATACCAGTAGCTTTATTCTGCAAATAGCTGTATTTAAAATTAATACATACACGGCAATTTTTTCTAAGTAGCTTACCAATATAACCGGGTACCTCTCGTCCTGTATAGGTGAAGCACATCTTCAGATTCATACAGGTGGCAGGCTGGTCATTTTCCATGCAGTTTAAATTAGTTCGATTTATTGAATTAGGATGTTTTAAAGAAGCTTCAACAATTATCACTGGTTTTGTTCTAAGAATAGAAAAGAGTTAATGTTCACAAACCATTTCTGAAATAGCTTACAAAATCTAACAATCTCTGACAGAATCTATTTTTGTATTTCATAATTGTAAATTTTTAAGCTATCTGCATTTGTCAGAATCCACATAGTTGTATGCACATTATTTGTGGCCTCAAGAAGTTTCAGAATGATATTTTCTTTTTCTTCAAGGTCTTAGATGTTTCAGTTGTAGAGCATTGTAGAGGCTAATGACTGAAGTTCAAGACACCAAGAAGAATATCACAAAGTTAAAATATACTACTGAGTTTTATTAAATTGCATTAAAAGTAGTTAAATTGTATGGTCTTTAAAAGCACTGAAATGTAGCAATCTCACCTCAGCACCACAGCAGAATCGGAGAGAAATGCACCAACTGCTACATCTGAACAAAAAAAATAGATCACTAAGCATCATTTGTTAGCAGGAATTACTTCTCAGGTACAAGCATTTTGTAGCGGATGCACCTTTTAGTCAGCATTAAAACATCATTTCCACTTTATTTATTAGAAGGCATGTGATAATATTCAAAGGTGTTCTTCTCTGTCTAGTAGATGATTCCTCAAATACTTGTCTGCTGTCGATTAATGCTGCGTGTTAATTTGCTGGATTTGCAGATGATTTCTATGCCACATTTAAGTGGCTGATACTGAAAGACAATTCAGCTCAATAGGAGGTACTTGCCTTCTTTTTAATCAAAATATTCAATATTCTACACACACACATATACATAAAAAATTCAGTTATATATAAAACTATACATTATACTTACAAAATTATACATATAGATGAAAAAAAAGTATTCCATACTAACTGAAAACTACACATGCAATAAAGAAATACACAGTGTATATACCTCTCAAATGAGGCAGCAAAAGTGAATTGCCAGATGAGTGGTAAAAGGGTCTAAATGGTAAAAGGGTCTGAGAATGTGACTCCCAAACCAGTAAACAACAGGTGACCTGACAGCAGACTACTTGTGCACTGCCTCTTAGCCCAGCATTACAAATTAACCGGGATAACTTTTCTGTTGACGCAGCCAGTGCATACAACATGCAGTTCCTGATAACTTGATGATTTTACACCCACAAGGGCAGGACAGGCAATACCTGACCTAATGCTTATCTGCATAATGTCAAATTATTTTGACAATACTTATAAAACAATGAGTATATACTTGGATCCAGCTAAGTTGGCCTCAGCTCTTTCTGTTTTTCCTTCTGAAAATGCAAGATGTGACATGTCATATTAATAACAGATTTTGCTTCTGTTAAAAGTAACAAGTAGCATGGTAGGGTTGCTCCCTATGAATCTCTACTTTTAAGAATGAAAAATGAACAAAAATGTTTAATTCACCTTGATAACCATTGTTATCTACATCAATGCCACTTGCTATGGATTGTCCAAACATGCTTAAAGAATTACTGACTTGATGCCCTGGTATTCTCTGAGGAGGAAGAAAACAGAAGATAAAATTATTCTCGGAAAGCTGGTTTTTTAGTTACAATATCCAATGAAAAACATTAGCACAGCCTTCCTGCTGCTGAAGCCAGCTACATGCTTACCTGTGAAAGTATACCTCTGAAAGTAATCTTCCTCAATTACTGCAAATGTTATATCCCATAAACCATGTCTGAGGCCTCCAAAACAATTTATTTTTCTGTTACAGCTTATATTATGACTGGAATTCATAGACTACATAAAAAATTTCTGAAGGCTATTACAGTACCTCAGATGGTCTGGCTGTTAAATGAAGGGAAAAGCCTCTCAAATTTAAACTTAAGGGTTTTCTGGATTGATTATTTTTCACTGAAAAAGCATACCTGTGAAAATGATGGCGTTATTCCATCTTCCCTGCCATTGTATATGTAAATAAACCCTCTTAAATTATCTTCTTGTGGAGCCCCAATTGCTACATCTGTGGAAAAACAATTTAACAATACTTGGTTGACTAGAAAACATGAACAAGGAAGAGTTAAAGAAATCCAAATCATGATGCACGCAATGCCAGACCAAATTTATTTGACTGAATTCAAAAGAAGTGCTGAAGACAGATATAAAGCAAATGAAAAAAATACAGACCAGCTCAGTAGTCTGACCCTACCTTAAGTCCTATTTTTCTGGGCCAAATATAGCCATTTTGTTCAAATCTGTTCCTACCAATGCTGAATTTGACCCTTGAGACGTTATCATGGAGAATAGCCAAAATGATCATGGTCTTTTAAAAGAAAAAAAGCCTTGTATTCATGGAATTATGATGGTTTTCCTGCACTCTGCTATTCCCACATGGATTAAATCACTGAAGCACAAGGAGTACTCTTATTACATTGCTTGCTATAAACCATCTCTTCTTCTATGAAATGTCCTTAAGAGCTGACAAGAGGCTTGAACAGGCATTGAACGAGGAAATGGAGGTTGCTGTTTGTACAAAGGGATATGCTTATGCCTAGAAAATTTAATCCCAGAAGGGTGTGGTGACACATAACAAACCAACCCACCCTCAACAGCCCTTACCGAAATGCCCCAGAGTTCGAATAGCCAGAGTGGAGGGAGGGAGGGGGAGATAAATGACATCATCTTGAAATTCACTAATACGAATTAATAATTGTGAGCTTTCATTCACAAATAAGCAAAACTGAACTATCTGCAAATCAAATATACTGTACGCTGCACCAAACCAAAACCCCAAGAAAAGAAAAGTGCTGACAATTTGGTTTTACTGAACAATTCTCTGATGGAATCCACATTGATCGAATCCGTACTGTGGTGACTAGAACACACAAAATATGCCATGTCTCCCTACTGGTGAGATGAAAGTAGGACAGCCAAGTTGTGCTAACTAAAATTATACATACGTTCTTGAGGAGGTCAGATTCTACACCAACAGGCACACCATTAACTTCACAGGGCTGATACTGATGGTTTAGATCACTGAAGAAGTTGGCTCTGCTGTGCTTTTTATTACTTACTACAGACAAAAGGTTTCTAACACCCAGCTTCTCTTTATATTTTGCTTCCAGCTGTTTTTCTTACAAAATTTCTTTTCCTACTGCCACTCTCAATATTGCCTCCAATTTTTCTTTTCAATGTTTTTGGTCCCTTCAAAAGCTAATCCACTTGTTTGCTCCACCTCCCCCTGCAGTTTTAGGATTCCCGTTTTGCATTGTATTCCCTGTCACACGTCTACTTTGCTATGCTGCTATTAATTTGATTTTACTTCTTTGTTCCCCAGCTCTACATTTGAATATGGTTTTCCTTTGCAGTTTGCAAATGTTTTGGGGCAAAACCTGAAACTTGTGTATAAAATTGTGAAGGTAATGCAAAACAGGAGAAATGAAATTTAACATGAGATCGAGAAACAGGTACCAAAGGAGGAAAAAAAAAAAAAATAAAGACTACTTCAAGGAAAAGGAGAGCAGATAAGAAGAGAATGACTGTTCCAAGCTTTGCAGATTACAGAACTGGACCAAGAACACATGACAAAGGGAAGAATAAAAGGAGAACCTTGGACAGTAATTGCAAATAAAAAAGGTAGTTCAGAAACGCGAAGAAAGACGTGGACCTGGTAAAGATACAGTGCAGAAAAAGCTGGCAGTTTTTGCACAGAGGATATTAGCTCCCTGCATATATGCCAAGTTTTGATGATGGAAAAACTGAAACTATGTATGAATTTTTGAAGAGTAAAAAACCCCTGTCGCATTTTTATCCTGTCCCTACACAGCCTATTGTGCCTGCCCTTCTGCTGGAGGGGAGCACATGCTGGTTTTTCAGACAGCAATGCTGGCCATTCCGAAGTGTCTGAAACCACGACAAGATGAACAAAGCCATGGGGCCAGGTCTGCTATGCTTGTCTTCAGTCTAGCTGGAGGCCTCCCACTCGGCTCTGTTTTCGCAGCCTGACTGAAGGCAGAAGGGAAGTAGAAGGCCAATAGAGACACTCAAGATGTTTTAACACACATCCTTTCATCTGTTTTTGCTAACTAAAATACCTTTGATCTACAACTTTCACATGGCATTCTCTTTTCAAAGTCTTTTATGCTTACTTTTATGCTTATTACAGAAGTTAGACACAAGTCTGGAGACAGAATCTCTCTGCCCTCTGAGCAGCTTCCACCTGAACAACATCAATGGAAATTTCAGCCCACACCTCATCATGTTTAGAGAGGGTGTTTCAGCGTGGGTGGTGGGGAAGGAAGGGAGGATATTCTCAGTTTCTGTTTAGGCATCTAACTTTATGTGCCTGAAATAGATCCTCCCTCAGAGCCCCATTAACATTCTGAACTCACTATCAGGGCACGGCCATCGAAGTCCTTCCCTGTGTTCTCCGTCCTAGCCCCACTGGGAGCCCATGCAAGGCAATTTGTGAGTCACCTTGAGTGGGAAGTAGTCCCACAATAGTCTCCCAACATGCAGGTTGTTTTTGATATCCCCATGTGTTTAGTACTTCCTATTGGTGACAGAGAAGCAGATCTTGACTCAAGGTGTAATTTTTATTTATGATGTTACAAAATCACCAAATTGTTCCCCAAACGTTGTCTCATATGTCTAAAACAGGACTCGGGATTCCACTTGATGCCCAGCACACAAAGGTACAGACTATGTTATCACCTGTTAATAAGGAGCTCCTGCTCTTTATTAAAGTGACAGAACCTAATCTTTTGGTATTACACATCAATGACCATGAAACAGCTATATTTCATATTAGTGGCCTAGAAAAGGAAGGTCAAGTCACCAGTCAAAAGTCTTCTCAGACTTCCATAATCCTCCTGTTTATTGTGACAATCCACTGCTCAGAGAGCATTAAACCCAAGCCGTTTTCTTTACATACTTACCTTCAAAACCATCATTATCGATGTCTCCTAGATTGGCTATGGACTCTCCAAACCTGGCTGCATAGGAGTCACTCCCTCTGAGCTCTATGTTCAGTTCTACCATCTTTGCCTCCTGAAGGAAAACAGAGCCAGTGGCACATTAACAGAGTGTATTGCGGTGACCTGGAATGTTACTGAAAATGTTAAAATTGCCTTGGGTGCCAGTATACAATCCTACTGAACTCCTTGGTGCAGGAGCGAGAGTTATGAAGGATATTTAACAATATTTAGTATAAGAATGACAAAGAATAAGAAAGTTGTTCTTTAAGAAAGAGAACAGCAATGTGTTCCCATAGCAAACACCTGTAAACAGCAGCAAGCTTATATCAGGATACAGGGGCTTACTACTCTGCAAAAACCGTGTTTGCTGGAAAGGTGGTAAACAGTAGCTGCTTCAGAGCTGTTGTGTATGCCGTAGTTGTAGGTATCCTTCACTTCTGATCCTTAAAAAGAAAAAAAGGAAGCTAATTCTAACACACTACCTGTCCAGTTACTTTATTTGCCAAACTGAGGACTACCAGTCTCCTTCCTGCCTTGTACATGCCAGTTGAGCGGCGAGCATGGTCATGGGGGAGAGCTCGCACAGAGGCGGCAGGGGCAGGCTGTCACCACCTGAAGCTGCTGTGAAACAAACCCGCTCTGTCCGCAGCTCTAGCGCCAGCGAAAGCAACAATGCGTTGCAGCGGGTACGGCGAGCCTTTGCAGGTGTGCTACACAGTCCTGCCAGGACTGTCATCCCAGTGCTAGAGCTGCTTCTCCTACAGCCTGAAATACTGTGTGATAAGAGAGGAAATCTCTCTTCTTAGCTTGTTATGCTAGAATGACTGCATTACCACGTGTTTTTAAGAGAAAATACTTACAGAACCTGAATTGATATAGACATAAACTCTTCCTTCTTCTCTGATGGTACTTTGCATTGGAGCACCAACTAGCAAGTCCGAGAGGCCATCTGAATTCAGGTCCACAGCACAAACTGTAGCTCCAAAGTAAGAACCAAGCTGTGTGCAAACAAGAAATCACATTATCTTTGAATTTTGATCAAGACATGCTAGAAGTTCTAAGGTGCAGAAAAGTAGTGTGAAAGATTTACCTTTTTACCCCTTAGTTCAAATAGAATATTTAGTTGCTTCTCAATGCTAAAAATGTACGCCTAGAACAAAAAGAAAATATAAATTGAGTTCAGCAAACAGTAATCTGAAATACTTTCCTGTGCTTTTTCTACAGCATGTGCTAGAGAATCAGCAAAGGAACACACAATATCACAAAGTACAGCAGTACTTTCCCATCTGTACCTTTCTTTGACACCATAGCTCACAGCAATGTTACCTAGACTATCTTCCTTCATTCCTGCTTTGACTTTTCTCCCCATGAAAAATCATATCTATCTGATACTTGTCTTTAATACGTTCATCTAAATTGGAAAATTGTGGGTGGGTATGTGGGGGTATATTCTTCAAACCAATAGTACAGGCAATATTCTTCAAACCAATAGTACAGGCAATCTCTTACTTTACCAGTCTGCTCCTGTTGGGGAGCCCCTCCAATCACTTCTGTACTGGTTGATGTCAGAAAATGTCCAGCTCCGACAGAGTATCCTGTAAATCAGAAATGCACTATTCAATACTGGAAATGCTATATAAATAAAAAAAAATTGGGAGCATGATGTATAAAAGCTTTCAACATCACAAATTATTATGAGTCTGACATTCAGACCTCATGCGAGTTAGCAATGAAAACAGAAAAGAAAGTTTTTGAAATATAAGCAAAAAGTCAATACAAACAGTAAGTTCCAGCAAGCAGAAACAAGTGTCAGAAACACTCATTTCCTCCCAGGATCTCAATTATCTACCATTCTTTAAAAGCCAGTAAAATAAATTGCAAACACCTTCTGTTAATGCATATTCTGCAATTGTTCAGTGAGCCCGTACTGTAATAAAAATAAAACCAATCAGATGTCCATACAGTGCAATGTGGACACACTTGATGCAGTTGTTGCTCTTGGACTAATGGTGTAGCTGGACTGCAGCAGGGCGAAATGTAGGGCTACTTACATGTGTGTGCACATACACGCACACAGAGCAAGCACTGTGGCTATACACACAGGGGAGTGTCAGGAACAATTTGGAGCAAAAGCTTGTTTATATAACAATAAAACATTGCATCAGCTTTTGAAAATGAATCTGCATAACAAAGTATTTCTGTATGTGGAGACAGCTCTTCACAAACAGGACCGTATCTTGGTGCAGGTGTCCAGCCACAGAATTGCAAACTGAAGGCTCTCACCTCAGCCTGTAGCTGCACAAGTCATCCTTACTCTTTCCAAAATACCTTATGGCCAAGTTGAAACAGGGAAGACAGTTAACATATTCTGCTACTCTTGCATCTACTGAATGACTGTTGATTTTCACAGCATCCAGAGAAAATGGAAACATCTCTTGGATCAGATGAGAATGAGCCTTAAACCTTTCATCTGTGAAGACAACTGTCTAGAATTCCAGTTCTCATTAAGCCAGCTTTTTATATTTTAAGCTAAAAGAGGTGAACAAGGCAATTTATCATTTAAAGGTCAACACCTAGTTTTTGCTTACTCAACAAAAAATTAAGCTTAAAGTGGATGAACCTTAATTTACCTCCCCTGACCTTTATTTTCTAGTTATTTTGGTTTTGCTGAAGTGTAAACATTGGTAATACTAATGAACTACTTTATTTAAAAAAAAACAAAAAAACAACAAAAAACCAAAAAGCCAAACACACCAAGAGGAAGTACAGTAATCAGACAGTCCTCATTCTTGTTGTGATATTAAAACGTTTGGTGGTGGGTGTGTGGGAGGAATCACATAATTGACCCTTTAAATTTAAAGGTACAGTCAAATGAAATTTTATTTCCAACCCCAGAATTCCCTCCCCTCTACCATTACTACAGTTTTTGAGTTTTCTGAAATATCATTTGCCATTCTTAGATTCCTAAAAGAAACTTGTCTCTGTGATTTCTGTAGGGCAGATTGTTAAGTGCCTGAGGTTACTCTTTCATCGGGCCCAGCTGATTTAACAGACTGACTGATTTATCTAATTCCTTTAAAAGAAGTCAGTTATTCATCTCCAAGGTACTCTGAAGTAGTCAAGGAAATACTACCAAAAGCTATGCATTACCAGCTTCTCTATCTAATTTCCTTCTTTAATTGTCTGGTACTTAACCAGCTTTGCTTCTTCCAACTTCTGGAAAATGTTATTTTCGCACACTCTTCCTGCAAACTCTAACTTATTAATTATTACTCTTTGACAGTTTAATGAAAAATGTAAGTAAAGAAGCCAACTTCTCAGTCCCTGCCAGAAGAAGGATAGGGTAAGTAGATAATTACGTCTAGTCACGTGCTTGAATTACACTCTGGTCACAATATACTCCCACCACTTGGTAAGGATATATTTGGTCATTATTAAGGGAGAAGCAAACTTAGTCTTCAAAAAAAAAAAAAAGAAAACAATTTGGTAACAGAGTTAACCCTAAATAGATTTCGGCCTTAAACAATAGCAAAGATGGGACAGAACAGAAGCTGAAGGAGGGGAAGGAAGGTATCTGTAAGTCCATTCAACCACATTATGTATTATTATGAGGGAACGAAATGGAAGTTTACGTAGTGTGGAACAGTGCAAAAGTTAAGCTTTATCATAGCTGCTACTGTAGAGACACACAGATGAGCCAATGGTCCCTTTCTTCACTTTCTTGTAGAAAGGGCAAGTTTAGAGGACACACGGCTCTGCCAAGCTGGTGTGCTGGCTGTTGCGATTGCACCAGGTCACTGGAGAAGTATTTGTGAAGCAAACTCCAGCTGACTACAGGTCCTGGATGGCCAAGGGAACTAGGAGAGACCACGCATGGGGGAAGGCCTTCCCTGCACCCTCCCCAGCACAGTCCTTAGGCACATGGCTAGAAGCTTGCATATCTCGGCTTTTGGCTTTCAATGACTGGACTCATTCATTACAGAAATTCTCACTCTTATACTTGTAGGAGCAGAAAATTGGAATGAGCTTTTTCCCAGCCAGGTGAAGTATTTTTTCTGCTGATTGTTACTGGAAAGCTGGAGCAAGCATTCTCTGAAGTTTTTCATTTGTCCTATGAAAGGTTAGAAATGTCAGTGGTTAACCACAGTGATCTGGGTATCTGATCACCTTTCACCACCCAGCATCTCTTTTGCTTGACTTTTCCTCAGAGCCCAACTGCAGCCTTTCCAAGGCTCAGTACTGAATTCTGAAGTGTTATACACTTTGTATTTCACAATATTTATTTCATAATGTATGCCTACTTCCTATTGTAAAAAGAGTGAAATCAGAAACAGGAGATGTTTATCCATGTGAATGGGATCTATGAATGGGAAAATGCAAAACCCAATGGTCACAGGCAAAGATATGCTTGTTTAGGAGTTCAGGAAGGACACATGAGCTTTTCTTAGTGTGCAGTGAAAAAAATGAAGCTGCTGATGGTTGTTGGCATAAAACCCTACAAATTCTAGCACTAAATTCAGCTAATTCCTTGCATATAGGTGCATGAGTCGCAGCTTCATGGCGTTCTTTGCAGACATTCGTAGATAAGGTTTGTCTTACCATGTCTCAAGACCAAGATATGGTTTGAATTAAAACAAAATTTTTTAAAAAATCATCATGATTGGAGGCAAGTCTATCTCTTAAGATCATAGCATACTTCCCCTGATAGACAACACAATTAAGATTTGTTTCCTTGCAGGTTTCACTGTAACATACTTTTTATATTTCTGTTATATGTGAAATCACTGTCTTGTGCTACGAAAGCCCCTGGCAGCATTTCAGACTAAACAGTGAAGTGCAAACCATTACTAATCAGAAGCATATCTCTACCTTCTAAACCAAGAAATGACAGAAACTCAGTGGAAAGATGAAAAAAAACATAAATCCAATGTTTGAGAAGCTTCCATGCAAGAAGAACAGAGAGAAAGCCTTATAATTAAACAATACTTAAGAAAATCAGAACACATCTTTAGAACCGTCGTTTCTGGGATTAATAAAGAAAGCACTGATAAGCACTGTGCACTCACTTCAGGATCAGCTAATTCTTTGATTTATATTTGTGTAGAGTATTAAATATTTTTAAGTACCTAGATAACTGCCAAATTTCACTTGGTTATTTGAATCCGTATAAGCAACGATCGTATTTGCAGTTGTATTGTATACAAAAACAGAACCGGTCCAATAAAATGATCCAGGGGCTCCCATTATAATTAAGTCCTAAAAAAAAAATAAAACAAAGCCATGTTATTCATATTTAAATATTCACGAAGGCAAGCAAAACAGGTCAAATGCTTTTCCTTATATCTCTGTGAACTCAGTGAAATGCTACTGGAGATGCATCTGGCTCAGTACTGGGGGATTACCACGAGATCACAGACAACATTTTTCAGACTTTCTAAAATTATGGTTATTAAAAACTCTGAGCCATGAACAACTTAAAACAGAGAAACAAACAGGATATTCTCTTCTCAAAAGAGTGTTTTTAGAAATCATAATCTTAAGGTGAGACAGACACTAAATAATACAGAATATTACTCTGCAAAGCAAGAAGGTAAGCATTAGTATTGTTAATGCTACATCAAACAGGTGACTTTAAAGGGAATAATAAAACTTCATACTCTGTTATACTCATGGTCTTTTTCCAGATGAAAAGTAATTTTGGATGTAGTAAGGCACAAAAGAATTCTTAGGAATAAAAAGTAAAAGTATTAGTTGGGAATTATCATAGCAGTCTTATCAAGATTCATCTAAAAATAAATGAGAAACGTCTAATTCCCCCCTCCACCCCCAAAAAAAAAGTTTTAATGTTTGCATTTACATCTACATTTTTATGTATGTATACATATATGTAAGTATATATATAGAGAGAATTTTGATATCTTTAACACACCTCAATGTAAAAACTAGACATTCCAGCCTGGCACGACCCATGGTTTTCTCCAAACTTTCGCACATAATCTGGAAAAGGGCAAGAAATATTAGAAAGGATAAGATGCATGTAGTTTCAGAATCTGTTACCAGGTCTTCAAGAGAAGTTGAGAGAAGTTAAAAAAAACCTAAATAACACAGCATTGGTTTTCAGTTCTGTAATAAAACTAGAAACACTGGTCTCCACTGTATAGCCTTTAGCTTCAATATACTATTGTAACAAACTCTGAGCACTATGTATCACTTGATCACAGCTGCCTTTGTAATCTTGTAACTTTAAAGGCTATACTTTTATTTTTAAATTGTTCCAGGAATGAAACGGCACGAATAGTTTGAGCAGCACAGCTAGATAAACTGAACTCTTCTCTTCCACACTGTATAATTCAGGCATAATCTGACTGACAGGCTTACGTATGTTGATAGGAATTGCCCTGATGCTCCACTAGTGCTCGAAGGGCTTGTGTTACAGCCATCTCAGATGTATTGGTATCCATCATCCTCAGCAGCTGTCTGTACATCGAACCCTCCCAGCTCTGTTCTCCCGCTTTTCTTTGCCAGCTGCCTCCCATCAGGGTTCCCTTCATCTCATCCATAGATTTGTTCACTTAAAAAGTTAGCCAAGAGAAAAGCATGATTTCACCAATGCTCGTAATGGCCTCCGAAGGAGCAGCAGGACGTTTGCTGGCATTACTCTATCGGTCTGCATGGAAGGGCCAGATGGTCAGCTCTTCCTTGCATTGGCAAGGGGCAGGGTCATGAGATCGGTCTCCTGGATGAGACAGAGGTATGAAAGGGAAGGCAGGGCTGGGCTTGTTTGATAGCTTCAGGTCTTGACTCTTATTCTGCTCCTGCAGTCCTCTGAAGGAGGACCAGTGAAGGTCTCACACCACAGCAGCATCCTTGGCAGGAGACAAGTAAGGACCAGGGATACCCACTGTGTTGAGGAACCACAGCAGCTTTCTGTCAAAGGCTGAGGAGCGGACGGCAACAATCACTTGCAGGTATTGTTGCTGCTGCTCTGCTGCTCGTGAGGCACTCTCCTGAGCAGAGCCAGCAAATGAGAGAGTAAAGGAAGGAAGGATGTCCTCTACTGGCCTATTTCTGAGGAGCACACATCCTTCAGTGGTCCAATCCAAGGAGCAAGTATTTCTGATGCCCTATTTAAACTAACTTTTTGCCCGTTGAAAGCACCTTTTCTTTGAAGTGATAAACATGTTGCTAACAAATTTACATTGTAAGTTTGGCTCGTATCATCAGCACTCAATCTTCAAATGCTTGGCTGCAGAAAGCCTGCTCAGAGCAACACAGGCTCTTCACAAACTCTGCACCATGCAATTACATATCTCACAGTTTCCTACAAAGGACCCAAACATTCCACTTACCTAGATAGCATGGGCATATTCTTCTGCTCAGTTCAGTTCGAAAATCAGAAGAGATGGCAAAACAAATACCGTATGGGAGTTTGTGTTCATTTTTTATGTAAAAGATATTTTTCCATCTATGTCCGCAAGCCTATGGATAAAAAACAAACATGGTATTTGACACAGAAAGATAAGAAAGGTGAAGGCAGTCTGACAAACAGACACGCAGCTCCAGCGGTTAATACATACAACGATAGATCCATTTTCTTTTGGCTGCCTTGATAAGCTGACACCCAGCCACTCATTATCACGCTCTTCCAAGCAAGTCTTCCCACAGCGCTCTCCACTGGGGTTGCCTACGACACAAAGACCAATGCTCTGAACAGGAGGACAAGCTGAAGAGCCACGTGGTGGGTAACAGGAGCACCCAAGAGCTCTGCGGGGAGACTGCAGTAACTCAGGTTTGGTGGACCTGACCTCTGTCTCTCTTACGCAGGCCCCATACACTTTTCGCTTTCTTCTTGAACAAAGGTACGACTGCACGTAGCCAAAGGCAGCGTACCGGTTCTGAACACGACAGGTTGGAAGTGAGGATTGGCTTCTCCATCATTATCGAAATTAAGATGGAAAGTGACATCACACTCAATCAGATGAAGGGCAGGCTTTGTAAGAGTTCTGCACCCTAAAAGTTCATAAGAAACACAGGTGATACTCCCGAGTGCTACCTAAACTCTAGCCTAAAGCAAGCATCTCTCCAGCTACCTGTTGGTAGCAGACCTTAAAATGATCTCTACTGCAAACGGCTATCAAATAAAGGGTGTATAACTGCAATCTCTACTGGGGATGTCAGATTACTATGTATGCATGTCCTGTGTACTCCTTGCACTGTTGCAATTATTTAGCAGTAGCTCTTTGGTTTTGTGCTTAAGGAGAGTTAATTTTTAAAATCTTAGAGAACATAGTGAAATTTCTTCTAACTCCCCAAAAGGCTACAGTATTGCCAAGCTACCCAGTATTTGCTTCCTTCTAGACAGCAGTAGTGGTACCCACGTGTCCTGGTTTCAGCTGGGATAGAGTTAATTTTCCTCCCGGTAGCCGCCGTGTTTTGGATTTAGTATTAG
>Ga0181612_132804_pt1 | contig 14375 bp, 8 predicted proteins | sample HoacroProtozoa21_FD_119630 | JGI IMG/M metagenome (GOLD analysis project Ga0181612, IMG submission 119630) | Hoatzin crop microbial communities from Cojedes, Venezuel. Combined Assembly of Gp0051906, Gp0051904, Gp0051908 | reverse complement strand
TGGTTGCCCAGGACTGTGTCAAATCAGGTTTTGGAAATCTCCAAGGATGGAGACGCTCCACAACCTGTCCAGGTAACCTGTTCCAGTGTTCAACCACTTTTGCATAAAAAAGTGTTTTCTTATGTTTAAATGAAATTTCCTATATTTTAGTTTGTGTCCATTGCCTCTTGTCCTGGCACTGGGCACCACTGAAAAGAGTCTGGCTCTGTTGTCTTTACTCCACTTGATCAGGTATTTATACATGTGGATAAACTCCCCCTAAGCCCTCTCTTCTCCAGTCTGAACAGCTCCACCACTTTCAACCTTTCCTCATATGAGAGATGCTCCAAGCCCTTAATCACCTTCACAGCCCTTTGCTGGACTCACTTTAGCGAGTCCATGTCTCTCTTGTACTGGGGAGCCCAGGACTGGACCCAGCACTCCAGACAAGTCTCACTAGTGCTGAGTGGAGGGGAAGGATCACGTCCTCAACCCGCTGGAAATAAGGTTATTCTTCCCCAGGTGTAGACCTTTGTGTTTCTCTTCTACTGTATATTTTCCTGCATTGTGCGTTAGAGAGAACCCCTCAAATGGCACATAAAATCTTGATAAAAACAGTGCAGTTTAGCAGCAGTGAGATGGTTACAAAAATAAATTTTTAAGTTATTCTATAGATTTTTTCTCTTTACAACTTGTGTTCAGTGATCTTCACAGGCTGAAATTGAGAAAGAGTAGTGAAGTTACATTCAATACCCTAAATTTCCTCCTTAGAATCCCAGTGTGGTTTAGAAGTCTTCTAGCTTGAGCTATGCATTCAGTTTTTCCAAAGATAACAACTGGAAGCTATATTGCTAGAATCTATTAATAGAAAATAATTATTCTCTTTTTATTGCTAGAATCTATTAATAGAAAATAGTTATTCTCTTTTTATTGGACCTAAAATGGGTGAGACTGATTTTGCCAACATTTTCCTCATTTCTTTCGTGAGTTTTGTTCACAAGACAATATCCTACCTCGAACAAAGACATAACTACTGTACTCTTCATAGTAGTCTCCCATCACCACTCGTAGAGTGTAAAGACCTTCATCTTCCTTGTTTGCATGAGTCAGTGTTAATGAAGCTCGCTCACCGCTCCAGTGCATCTGGACCCATTTGGATGGTGTAATAAGAACACCTAGAAATCAGAGAATTTCATGATGAGAACTAGTTGGATCTACTGAGGAACAGGTTCTGAATATGGGGAATAGATAGGATGGAAATGCATAAGAGTCCATTCTTACGCAACTTTCAGTCTTCGAAGACAATCATAAATTACAGCTAATTCTGCTTTCATGCCAATTTTGTCTTCGTTTTCAAAGTATAACTTAAGAGAGCAACATCTTTTTTATCAGCTGTTGCACAATACATTTGTGCAACTACTTAAGAAATGTCTCAGCAATAAATAAATAGTGAATGCTATGTGGGCTACACAGATGGGCCACACAGATGTTGGAGCCGACCAAAATATTTCTAATTTAAATTATTTTTTAAGACAGGAAAAATCCCTAGAAGGCATTTTCACAGTGCTTTGTCTATTTTCTAACTGTGGTTCCATTTCAAAATGCTAAATTTTGAAACACTTCTAACTGAAAAAGAGAAAATATTATTGTTTAGAAATCTGAGAAAGTGATGACCAAATCATGATGTTCACATATGCCAAAATAAGTAAAGATTTACATGAAAGAAGTTTGTATTTCTTCTTGTCAAATATTCTCACCGTTTCTGTACCATTCGATGTCTGGTTTGAAGCGTTTGATATCAGGACTGATGACAACTGTGCAGCCCAGACTCATTGTCTCACCTTCTCTCCCAAAAGCTACATCAAACTTGTCAACAAATCTGATTTCAAACCTGGAAGCATAGCCATAAGGGGTAACACCAACTGTATAGAGGAAAAAAAAATAATCTGGCTGTTTACTTTGTCTTTCATTTTGTGACAAGAGTAGTAAGCAAAAGTACCCAATGATTATGAATACAGGCTCAGGTAAAGTTTAAAATATAAAGCGAAACAATATACATTCAGCGATCATATTCAGAGGTAATTGCAATGTCAAATAATCCAAGCCCTTACTATCACAGAGAATCAACTATTTCTTTATTCATACAACTCTAATTCTTACAGCTAGTTCATTTTATGAGGGAGAGGTTCCTGCAGAATTTCATTCCAGAATTTCCAAAATTTCAGAGCCAGCATTTTATCATTTTATCATAAGGTTTGTTTTATAGCTTAAACATACTTCTGTTTATGATTAATGATTTGTTCAGGTCAAGCTCTTTAGCTTATATGGCTCTCTTCTTTCCCTGTTTTAACTCTTCGCTCCATCTCAGGGCAGTCGTGTCCACTCAACCTTCATTTTTATAAGCCTTTGGGGGTGGCTCTTAACATAAAATGAGCTCTCCATTCCCCCAGGCATTCAACTAGCCTGTTTCTGTACTTGCTCCTGAATTTGCCATCTCTGGTATTGTGTGCCCTGAGTTATGGAGTATTCCAGACAGAATATCCAAAGTTCCTTACACTTGTGCTGCATGTACATGGCACAATGGCTTCTACATTTCTTTTGAAAACAGCTCAGCTGATAAAACCTAAGGTCATATTTTCCTTTTCTACAACGGCTCTACACTGGTAGCTCACAGTCCTCTTGCGATCAATGAATATATGCTGGTCGTCATCTTCCTTTCCCGTTACAAAGTGATAAATCCCAGATTGTATTGGAAACTTATGGCTTTGCATTTTGTAATGTGGTGCATAATCTTGTTTCTATAATTTCAGAGCTTTTTTATATAAAAGACATCTAATATGCCTTTGCAGTGTATCCCTGATTCTATTTGTGCTGCTACAATCAGAGAAATGTCTATAACTCTCATCTGTCAAGCCTTCCATGCACAGGAGCCCTAGGGCAAGTCACACGCATTGCATATGTGGGTGGGTTGTCTTTAACATTTCTCATCATGGAAATATCTATGCAATACTGTAAATCACTTCAAAATGTGAGGGTCTCGGGTAAAACCAACTACAATTTTTACCTCAATATATCCAAAATATTCAAACTGGATTCTGGCTATTTGATCTTGTCTATGCATTTTCGCCAATGCATGGAACTGCATGGCAGCAGACAAGAACAATTAAGTCAACTACTCTGCTTATGAACATGCACCCCTAGCTTTTTTCCAGACCATGTTTTACATATTGCAAGAGATGAAATGCCTCTCTCTGACAGATTATATTCCGCAACCAAGGGCAATATTAAAAAGATGTTTCTTATATAAGCAAATAACCGTAGACCCAGAAGGCAATGCCATTTTCCCCTATGGGTGAGACTGACACCATCTGAAATTGTAGAGCTCAGTAACTTTGTAAATCGGACCTGCTTCCTTTTTAAATAATGTTACAAAATATTCTGCTTAGTCATTCGTCATGATGTCACAACTGTAAATAGATGTGTCAAACAAACACATAGTGCCACTTACGGCCCGAAGGCATGGAAACAGTTCCAGCATGCAAAAGACTTGCATCAATTTCTCCTTTGTACCCTAGACAGAAAAAGAGCAACTCCAGTCACTATCACCAAGAAGTAAAGGCTCTGAGCAACAAAAATGAAATTGATAATGTGCATCTTAAAAAAAAAAAAAAATTAAAAAAATGAAATATTTTGCAAACCTACTCTTTACCACAAGGGAAGCATAAGCCGAAATTTCTCCTTTAACATTCATAGCAGAGGCTCGATATTGAGCAATGTCGTCAAAATCACATCTAAAATGATAGAAATGATTAGGCATGGCACCTGTTTACTCCTTGACATACCCTCTCCTGTGTTTTGGATCAAAAAAACCCCTCAGAAATCTGTGTAAAATCTATAAAGAAGATAAAGCTTGGGAGACAGACACACAGGACACTGGACTGATTGCAGCCATTAAAAAAGCCAGTGTTTGGAATACATGTCTCTTTTCAAATATCGCTTGCAGATTTGAAATTGAAAATACAATGGAATTAGGAAAAACTGTCTGATAATATTTATCTATGTTATCTCTAAATTACTGTCTCCTATGGAGAGATGCCTAACGTGGAAGCTGTAGAAACAGTAGATATCATAAAGTATTTTCAAAGGGCATCTACCAGTATCTAAACTGAGAAATCTAGATTGTTGCTGATTGTCAGATTAGGTGATTATGTCTCATGTTTTCAGTGTTTTTTAATCCAAAGTGACTACAAAAATTTCCCATTTGGAGGATGAGTACTGTTGAAGATCTTTCTTGTGTATAAGTGAGGACATCTCATTTCTGTTCCTCATTTCAGTAGGAACCAGGAACTTTGCTATGTTTGAAAAACAGTTAGCTCACATATTTTCACCCTGAACTAGATTTTTCTCATGTTTAACTGTACTCATGCAGCAGACAAATGGAAAAAGTAATCACAAATGTCCCACATGTTTCCGACTCAGCCATAAATAGAATAATAATCCAGATACATTACTCACTTAGGTAAGTTGCATATCCTCTACTGAGGAAAAACAGAACTGTTTCAACAGTTAGTAGACAGCATTCACCTCAGCTGTGCAAACTTGATGTCTTTTACATCCCCAAGAGATATGTTCACATTTTGCAGGTCTCAATCTAAAGAAAAGTTTCATCTTAAGCTATTTGTTAAACCATCTAGTATTCCCTTACGTGCTAATCTCCAGTGAGTGCAGCCCATATCGACTTTCAATGATATACTTGCCAGGGTGAGCCTGTACATCGATGGGCACATTGTTTTTGTACCTATGGAAAAAAAAGGAAACAGTATGTCACAAATGGAAGTGTATAATTATATACTTTAAAAGGTCAGGTGCTTGGTGTTTGAAATAGAACATCAGTTTCCGCATGTTTCTCCTAAACTGTAGTCTAATTTCCTGGAAAGACATTATAAAGAGAAGCTTAACCTCTCTCTCTTTGTCTTTGACCTGCCCTGGATGAATTTTATTTTCTTATTAAAAGGAGAAAATAGTACTGAACAGGGTGAAAAGTAACTTATATTGCCATGAATTTCAGGTTACTACTTGTAAAGGAATTGAGGAGTCACATGAGAAACATCTGAGAGGTTTGTGAATTGCAAAGAATGAAAATTCTGTAGTATCCTTACCTACTAGGTACGGTACACATTTTGTTTGTTTTGCATATTGCATCTACTTCTAAAACCCGCATACTCACAAAAAATTCAGGTAGAAAATTAACTTTTTTTTTTTTTTACTTGCGTAGCTAGGTTGGCAGAAGCCCCAACGCAAATAGGGTTAGACTGATTAAAAAAAACTTCTTGATGGTAAAGTGCATTGCAGTGAGAGTTCTGGCAAAGTCTGTACTACGAAAAACTTCTCTGCCTTTACAAGTATACACTATGAATGTTTTCTGGTACAGGTATATCTTCAAGTAGAAAGAAGTTTACTGCTCAAAATTCCCAGTAAGTAATTTGAAAGCATAAGCCAATACTGCTCAGTAGTGAGCTGGCACTGCTAATTTCAGAATTTATATGAACAGCCTGAGACTCACGGAGGGAGAGTTCAGTGGTTCATGGTAGGTTCTTCTTCACCAATCATTGCATAAAAAGTCACTCACAATACATGGTGTAACCAAGTAAATGTTGGAGTGAATCCTTTCTTAAGCAAACACTATTAACATGGAACAAACTGGCAATAGGAGTGTAACAAAATTAAACACTTTGATTTGATATGAGGTCTATAAAGAAAGAATGTTCCCTAAGATAGTGTTCTCCTTTAGCATAGCTCTCCCTGTGCTCTGTAAGGTGCATATGTAAGGGAAGTGGAAATATAAATGATTATAGATAAAAGTATCTCCATCTTTTACTTTGATGTAGCTTGAATAAACCTTTCTCTTCATAAGACATATCAGATATCCAGCCAAAGAGCTTTGCTTCTTCATTTTGGATTTAAAAGATCAGTCTTATGATTTTCAGTTAGGAAATGGAACTGCTCTGCTGTCAGTGGTATGTCCCACTTCACCAAACAAGTCAGTAATTAGCTATATTATTTTTACCAAGAATATTATTAGCTTAATATGTCTCAAGATGAAGCTATACCTGCAGTAAATCTGAAAATTGCCTTTCAGCATTGTGGAATAAAGAATATTTCGCTGGCTACAAATATTTGGGCACAGTAATACACTGGGATTTTTCCAAGTGCCAGAGTGAGCGAGGATCATAAACCCTAACGCTTTTCGCCCTGATCTTTCCCTCAGCAAGATGTCTATGAAAAGAGACTCAGTGAAGGGCAATACCCTCTATTCCAGACTTCAAACGGTTGCAGAGGTGCTTGACCTCATTATAGGTCTCCTACTGCATTATCCTGACTTACAGCCATTCGCTACCACTCTTCACCTCATCTGTGCCGTGATGCCCCCCAGAATGACCTGCCTGAGAACATCTGGGCATCTTTATATTCCATGTAGTGTGTCAAATGGTTTGGAAAATAGAATAATGCCATCAGTTCCTAATATTTTCCAGGGAATATGAAATCCTCTGAAACAAGTCTTGACTCCGTAATCTCTTTAAGTTTTCTCCAAAGGGTTGGGCGACCCTTTCAGCAAGGGCATTCAGTAGCATGCAGTGCTGTGCAGAAACAAGCTGAATCAAGCAGCAGCAAGAAGACTTTCACTTCTCTTGTCTTCATTATCAGGTTAGTAAAAAATAATTAATTCAATTTTCACTGATTTGTATTCATCTATGGAAAGAATAGGGCCCATGTGTTGGAAGGACCACTTGTTATTTCTGGAAACACAAATTCCAGAACAGCCAAGTCATTAGCTAATGCTGGACTGCAATCTCCCACTGTCGTTATGCACTGATAATTTATGCTTTCTGCTACTGGTTTCAAATGTCCTCGGTTTTCCATATGCTTTTTCCGAGGGAGTCAGAACAGCTGCATCAGCCAGTAAGGTTTTCTTCAGATAAAGTTCGTGGAGCTTTATAATTTATCATGCACAGCATGAAGAGGTCTCCATTGCTTGTACAAAGAAAGACTGTTTGGAATACACAACTGATATTTCGTTAGAAATACTGAATGAAAGCTGACAGATCCAAGTTAGCACTGTGCTGTATCTCAGAGCAAAGACACCTGCTGAAATGGCTATGAACTCTTTTTTTCCATTAGTAGCCTGTGGCGAACTGAAATCCCATTGGAATGCAGATGTACGTTAAAATGATGTATTAATTTCCAGGACCCACATTTAGCACTTAGATGAAAGGCTGATTCACAGTGAGAGCAAAAAGGCAGACAGCTGAAGGCTCAGTTTAACCACGTCAGGTTTTTCGGATAAGGTGAATCTTAACCAAAGTGAAAATGCCCAGCTCTCACATTCTTGGTTAGGATTCAGGTTACAGAGCTGGATTACAGCCATGACGGTAGCTGACCATTCCTTATGTCCAGCTGAGACCAGACCCAAAGGGTTTGTCTGGAATCCTCTCTAGGAGGAATGTCAAAACAGGGCACTCGCAATCCTGACACCACAGGAAAAATAAGTCCGTGCAAAGCCTGGCTACCAGTTGTCACTGTCTAAGGAGAGACACCAAGTGACATCACAGGCGTCAGCTCTGGCCAATTAATGTACCTCTTAGTAGCACTTTTTATCAAGCCCTGAGATTAAGGTTTTTAAGACCTAAATAAACACAGAGTCCATTATGAAATTCAAGTAGTAAATTGCAAAATATGAGTATTACTTAACATTATGATGTAGTAGGTGTTTTCTGTTGCCTCCATAAATAGAATCTCCATAGGACTTATTGCTAGTTAATGCTTAATGCTGAACACAGGCTTATTCCTGGTTCATTTTATAAACACATTCATGTGTTTTATATACACATTCTAGAAGAATCATTTAAATTCAATAATGGACATAAAATCTCATTTTATATTTGGAAAAAAGTTATTACCTATTATCTTAACAACTTGATGGTATCTGTGTAGCATGAAATAGATAAGAAAGATCAGCTGGTGAGGCAGCAAAACTTCACAAGTCACTGTTGATTAAGCTAAATTCAATTCCAGTCAGTGTAAATTTTAACCCAAGAGTCAAATTAGACCTTCAGCTATGACTAAGAATATATTTTGGAGTTCTTACAGTAAAGATTTAGTCCAAAGACCACTCAAGTGAATAGCAAGTTTCCAATAGACTCCAAACCCTTCAGAATATTTGGATGGTCCTGAATCTATCTGTAGTCTTTGACTTCAAAAAACTATGGTATGTCTGCTATGAAGAACCTGCATCATGAGATTTCAGTTTAATGGAGGTTCAGTACTATAACCGCTCAGCAGCCAAGCAGCTAGCCCTTAACCAAAGCATGCCTTCATGATTCAGGGACATTAATGACATTTGTAGACTAAACAGAAGTGTTTGGAAAACATTATTTTAAGGATAGTACTGACAATAAATTAAACTGCTATTTTTCCTTCATCGGCAGACAGAAAGAATATATTGGATGTCTCTATGAAAAAAATATCTATGTATTCGTACTGTTGTTACATAATAAAAAAAATTACATACAAAATAATAATTTTGCCTTGTAATATTTTGTGCTTTCTTTGTACAAGGTGACTTGAAAGGAGTTTGACAGGCCTCTCTACCTGATTTGTTTGTATTAAACTTTCATATTTCCTGAAAAAATACCACATTCACTGAGATGACTTCAGATACTGGTTATGTGGTGACTTTCAGTGGTAGAGATACAAACTTACCATGTAACACGGGGTGCTGGCCAGCCAGCCACAGAACAATGAAATTTGACATTTTGCTTTTCCCAGACAGTGTGAGAACGAGGCTCGATAACAAACTCAGGAGGATGTAAAAGTTTATCTTTATTCAACTTTTTGTGGAATGCCTGAGTCTCTTCTAGCTGGAAAAGAAACATTTGATTATAAACTCAAACTCCAGCAGTTATAAGTGCAAACTATTAATACAAGAAAAGCATATTATTATTTTTAAGAGCAGAAAAAAAAGTTATGCAATTTTTATGTAAAAATCTAGGTAGACATACTGCATGTATTTATCTCACCTGGACACAGAAAACAAAGTTTTTGCCTTCAGGAAGTTCTTCCAAAATAGCTGAATTTGATTTTACTGGGTTTTTTCCCCTTAATGCTGTTCTAAGTAAAATAATTTTCCACATTTAATTATTTTTTTAAAACAGAGTGGAAGGTGAAATAGGTTTGAAATTCAGACATCTTCTGCTCAGATGAGCTTCTACTGCTCAGACATACTTTTGCTCTAATGCAAAATTGTGTATGCCTAGCTCATCTCTCACAGACCTGCTCTCAGACTTCTCCTGCTGATGGGATCTTTCATCCTCCCAGGGTAACTGCTTCAACTGCTTGGCTTCCACAGAGCTGGAAAAAAATTCCTAATATACTATAAATCTTGCTTTCTGAAAACAAAACTATTTATTTTCTGCCCCAGCTTTCACATATATGGGGATTTACTGTTTCCTGTCTTAAGGTTATCAGTAGAAGACAGGTTTCATAATCCTTTCAGTCTTTTATAAACTGTGCAATACCGATTTTCCTTACAATTGTTGTTTCTCAGATCTAGACAGGTTCTACTTGTCCTCAACAGTCATAAAAGAGTAACTACTCATTATCAGAGATCCAACAGCCTCTAACACAATTAAATAATTACCCTCTGCGTTTTAATGACAAGACATGTGTTAATACACTCTAGAATGGCATTTGTTTTTACATAACAATGACTGTCATTAAATGGACTGAGATTAAATTTGTGACCTGTTGTAACTCCCAGATCCTCCAGTACTTCCACCTAGCCAGATATTCCTCATTTACTTATTCTTTTCCTTCTGTGTGTAGTAATTTCCATTGGTTGTTAACAAATTTCACCTTCATTGCTTCTCAGTGTTTTAGATTATTTTGAATTTTTACCTTGTCCTTCAAAGTGTTTACACCCTTTCCAACCTTACGTCATGAGGATATTTTATAAGCGTATCACAAATTCTTCTGCTCAGAACATTAATAAATTTGCTAAATGAAACATATTTGCACTTCGTATATTCTGCCAGTAGGGTCATAACATATTTGTAACTATCCTCTGAGTGTTATTTTTAAAGAAGTTGCACAATAATATCAAAGCTACCCACAATCATAGATTCGGTTCCAGACGTCTTTGGCAATTCCCTCCCTAATTTACACTCTGTGATTAAAACTCTGGGGTAAACACTTTCGACAACCTTGTTCCGAGGCCATAGAAATCCAGAAATTAGCCCATCACCTCCTTATTGGCAAGATGTGTATATTGACAGCTTCCTTCTCTGCCAGTAACTGCCTCATCGTCCAGGTGAAGGATGCTGTGCTATTTAACCAGGTGTGGGCATGACCAAAGAGCGTTCCTCATCCCCGTTCTCCCTTGCTCTCTCCCAACACAACAGAAGAGTCCCTGGTGCCTACCTCAGGCACTGAACTTCTTTTCTTATACACCTGACACCAAAGATAACAAGACTTCAAGTCATTGAAAAGACTTCCATTGAAAATACTCTGTTTTGTTACTACCATAATTGTGATTGCCCATGGAGTAAATCAGGGCCCTGTTGAGCTAGGCATGTTACAAACATCAAACAAAAAAGACCCACGCTGTCTACAGCCTAGGTGTTCATTTCTATTCTTTTACCGTTTTCTTCAGGGCCACACGTTCAGCAGACTCCCGGATCGCTACTTTCCTTGATTTTTTTCCATGATGTTCCTCTTCAGAAGTTGACTTGGCCACTTTGCTGACACTAACTCCTTCACTTGTGGCAAAAAGGTTCCTCTTGGCAACGTATGCAGCACTTTCTTTAATTCTTTCTTCTTCCGTGTCTGTGATCCCACTGACACTCACTTCTCTGAAAGAGTTTTTAAAAAGCAGAATCCCAGTGGAAAATGCTGAGAACATATTCCATTTATACTTTCTATCAAATTAGCCAACTACAGTGGCCAACACGTTTTCATAACGTATTTCTGCTATTACAGTCTCATACGTACTCACAGCAGAAACATGGAAGGGTACTGCAGAATGATGGAGTATTTCGCTGTTTAACAGTGAAAAAAGGCTGTTTTCAGTGCCTCTCTGTACAACTATGCCATATGCATTTTCAGTTTAACCTTTATCCTGCTGTGGTTTTATATCTCCATCACTATAAAGATTAGTGTAAGGCATACCCACAGATCTTCAGTTATTGACTTACGGCTGCAGCATTCATAATAACACTACCAAAGGGGCAGGAGATAATTGTAGCTGTGTAACAAAGTCCTCATTTGTGATTTATACAAAACCCCCATATTACTGTCTATCACAAAAAGTTCTCTTTTTTCATACAAAATTTAATCCTGTAATGTTTGTAGGGTGACTGTTCTTCCAAATGTTTTCAAGAAGCTGATTAAGCATTTTCTTGAAGCATCCTTCTCCACATTTCTACAGAGGCAAGATGCAAAGAATGGTTGCTCTCAATTCTCTCTCAATTGTCTCCTTCTCTGGAGATATTCAGGACCCGCCTGGACAAGGTCCTGTGCAGCCGGCTGTAGGCGACCCTGCTTCTGCAGGGGGGTTGGACTAGATGACCCACAGAGGTCCCTTCCAACCCCGAACATTCTGTGCTTCTGTGCTTCTGTGATTTAATGGGTCCAGTCCTGTTTCTATATGCACATGTGGAAGTACCGTTGCAGCCATATTCTTTTGGCACTGTCAGGAAATTTTAGCTGCTATAGCATATAGCATTTACAATGGGAGTTCCTTGACTTAAGGAGAAGCATTAATATGCTTCTGCTCAGTTTAGTTACTTTAGGGTAACATTAGATGGCACAATGAAAAGAGGTTCTGTTCCAGTTCTCGTTAAGTGCCATCGTGCAAGCACTATAGAGAAAGCAGCCTCTATTTCCAGAATGCAGTCAAGCACAGTCTCGCTGTTTTATCATAAAATGCTTAGTACTGCTTCAAAGCAAAAAGATTGGGAGGAATGATTTTTTTTCTGTTTTCTTTAAGATTGTTAATGTTATGCATTAGGTAGCACATCTCAACACTCAAGAAAATTTGGATTAAAGCCCATAATTAACTGTCCAGCCCCTTATCTTTGGACAATGGAGTCAGTTTTGTGAGATGCAAGACAGCCAAGCAGTGGAAAGTTAACTTAATTACACATAACAATTGCTCAGAAGACCAAAAATTACTTAACAGCATAGAACTTTGACCTCCCTCACGTGTTCAAACTCTGCCTTGAACTTTCTGTGTTTCAGGCTGCTTTAATAGGATGATCCTTAAAATCATCAGTGGGATGACTGATTCCCTTCACTTAGGCACATCAGCTCCGCCCCCCAAATATCATCTGAAGCTGCAGAGATATGGCAGAGATTTCTAAACACAATTTTGAAAACTCACTCTAATGAATATGAATTTAGCTATCTACATTCAGTTTAAATGAATCAGTGGCATTTTTCTTCAAAGGCAAGCTGACATTATTTCCTCCTTATCTACAGTAGTTAAGATCTCAGCAACTTCACAGTATAGACCCGCTCCTCAAGGCATAAAGCATCTTCTGGGAGCTGATGAATATCCTCAGAGTAATATAGGACTCGGCCTAGTCATCTGCAGTAGTGGTCCCCAGATGCTTTTGATCAACCATATTAAATATTTAGATTTGCTAATCATTTCTTCCTGTTATAATCTTCCCAGATCAAAGAGAAATGTGTTCCCTGAAATGATGAATGCATCAGAAAGAGCATGCAGTACCATTTAAGAATTGATTCTACAGTCAAGTCTCAGGGGTTTCAGTATAAAACACTTTTTAAACAGAAACAACGAGATCAAATCCCAAATGGCACACACAAAATACTATTTAAAGGGTATCTGCCATCTGCAGTCTTTTGGCATAGGCTTGTTAGTGATTGCAAATAGTTCTACGAGCCACATCCAGTAATCTTTCGCACCTATGGCATTAAACAAGCTGTATTTTATTACCTAGAATACTGGTTGGCTGTCCTTAATTTTATCTTACAAGGATTAGGCTAGGTGTTTAAGAAGAATGGTTGTGAAGTAAGTAATCTGAGCGAGGGAGTTTTTTACAGCAGAAGCTGAGGGCTCTGAAATAGAACCAAATAATGGAAATGGTGACACGGTGCTGAAGGACGTCCAGCAGCACAGGCAGCAGCTCCAATGAACCCACAGAAAGATGACCTTTATAAATAACTATTCCTTGTAAAAGCTATCTGCCCATGGGAAACAACACATCAATTTCACAGGGGAATTTGGGAATGACATAAAACATGCACATGGTTCAATGGGCTTCAGATGTTATCTTTCAAACAAAAATAAATATCTGACAGGAATGTGGCATGCAACTTCCACAGTCTTGGCATGCGGTCACGACCATGATGCTGAAGAAAAAAAGCCTAAAACAGATAACCATTTCATGCCATGTTGAGTTGAGCACCCTAACAATCATCATATGTCCTTTTTATAGTTTTTTAACGAATTAAAAAAAAAATTACTTGGGTCATTTCAGTGGCCCAAAAGCACACACTGCTTCCTGAGTTGCCATGTGCGAGAAGTAAGATTTATACCAACAACAGTAAGAAGAAGAGTAACAACAATGTAAGAATCCAACAATATATTTTAATGTAGGATCCCAAAGTATTGCACAGGCACAAATAAATGAAGCTACACACCTGAGTTAGATATTACTGTATTCATTTTACAAAAAAGGAAAATAAAAAAAAAGATTTGTTAAGATGTTAACATGATGTGTTAAGATCACAGGGACCTGTAAAAAAGCTAAGATCGACATCGAGGAGTACTGGCCATCAGTCATGATTTGCAGCTGTTAACAAACACTATAGATTTTACTTGTGTAGACTCTAGACATAATAAAAAGGGAGGATATATGTGTTTGAGGGCATGGGAGACAGATGATGTTGAACTGCAAATCTACTGCTATGTAAGCAGAAAAAGTGGGTGAAGTGCAAAGGTAGTGAGAAACCTTGAAAATATGTTACTGCAAGTTTTGTGTGAGACATATTTATGTATTTCTGTCACAGAAGATATAGCTGAAAGTCTGAAGAAATGATTTAGAAATGCAACAGTGTGTGCTTTTGAATGTTGGTTGGATCAAAGAGCAGTGAATCCAACACAGAAACGTGCAAGGTGTGAGAAAAAAATTTATTCCAGGATAGTGGGAGGGAATTAATAAAAACCAAAACTGCTGGTCTCATCACAAAAGCATCACAAGCGCTCAAAAGGCCAAAGTAATAACATCTCCCACTGACAAGATGGAACTCAGTTGCACACAAAAGCACAAGTTTGGACACAAAGCAAAAGTGACGTTGGGTGTTCATTAAGCAGT
>Ga0181612_165993_pt1 | contig 14376 bp, 10 predicted proteins | sample HoacroProtozoa21_FD_119630 | JGI IMG/M metagenome (GOLD analysis project Ga0181612, IMG submission 119630) | Hoatzin crop microbial communities from Cojedes, Venezuel. Combined Assembly of Gp0051906, Gp0051904, Gp0051908 | reverse complement strand
GGTATATTCAGAATTTTGAGCGGAAAACGGGACTCGGACCCGCGACCCCAACCTTGGCAAGGTTGTGCTCTACCAACTGAGCTATTTCCGCCTTTTCTTCGAAAAGTCGGCATTTTCGGCGGCGTCTCAGCAATGTAAAAACAAGCTTTTCATTGCATTCGACTTGCACGAAAATTCCGCAATTCGCATTTTCGTTTCTTCACGCGAGTTGTTTGTCACGACTCGGCAATCTGAAAGTAAACTTTCGATTGTGCTCGCTGCTCCAAACAATCCGCATTTCTGAATTTTTATTATTTCAAAGAACGATGAGCACTATGCTCTTCCTTTAAATGCGGTTGCAAAGGTAATGTTTTTTCTTGACTGTGCAAATTTTTTGATAAGAAATTTTCCAAAACTTGAGAAATTTAATCCATACGCGAGAGATAATCCTCTGGAGAGAAACGTCTGAGTATCTCCAATTCGCCTGTACCGGCATGGAGAAAAGCGATGTCAGGATGCGCCACACCGTTGAACATCGTCGTCTTCACCGTGGTGTAGTGAATCATATCCTCGAATATCACGTTCTCCCCTACCGAAAGTTCGTGGTCGAACCGCCAATTGCCCATAAAGTCGCCCGACAGACAACTGTTGCCGCCCAACCGGTAGACATGTTTTCCTGAGAAATCATCAGCCGCCAGAGAGACGGCGCCGCGCACCTCAGGCTGATAAGGCATCTCCAGGCAATCGGGCATATGACAGGTAAAACTCACGTTGAGGATGGCCGTCGTCATCCCACTGTCTTCCACGATATCCGTCACTTGCGACACCAGCGGCCCCGTTTGCCAGGCAAAAGCGCTTCCGGGTTCGAGGATGATTCTCAAATGAGGATAGCGGCCATGAAATCCCTTTATTATATTAATAAGGTGTGACGTATCATAATCGGCCCGCGTCATCAGATGGCCTCCGCCGAAATTAATCCATTGCAGCTGGGGAAACCAGGCCGCGAACTGTTCTTCAATATGTGCGAGCGTGCGCTCAAACACGTCCGGACCGCTCTCGCAATGACAGTGGCAATGAAATCCCCCGATGTCGGCAGGAAGGATTTCCGGCAATTTGTCAGCCGTCACGCCGAAACGGGTACCGGGAGCACAGGGGTTGTACAACGCCGTACCCACTTCTGAATACTTCGGATTGACGCGCAATCCGATACTGACCTGGGGATTCAGCCGTATCACCTCCGCATGAAAACGCTCGTATTGAGACAGGGAATTGAACGTAAGACAAGAAGATCGGCGTGCGATTCCGCCTATTTCGTCCGCCGTATAAGCAGGAGAATAAGTATGGGCCGGGGCTCCGAACTTCTCCACGGCCATGACGGCTTCAGCCAGGGAACTGGCCGTGCAACTGCCTATATACTCGCGGAATACGGGAAATACCTTCCAAAGGGCAAAAGCCTTGAACGCGAGGATAATCTCCACGCCAGCCTCGTCGGCCACCTCCCGGATAAGGGAAAGGTTGCGGCGCAGGCGCCGTTCCTCCATGACATACGTCGGACGGGTGATTTCCTTATAATCGTCTGAATTCGTTTTCATCGGGTAGAAATTATTTCGACACAAAGTTAAACTTTTATTTCCAATATCATTGCTCATTTCAGGGAAAATTCATACTTTTGCATCACAAACGAAAATCAGACGATGAAGCTGGCTATTATGACAAAATCCACGTTTTTCGTGGAGGAAGACAAAATACTCGCGGCCCTCTTCGAAGAAGGAATGGATAATCTTCATCTCTACAAGCCCCATTCCTCTCCGATGTACTCGGAGCGTCTGCTTTCGCTGCTCCCTGAGGAATATTACAGGAAAATCATCGTGCACGACATGTTCTACCTGAAAGAAGAGTACGGACTTGCCGGCGTGCACAAGGACGACCTGTCGCTTGAGTTTCCGGCCAAACGGAAAGGAAAGACCGGCATCACCTGTTCCGACTTGGGGAGCCTGAAGGAGATGAAGAAAAAACACGATTATGTCTTTCTGCGCAATATCTTCGACAGTCAGTCGGAGGAAGACCAGAAGTCGTCCTTTACGATGAACCAGCTCGAAGAGGCCGCCCGTCAGGGACTCATCGACCGCAAGGTGTTCGCACTTGGCGGCATGAACGCCGACAACATCGGCATCGCCAAAGACCTGGGGTTCGGCGGTGTCGTGATTTGCGGCGACTTATGGAACCGCTTTGACATCCACAGTCAGAACGACTACAAAGACATTATCGGACATTACGAACGGTTGCGCAAAAGCGTAGGATAAGGCAGACGCCTTGAAGAAACAGAGAGAAACCGCCCATATCGGGCCAAACAATAAAACAGCTTCTACACAATGAGTGAGAACAACTCCTTTTTGGTATTCTCAGGTACCGCCACACGGTATTTGGCAGAGAAAATCTGCCAAAGTCTTCAATGCCCCTTGGGCAACTTGCAAATCACCCGTTTCTCCGACGGAGAGTTTGCCGTATCGTATGAGGAATCCATTCGCGGTCGCGACGTCTTCCTCGTGCAAAGTACATTCCCCAATTCAGACAACCTGATGGAATTGCTGCTGATGATCGACGCTGCCAAGCGCGCCTCAGCACGCACCATCAACGCCGTCGTCCCCTACTTCGGATGGGCACGTCAGGACCGTAAGGACAAGCCGCGCGTGAGCATCGGCGCCAAACTCGTGGCCGACCTGCTGAGCGTAGCCGGCATTGACCGGTTGATTACGATGGACCTGCATGCCGACCAGATTCAGGGATTCTTCAACGTCCCCGTGGATCATCTCTATGCGTCCGGCGTCATTCTCCCCTATTTACAGAGTCTGCATCTTGAGGATCTGGTCATCGCGTCGCCCGACGTAGGCGGAAGCAAGCGCGCCAACACCTATGCCAAATACCTGGGATGCCCGCTGGTGTTGTGCAACAAGACCCGTGCCCGTGCCAACGTGGTGGCCACGATGCAGATCATCGGCGACGTAGAGGGCAAGAACGTGGTCATTGTAGATGACATGGTGGATACCGCCGGCACCATCTCCAAGGCCGCAGACCTGATGAAATCCGCCGGAGCGAAAAGCGTGCGCGCCTGCGCGTCGCATTGCGTCATGAGCGGTCCCGCCTCCGAAAGAGTGCAAAACTCCGCCCTGGAGGAAATCGTCTTCACCGACTCCATTCCCTACACGCTCCGCTGTTCCAAGGTAAAACAGCTCTCCGTGGCCGACATGTTCGCCGAAACCATCCGCCGCGTCATCGCCAACGAGAGCATCAGCGACCAATACCTGGTATAAGCAAAAGAAACAAACTCACCGTATAACGCATCAAAAAAGGCGTGTGTCGCATGACACACGCCTTTTTATGCGGTTGAATGAATTTTAAGCTTCCTCTTCCACAGCTGCCTGGGCTGCCGCCAAACGGGCGATAGGTACGCGGAAGGGCGAGCAACTGGCGTAGTTGAGGCCAATCTTGGCGCAGAACTTCACCGAACTCGGTTCGCCTCCGTGCTCACCGCAGATACCGGTACGTAACGTCGGACGGACGGAACGGCCCTTCTCCACGGCCATCTTGATGAGTTGGCCCACACCGTTCTGGTCGAGCACCTGGAACGGATCCACCTTCAGAATCTTCTTATCGAGATATACCGGCAGGAAACTGGCGATATCGTCGCGGCTGTAACCGAAGGTCATCTGTGTCAGGTCGTTCGTACCGAAGGAGAAATACTCAGCCTCGGTGGCGATACGGTCGGCGGTCAGGGCGGCACGCGGAATCTCAATCATCGTACCGATTTCGAACGGAATCTCCACACCGTACTCCTCGAACACTTCCTTGGCCGTCTTCTGGATAACCTCCTTCTGCTGCTTGAGCTCATAGAGAATACCGATCAGCGGCACCATGATTTCAGGTTTCGGGTCTTTGCCCTCCTGTTTCAGTTCACAGGCGGCAGAAAGGATGGCGCGTGTCTGCATGGCCGTAATCTCCGGGAAAGTAATGCCCAGACGGCATCCGCGATGACCCAGCATCGGGTTGTTCTCAGCCAGAGAAGCCACACGGCGCTGGATGGTAGCCAAATCGACGCCCATTTCCTTGGCCATCGTCTCCTGACCGGCCAAATCGTGAGGCACGAACTCGTGGAGAGGCGGATCCAGCAGGCGGATGTTCACCGGACAACCGTCCATGGCCTCCAGGATACCCTTGAAGTCAGACTTCTGGTAAGGCAACAGTTTCTCGAGCGCCTTCTCGCGGCCCTCAGCCGTCTCGGCCAGAATCATCTCGCGCATGGCGACAATCTTCTTGTCGTCGAAGAACATGTGCTCAGTACGGGTCAGACCGATACCCTTGGCACCGAAGGCCCTTGCCACTTGTGCGTCGTGCGGCGTGTCGGCGTTGGTACGCACCTGGAGCTTGGTATACTTGTCGCACAAGTCCATCAGTTCCTTGAAGTCGCCGCTCAGTTCGGCAGCCTTGGTCGGCACCTCACCGGCATACACCTGTCCGGTGGTACCGTTGAGCGACAGATAATCACCTTCTTTATATACAGTACCGTCGATTTCTACGGTCTTGGTGTGATAGTCCACATTGATGCCGCCGGCACCGGACACGCAGCACTTGCCCATACCGCGGGCCACGACGGCAGCGTGAGACGTCATACCGCCGCGTGCGGTCAGAATACCCTCAGCGGCAGACATACCGGCCAAATCCTCGGGAGAAGTCTCGATACGGACCATCACCACCTTGTGGCCTTCCTCGTGCCAGCGTTGAGCGTCGTCAGCATGGAACACGATTTGTCCGCAAGCGGCACCCGGAGAAGCGGGAAGACCCTGCGTAATCACCTTGGCCTGCTGCAGCGCCACCTTGTCGAATACCGGGTGGAGCAACTCGTCCAACTTCTGCGGCTCGCAACGCATGATGGCCGTCTTCTCGTCAATCATGCCCTCGTGCAGGAGGTCGATGGCGATTTTCACCATGGCCGTACCCGTGCGCTTGCCGTTACGGGTCTGCAAGAACCAGAGCTTGCCTTCCTGTACGGTGAACTCCATGTCCTGCATGTCATGATAGTGATTCTCCAGTTTCTCCTGGATATCATTGAGCTGAGCGTAAATCTCAGGCATGGCCTCTTCCATGGAAGGATACTTGGCCACGCGCTCTTCCTCGGAAATACCGGCACGCTCAGCCCAGCGCTGAGAACCGATTTTCGTAATCTGCTGCGGTGTACGGATACCGGCCACGACATCCTCGCCCTGGGCATTGACCAGGTATTCACCGTTGAACAGGTTCTCGCCGTTGCCGGCGTCACGGCTGAAGCAGACACCCGTAGCCGACGTGTCGCCCATGTTGCCGAACACCATGGCCATCACGCTCACGGCAGTACCCCACTCGTCGGGAATGCCTTCCATCTTGCGATAGAGGATGGCACGGTCGTTCATCCAACTGCGGAACACGGCGCAAATGGCACCCCACAACTGTTCGATGGGGTCAGACGGGAAGTCCTTGCCCGTCCGCTCCTTGATGGCTTCCTTGAAGAGCTTGACCAACTTCTTCAGTTCGTCCACCGACAAATCCTTGTCGAGCTTCACACCGCGCTCAGCCTTGACCTTCTCGATGATTTCCTCAAACGGGTCGATGTCCTCCTTGTTGACAGGCTTCATCTCCAGCACCACGTCACCGTACATCTGAACGAAACGGCGATAAGAGTCGTACACGAAATGAGGATTGCCGGTCTTGGCCACCATACCCTCGGCCACTTCGTCGTTAAGACCCAGGTTGAGAATCGTATCCATCATACCCGGCATGGAAGCGCGCGCACCTGAGCGGACGCTCACGAGCAACGGATTCTCCACGTCGCCGAATTTGGAATTCATCAAATCCTCGATGTGCTTGACGGCCGCATTGACCTCGTCTTGGAGAATTTCCTTGATTTTCTCCTGGCCCACCTGATAATACTCGTTACAACAATCCGTCGTAATCGTAAAACCGGGAGGTACAGGAACGCCGATAAGGTTCATTTCAGCAAGATTCGCGCCTTTGCCACCAAGGGCCTCTCTCATCGCAGCATTACCTTCAGCCTTGCCGTTACCAAAGGTATAGACTCTTTTTTCACTCATAATGAATCGGTATATTTAAATATTAATATGTTTGACATAATCCGCAAAGGTGTGGCAAAGATACTATAAATTAGGAAAATCCCCAAATCATTTGCACAAAAAATTGCAAAGTGTGCGTAAAATTCTTACCTTTGCAAAAATTTTCAGGCAAAAACCGAACAAGGAAGCCGCTGTCAGACCCTGAAAGCGGTCTCCTCACACCCCATTCCACCAATGAGCAGAAAGAAGAAACCCCTACCCGTCCTGGAGAACGTCACCATCACCGGCGTCGCCGCCGAAGGCAAGGCGCTGGCCCGCGTCAACGACATGGTCGTCTTCGTCCCGTTTTGTGTTCCCGGCGACGTCGTCGACCTGCAAGTCAGACGGAAGAAACACAATTATTGCGAGGCGGAAGTCATCCGCTTCGTCCGGTATAGCGAAAACCGCGCCAAACCATTCTGTCAGCACTTCGGCGTATGCGGCGGTTGCAAATGGCAGAACCTGCCCTACGAGGAGCAGTTGAAGGCCAAGCAGCAACAGGTCTGTGACCAACTCACCCGCATCGGCAAGATACCCCTGCCCGAATTCCGTCCGATATTGGGTTCGGTGAAGACCACGGAATACCGCAACAAACTGGAATTCGGATTCTCCGACAAGCGATGGATGACACGGGAGGAAATCCAGCAGGGCGGCGACATCACCGACCGCAACGCCGTGGGCTTCCACATCACGGGCGCGTTCGATAAAATCCTGCCTGTTGAGAAATGCTGGCTGATGGACGACTTGCACAATCGCATCCGCAATGAAGTACGTGATTACGCATTGCGAAATAATTTGACATTTTTCAACCTTAGAGAACAGCGCGGACTCCTCCGCGATCTGGTCATCCGCAATTCGGACACGGGCGAATGGATGCTTGTTTTCCAATTCCATTTTGAGGAAAAAGACGACGAGGAAAAAGCCAAAGAATTGCTCCAGTATATTTCTGATAAATTCCTGAAAATCACGTCATTGTTCTACGTCGACAATCAGAAGGCCAACGACACGTTCGGCGACCTCGACCTCAAGCTCTTCAAAGGCAAGGACCACATCATCGAGAAGATGGAAGACCTGCAGTTTAAGGTAGGTCCGAAAAGTTTTTACCAAACCAATACCCTGCAGGCCGAACGTCTCTACGGCGTGGCCCGCGAACTTGCCGGTCTTACCGGACAGGAACTCGTCTACGATCTCTACACCGGAACAGGCACCATCGCCAATTTCGTAGCCCGTCACGCCCGTCAGGTCATCGGTATCGAATACGTGCCCGAGGCCATTGAAGACGCCAAGGTCAATTCCGCACTCAATCACATCGGCAACACCCTCTTCTTCGCCGGCGACATGAAAGACGTCCTCGACGATGCCTTCATCGCCCGTTACGGCCGTCCGGACGTCATCATCACCGACCCGCCCCGTGCCGGCATGCACCCCGACGTGGTGGCCACCATTCTGCGTGCCGCTCCCCGCCGTATCGTCTATGTGAGTTGCAATCCCGCCACCCAGGCACGCGACCTTTCGCTGCTCTGCACCGACTATGAAGTGACGGCCGTCCAGCCCGTCGACATGTTCCCCCACACCCCGCACGTGGAAAATGTCGTGGCCCTTCAACGGCAAAAAACATAGTTTTTTCTTTGCCAATCAGCGGAATTTACTTATTTTTGCAGCCAAATATAACTTAAGTTATGGGATTTTGGAGTAAATTATTTGGTAAAAAGGAGGAGAAAACAGGCGGAATGGAGGATTTCATGACCCTTGTCAGGGTATATTTCCAAGCCGCCATCGCATCGAACACAGGCATCACGAATCTGGCCATGCTGCCCGACTTGCGCATGTTCAAGCAGACATTGCACGTAGCCACCGTCGGCAACAAACTGGGTGTAGGCGAGAAAAAAGCCTGTTCCAAGATGCTCAAGGAGCTGTATCAGCTCGATGACGGATTCTTCACCGAAATCGATCAGAGCATTAAGAAAAACTGCCGCAAGATACAGGACGTGCAAGTCTATCTGGTACAGTTCCAGCACTTCACGCAAGACCTGATGATGCTTACCGGCAATCTGATGAAGTTCAAGTTGCGCCTCCCCGGTTTTCTGAAGGGCGCCCTCAGGACGATGACCGAAAAGACGGTCAACGACATCTTCGACAAGAACGATTTCAAGGATGCCGGCGTGGTCAAGACCGTCGCCGACGTGCGCCAGTACGACAAGCGTCTCGGTTTTTCCCGTGAGTGGATTACCAATTTCCTCTATCACGTCATTCTGCTGGCCAAGAAAGAGCCCCGGCAGAAAGAGGAAAAAGCATAATGCGGAAATTCATACATTGCAAAATCAATTAACAATAGGATAAAATGGAAGAGAAAAAAGTGACGACCCCTCCTGTCATCCAGGATGATGAGCAAGAGTCCTCGTTCAATTTTGCAGCGATTTACAAGTCGCTCGTACTCAACTGGCCATGGTTTGTCGCCTCGCTGCTGATCTGTTTCAGCATTGCGGCCATCTACCTGCGCTACGCCACACCGGTCTACAACACCGGAGCCAAATTCCTGGTGAAGACCGGCAAGAGCAGCCGTTCCGCCTTCAACTTTCAGTCGGGTGGCGTCATCTCTACGGCAGCCGGCCTGAACAACGAGATGGAAATCCTCAAGACCACGGCGCTGGCCACCGAGGCCGTCCGTGCAGGCAAGCTCTACGTCAGTTATGAGCGCGAAGGAACGTTCAAGAACGAACCGTTGTACAAGAACCAGCCCATCACCGTCGACATTGACGAGCCGCACCTGGACATCCTCTGCGCGCCGATCGACATTGAAATCACCCGCAAAGGCAAGGAATACAACGTCAGCGCCACCTACTCCTACATCGACCGTCACGGCATCCGCCGCGGTCCCTACGAGGCCAAGCGCACGTTCACCACGTTCCCCTACACCTTCAGCACCAAGGCGGGCCAGTTGACGTTCAACCGCAACGGCAACCGTCAGATGGGCAAGAAGGACAAGATATTCGTCCACATCACCACGCCCGCCCGCGCAGCCGGCAGTTTCAAGGGCCGTTTCAAGGTGACGCCGATGAAGTCGACCTCCATCATCATTTTCAATGAGACCGACGTCCTGCCCCGCCGCGCCTGCGACTACCTGAAGAATCTGGCTACGGTCTACAACATCTCCGCCAATGATGACAAGAACGAGGTGGCCATCCGTACGGAGCAGTTTATCAACGACCGTATCGAGAAGATCAATGCCGAGCTCGGCGATACCGAGGGCGCACTGAAAGCCTACAAGCAGCGCAACAAACTCGTCCAACTGAGCATGAACGCCTCCCGCTCGTTCGGCAACAGCGACGAACTGGAGAAGCGCGTCACCAACGCCAATACCCAACTGGCCCTCATCAACAGTCTGACGGAGGATTTGAACAATCCTTCCAACAAGTATGAGGTGATTCCGACCAACATCGGTCTGTCCGACGGTGCCTCCACAGGTCTCGTCCATCAGTACAACGAACTGGCGCTCAAGCGCAAGCGTCTCCTTCAGGGCGCCTCCGAGAGCAGCCCTCAGGTGCAGACGATCAACACGCAGCTCGACGAACTCTCCAAGAGCGTGAAAGACGCTTTTGCCCGCGAGAAGAAAAACTTCATGATTCAGCGCGACGCCACGATGGCTCAGTACCAGAAGTACGCCGCACAGGTCAACGAGACGCCTGAATTCGAACAGGTGCTTTCCCAAATCGGCCGTCAGCAGAACATCAAGTCGGGTCTGTACATGCTCCTCCTGCAGAAGCGCGAGGAGAACTCCATCTCCCTGGCCGCCACCGCCGACAAGGGTAAATTGCTCGACGATCCCGTATCCTACGGCATGATCAGTCCCAAGAAGACGCAAATCTGGCTCATCGCCCTCCTGGCAGGTCTGTTGATTCCCGCCCTCATCCTCTGGATTTCCAGTCTGCTCCGCTACAAGATTGAAGGCCACGAGGATGTCGCCAAACTCACCAAACTGCCGATTCTGGCCGATGTGGCCGTGGCCAGTGACACGGCGAAGACCAAGGCCGACATCGTGGTGCACGAGAACCAGAACAACCAGATGGAGGAAATCTTCCGTTCCATGCGTACCAACCTGCAATTCATGCTGAAAGAGCACGACAAGGTCATCATGTTCACCTCCACCACGTCGGGTGAGGGTAAGACGTTCAACGCGTCCAACCTGGCTGTGTCGTTCGCCCTGCTCGGCAAGAAAGTGCTGGTCGTGGGTCTGGATATCCGTAAGCCCCGTCTGGCCGAACTCTTCGAAATCAACGACCACCATCACGGTATCACCCCGCTCATCGCCATGGACAATCCCACATGGGCCGATATCGAGAAACAGATACTGCCTTCCGGCGTACAGGAGAATCTGGAACTGCTCCTGGCAGGACCCATTGCTCCCAACCCCACCGAGTTGATGGCCCGCGAGAGTCTGGAGACCATCTTCAAGCACCTGCGCGAGCATTACGACTACGTCATCGTCGATACCGCACCTGTGGGTCTGGTGACGGATACCCTGCAAATCGGCCGTATGGCCGACGCCACCGTCTACATGTGCCGTGCCGACTACACCCCGAAGAGCTCCTTCGACCTCATCAACGGACTGGCTGAGGAGGAGAAACTCCCCAACATGGCCATCGTCATCAACGGTATCGACATGTCGAAGAAGAAGTACGGCTACTCTTACGGCTACGGCAAGTACGGCAAGTACGGACGCTACGGACATTACGGCCGTTACGGTTCCTACGGACATTACGGCCGCTACGGCCACTACGGCAGTTATGGCAACTACGGTCATTACGGTACCTACGGCAACAGCCATTACGGCAACAAGAACGACACCTCCATCAAGAGATAATCCCTGTTCAGTCCCCTCCTTCAGACGGGAGGGGACTGCCTGATTCAGTCTGTCATACTGCCTCTTGAAGGCAGACCAAACAAGATTAACGGCATGAGCAACAACAACCAGAGCAACTCGCTTATCAGGAACACCATCATTCTCATGGACTTCATTCTGCTGAACGTCCTCCTGTTCCTGTTCTGCTCCCTGCATGAGGAGACGAAGCTATGGTCGTCCGACCGCCTTTACGTGCTTTTCATGTCCGAGAACATGGCCATGCTGCTCAGTCAGTGGAAGTTTTCCACCATAGCCCACCTGCGCAAGATTACCGCCGCCGACATCCTGCGCCGCGTCACGTGGCTCATCGGTACGCAGACCGTCATCGTTTTGCTCTTCATGAAGGTCATCACGGGCCGCCTGCCGTTTATCGGTCAACTCATCCGGGTGGCGCTCATGATAGCCCCCGCACTGTATTTGATGATGATACTCGTGCGCTACATGGAGCGCGCCATCATCAAGAAATCGCGTCAGATGGGCCGCAACACCCGCGCCGCCCTCTTCATCGGTTCCGACCCTGCCCTGCTCCGCCTGTTCAAGTCGCTGGTCAAAGACCCCACCCTGGGTTACAACATCACCGGCTATTACGCCGACCGGGACATGGAGGACATTCCCGACGACTTTGTCCTCACCCGACTGGGCGACATGGACATGCTACGGCGGAAGATGAAAGACAAGTGGAACAACTTTGAGGAGAAGACCGCCGACGAGTTCTACTGCTCCCTGCCACGCAGTCAGAAAGACGACATCCGGCGCATCGCCCGCTATTGCGACAACCACGTCATCCGGTTCTACTACGTGCCCATCGAGATGGAAGACTTCGGACTCAATCTCAAGCGCGAGCAACTCGACGACATGGAAATCTTCACGCCCTTCCAGGAACCGCTGCTCAAACTGGGCAACCGCATCCTCAAGCGCTGTTTCGACATCGTCTTCGCCCTGGGCACCCTGGCCGTCACGGCAGTGATTTATCCCATCGTGGCCCTGATTATCAAGCGGCAGAGTCCCGGCCCCATCTTCTTCAAGCAACAGCGCACGGGACTCAACGGCCGCACCTTCTGGTGCTATAAGTTCCGTTCCATGCACGTCAACAAGGACGCCGACACCGTGCAGGCCACCAAGGACGACCCCCGCAAGTTTGCCTTCGGCGAATTCATGCGCAAGTGCAACATCGATGAATTGCCGCAGTTCTGGAACGTGCTCATCGGCGACATGAGCGTCGTAGGTCCCCGCCCCCACATGCTCAAGCATACGGAAGAATATTCGGCCCTCATCGACAAGTACATGGTGCGCCATTTCGTCAAACCCGGCATCACGGGATGGGCGCAAGTCACCGGATTCCGCGGCGAGACCAAGGAACTCTGGCAGATGGAAGAGCGCGTCAAGCGCGACATCTGGTACACCGAGAACTGGAGTTTCTGGCTCGACATCCGCATCATCTGGCTGACCGTCAAGAGCATCTTCAAGCCCGACAAGAACGCGTACTAAGCATTTAAATTTAAATAAGAGAGAACATTATATATTTATGACTATCGCAGTAGATTTCGACGGAACCATCGTCACCCATAAATATCCGGCCATCGGCGATGAACGCCCCTTTGCCGTAGAGACCTTGAAAATGCTGGCCAAGGAAGGCCACAAACTCATCCTTTGGAGCGTGCGCGAAGGCAAACTCCTGCAGGAGGCCGTCGACTGGTGTAAGGAAAGAGGACTGGAATTCTATGCCGTCAACCGCGATTATCCGGAGGAAGAAGCTCAGAAGAACAATCATTTCTCCCGCAAACTCAAGGTGGACATCTTCATCGACGACCGCAACATCGGCGGCATACCCGACTGGGGAGTCATCTACCAGATGATCAATTCCGGCAATCCCTTCGTGCAATACCAGGGCGGTCACAATCCCTACGTCGGAGAAGGCGCCCATCACGAGACCAAGAAGAAGCACTGGTGGCAAAAGTAAGTATCCGCATGCAAGACCGCGCCGACATCTATCCGCTGCTCTACCGTATCCTTTCCGCAGAAATCTGGGGAAAGGACTTTTCTTTGTCCGACGAAGAGCGGCACCTGCTGCCTGCCCTGTTTCAGGAAGCCCGCAAACAGGCCGTCATCGGACTGGTGGCCGGTGCGTTTATCCGCCGGAACATTCCGATGACGCCGCAGGCCACGGCCCGACTGCTGATGTGGACCCAGACCGTCAGGCGCGGCAACATCCGGCTCAATGAGGCGGTAGTCCGCCTCGCCTCATGGTTTAAGGAAGCCCGGATTCCCCTGGTCATCGTCAAGGGACAGACCCTGGCGCAAATCTATCCCGACCCCCTGCTGCGCCAGTCGGGCGACATCGATTTCTTTTGCGGCACCGGCCGGTTTGGCGACGCCCGCGACCTGCTGGCACGCACCACAGGACTCAAGTTTCTGGAGTCCGTCCCCATCAAGCACGAAGAATTCGAGTATGAGGGCGTCATCTACGAACTGCACCGCATTCTCTCCATCTTCCCCTGCAAGCGCCATCAGAAGGCCTTCAACCGTCAGATGGACGAGGCCATGACCAGAACCGGCGAAATCAAAATCAACGATACCGGCATCCCCGTCATCGGACCCACGGACAACATCCTTTTCCAAACGGCCCACGTCTATCACCACGTCTTCCGCGAAGGCATCGGTCTGCGCCAACTCTGCGACCTGGCCCTCACCCTGGCCCGCTACCGGGAAGAGACAGACACAGACCGGTTGCGCCGACAACTGGAGGCCGTCGAACTGCTCCGGCCTTTCCGCGCCCTGTGCCAAGTGCTGACCGATACCCTCCAACTGCCGGCCGCCCTCCTGCCCTTTCCCCTCACCGACCAGGACAGGAAATGGGGAAAACGAATCCGGGAAGACATCGAACGACTGACCTACTTCGGGCGCAACCAGGTAGAACAGGACGAAAAGAAATCCCGCCGCGGCATCATCCTCCGCAATTGCCGCAGGTATTTCGCCCTCACCCCGAGGCACGTCCTCTACATCCCCCTCGAAATGATGACAAGAGGAGAATAATTGAAGAACGTGGAACGAGAAATGTAATATAACATCGAAGATGTTCCGCGGATGCCTGCATCCGTCTGGTAACCGGGCGTGCTTGCCGCAGGCGCACGCTCGGAGAGCGATATCCCCACTCCCGACCCCAAAGGGGTCGCCTGTCCCGGTCTCCATAAAGCACTACAGGAAAGGGCTATTTGGTGTCTATGCCTGGAAAAAGTTGACTCAAAAAAGAGTAAAAAATGAAATCAAAAAAGCAACAGAAGTATTATTCGGAAGTAATCCGGTTATACTTTGAAGAAGGCATGACGCCAGGACACATTTGTAAAATTTTTCCCGTCT
>Ga0181612_149431_pt1 | contig 14376 bp, 9 predicted proteins | sample HoacroProtozoa21_FD_119630 | JGI IMG/M metagenome (GOLD analysis project Ga0181612, IMG submission 119630) | Hoatzin crop microbial communities from Cojedes, Venezuel. Combined Assembly of Gp0051906, Gp0051904, Gp0051908 | reverse complement strand
TTTTTATATGCATTTCAGGGAGCAAATAGTAATTTGTGCCAGTGCGTGTGTATATATATATATACACCCATGTATATATGTGTTGTAGAAGGGATAAATTCAGCTTGGGAGGCATAGAGATGATGTAACCCAGACCTATAGAAATAAGCTAAATTAAAAGAGAGATTAAAATACGAGGCGAGGAGTGACTGAGACATATAAAATCGTTTCAGCAGAAAGGCAAGGGAAGAACAAACTGCTTAAGTTCCTCTCCTTGGTCTCCAGTGCAAAAACAAGATGTAGGAAGTGAAACAAGCCCAAGATGAAAGCTGACTGAGGGTTTCTGTGTTTGTAAGGGTCTTGTTTGAGGAAAGTTACTAGGCAGTCAGGACTTAGAGTAAAATTTAAATGTGTGTATATACATTTGCAATATTGTATTATGTATATTATTAAATATAAATACTTTTATATATATATGTGATGAATTGCAGGTGAATTGCAAGGCTGAACAAAATCAAAACTGATCATTTTTGAGACAAGCAAGGAATAAGAATTTACTTCAGTTTCTCTCCACTTCAATTCTTTCATGTTACTCCCAACTGCAGATAATTTATTTTTGTCACTCATTCTCCCTCTTGTCGAGTAGCACATCTTCACCGGCACCATGGAAATATGTACACAGCAGTACAGATGAGGCTTTGCTAAGCTCTGCACCTCAGATTAATCTGCTCCTCTGTGTTCCTCGGAGGTTGCTTTGCCATTCTGCACCATGTGGCGATGGGTCAGAAACGAACCCAGGTTTCCCAGGCTTCTTAGAGATGTTCCTCCTCATAGTCCCAATGACAGAGCTATAGAAGATCATCTCACAGTTAGGTACCAAAGATAATATGGAAGCAGGTTAACACAGAGATGAAGTCAAAAATAGAGGTTAAGATAAATTAATTCCCTAAATTTAAGATTTTTCCCTTTTTTTTTGTGGAATGGGAAACTTTAGTGTTCGTTGAAGTGATCTAGAAAGTTGAGTGAAGGTACTGAGAAAGGAGGTGTCTGAGTCTTTGGGAAGAGAGGGCTTACAATTCTTCCTCCCCAGCAGTTTTAGATCTAAGTTGATCACTCTGAGTTAGTTTGTTTTTTGAGAGACTTTTGCCTTGACCTTGAGGGTAAAGCAGAGTAGTCCCACAGTCTCAGTTATTCAGGAGACCTGATGAAGGTATCACCTTGTTATCTCTGGCTTTATAACTTGTGAAGTAGCAGCAAACCAGATGGCATTTAAAGGCCAGAATGAAACATCTGAAACGGAGGAGGGAGAAGTTCTTTTCAATTTTTGAAACAGGTGTCAAAAAATAAAATTATTTATGCCTGTGCTCTCTAGGCTGCTTTAAAGCTCCGGGTTTAAAAACAGTAGGTTATTTTTATATATAGGGGTAAACACTTTCTTCCTGTTCTTTGGTTCAGAACCTTAAATATAGTGCAGCGTTCAAGACTCAGAATAATACGGGGGTCTCGATATTTTTTTTTTATTTCTTTATACTCTTAATGCACTCTCCTATTTGTGTTGCTATGAAATATCTCTTTTAAATACACGTAAGAAATTTTGTGGCTCAAGTGAAGAGTTTAATTCTTATAAACCTTGTTATTTATGTACCTCTTAAAATACATATGAATCTGTACATACATATCTGTTAAAAGTCTAAGCCACCTGCAGAATTGGTGTCTGCGCGATTACTGACCTTTTGAACAACAGACGTTTATTTGATTAAAGAGTTGCGTATATACTCAGTGGTTCTAATTCTTTTTAAAGCTACTGAAATATTGGAAAAGCCAAAGTAGAATCTGTTTTACTTGTTTTTTAGAAGTTTGCATGTTCTGCAAAGATTAAAATGAAGCCACTCTAAACTGTTGAAAAATCTCTGAGGATTTGAGAATCATTCTCATGAAGACCTGACTTCGATCAAGAAAAGCCCTGACATGTCAGGTGGATTTTTAGGAAATGGTTTCTAATGTGCACTGTAAATATTGTGAGTAACAGAATCTTAAAGAGGAGAGTAGTTGTGACCATGAACAAAATGAAAAACGAGACTGACTTTGTAGATGACGCGAAGGATAAGCGTCGGGAGGAAATGAAACCTCAAATGCTGCTGGTGGCTGATGGACAGGCAGTGGTCACACGAACCTTGACTGCATGCAGTAGGAGATAATGTGGCTTCAGACACATCACTCTGCTGGTAGCACTGCAAAAGGCAGAGAAAGCAACAGTGTTTTGGGGGTAGACAGCAGCTTTTAGCCCTGGAAGAATGTCGTGCTAGCCCCCCATAATCTGTTTTGAAATGAAGAGCCAAGTGCTGCTGTAGCAAGGTGAAACAAGGGATTCGGAGGGAAAATTCCAGGCAAATGCCTCTGTAGACATCAAAATCGGCGTCTGTGGAATAACCTGCTGCAGAGGCTGTGTGTGATGGTTCTGATGGATGCCCCCGTGGCTTTTTGAAGGGTGCCTCGGATTCTTGTCACCACACTGCAGCTGTTAACTCAAGTACCTGTCTTTACCTTTAAGCCATGAAATACAGTATGCTCTTTGTTAAAAGAGAAGCTGATACTTTTTTAGATATCTGTTTATACAAGTTAGCAGCTATGTTATACAGAGTATCTTTTAATTAAATGTTTATCTTTCATGTCTAGATGGGTGGGCAGGACAATAAATGAAAGGCATGGATGTAAAGTAGTATCTCCTGTATTGCAAAGCTGTTGTAATGGGAAACGTCTGAGTAGGGACTGACAGCATTTCCTCTGATGTCTGAATTATTTTTATCTCTGATGAACAGTAACATAGTTTCATTTGTAACGATGCTGCGCTCTCTGGGTTGCTCTTTGCTTACCCTGTTCTCTTTCTCTTGATACCTGCAGAAAACACTTCCCTGATGCTCATTGTGATACAGTAACAGAGAGTTATGCAAATAAACATTTTACACCAAGTGAAATATTTTATTTATGCCTGAATGAACTTCCCCCTTTCAGATTTTCTTTATGAGTACTCCATAAACTAAGAAAGATGTACACTGTGTGCACATTTTGTATTTCAAAGCTTCTTTTTTGTGGGGGTAGTTTGCTAGGGTCAAACGTTTGTGCAGTTAAATTTGATAATTACATAGCATTTTGCATTTGGAAATCCATTACAGTGTGTGTTGATTGAAATTCTCCCGTCAGTGCCTGCAGTTTATACTGGCCCTATGAATCTCTGCTTTGATGCCACTCTCAAAACGCTGGAAAAGACCTGGATCAGATTTCAGTAAAAATGTATAATGCTGCACCGGGAAGAAATACATCTGACATTGCAGATGAACTGAGCAGTTGCTGAGCAGAAGCTTTTGAAATCAAGACAGTTACATTTGCTTTGGGCATAGGACTGATTTTAAGGAATTTTAATGTGCAGTCTGGAACCTGGTTGGTGCACACAGCTTAGTAGAGGGCTGGCATGTATAGAAAGATAAGTTCCTGTGGCCTTTCAAGAGTTCAAAAATCTGTCGTTTCACAATATCGAAAGAACATGTGCTCATTGATCCAGTTTGTACTGCTTAAAAACTATTTTTCAACTTTGTTTATGCTTTGTCTCCATTGTCTGCCTATACTTGTTTAGAAATAACATAAGGTCAGAAAATTAAATATTAAAGTATGTATCATATACTTAACTATATTGATGTAAAGTCTAAATACTTCTTTTATGTTATTGCATACTCTTCATATGTCTCTCTTGTAAGATCTAAGAGGCCTGTTTGATAAAGAAGCTAAAAGTCTCAGGATGTGTCTACATTAACATTTTAGTTAGATGGGGATCCCACTCCTGAAGCAGTTGCCCCTGCTTTCTGGGCTGTAGTTTGTGTTGTGGAGCAGCCTCGGAGTGCAAGAACAGGACTGCTTTAGGAAGATGCAGTGTGGGCCTTACCTGTAAATAAACCCTCGCCATGGTCTTGCTCCTACTGAATGTTCAGCCCTTGGGGCTGTGCTGGAGTGAACGGGGCAATAACCCCCCTTGAACCAGGTGGACCTAGCTAAGCCCTCTGAGGTCTACAGGCTTTCATCTCCGTGAGGAAAAACAAAACCAACTGTGCTTCATGATGAGACTCGGGATCTTCTCTTTGTTTAGTGCCATCACATGTGTTATCTCACATACTGTATTTGTGTGATTTCACAAGACATCAAGCGGACTTCTGTGGGATTTCGGAACACCTGCACCTTGGCATTACTGATCCGTTGTTGTTACTGGCATAAATAAACACTAACCTTGAGCATACCAGCACAGCCTCACAGCAGGCTTAAGTTACAGTTGTTCATGTGCTTTAAGCTGCAGAAAAAAAGCTGAGTAAAAATGCTTTTCTCTGAGTTTACACCAGAGCTGGGCAAGCTGCAGTCTCTAAAGATATCTTCATCTTTCTTGCAGCAATAGGGAAAGGGATTTTTGGCTGACAATTTAGATCAAATTACCTTATGTCCTCCACTTTAGCTGTTTGTTCTCTAGAAGCAGAATTACTCAAGAGCAAAAAGGTTAGCTCTTAGGTGGCTAAATACCTGATCTTGCAGATACAGCAGCCGGTAATTAAACACCGGGTTTCCTGTTGTCTAGGGTGAGCATGCGAACACCAACTTGCCTGCGGGTGTACAGAAATTTCCTAGGAACCATTAACTGCAGAACAAGAGTCATCCACATGTCCACAATTATAAATAAATACACAATTTAAAAAAATCTTTCTCAATATTTCAAAACAACTAATATGTAACCCATAGAGCACTGAGAATATGGAAAAAACTCCCAAAGGGTGTTCTCACAAACTAAAATTAAGCATTAAAGATACTTGCTTCTAAGGGGAGGTCCTGGCTGAAGGTGCCCCCGGTGTCTTCAAATGAGGATGAGAACACTGCAATGTTGACACACAGGAAGAGGAAACTGTGTTCTCTCCCTCTGTGGGATGGTGATGCCTGGTCAATGCCTATTTATTTCTGTATGGTTCCTTTTATTTTTAATTCAAGAGAAGACAAGAAGGGGAGCAATGAGTTCTCATGCTGCTTTTAAGCCAGTATCACAGTTTACTGCATCACTGTTGAAATTTTATGGACACCCAAGATTTGTTGCCCACAGGTGACAGATGATTTGCAGAAATGGTAGGAGAGGAGATACCCTCCTCTCATGTTCAGAAGCAAACATTCAGCCTATGGACAGGGCAGTGCATGTCAGTATGTGGTGCTTCCTCAAAGGCAGGGTGGGAGATTAAATGATGGTGATGTGGGAAGTTGAGACCTGCCACATGGGAGCACTTGTGGCCTTGGTTTATCATTATAGTCAGCTAGGATTATGGTTATTATTACTGTTGTTACAAAAGTACAAGTCTCATTATGGACCCAGACCAATCTGGGTAATTCTCCTACCTACAGGGGTATGGTATATAAGGCACTGTCCCACTGAAACAGTTGTGTCTGCAAGTGGGACACCTCTGCTACTTTAACTGTTACTCTAATGACCTTTTCTTTCCTAGGGATGAAGGTAAAAGTGAGATGTACTATAGGATGTTACAATCTGTTTTAGCTTCTCCAGCTATGTTTTAGTCAGTGCTGGTTTACTTGAGCCCGCATACACACTGAGCTCTTATTTTAGGTTTTACATTGTTCTTCACAGAACTGGCTTTAAAGATTAATTAGGGCAGGGGCTGAGTGAGAGCATGTGCCTGCAAGGGAAAATGTGACTGTGAACCTAGCGTTAGAGCACTGACCTGAAAGGAGGGAGAGAGGAAGGAAGGAGAGGTTTGAAAAGCATTCATAGTGGATTCTTTGAAGAGTAAGTATAATTACTCTCCTCTGAGGGAGGAGTATAGAGATAATGTTGTATATGTGCTTGCTGAAGTACTATGTAATTACATCATGGGATTAGCCGTCAGGTTCCAGCCACGTAGATGCTAAGAGCTGTATCTCATCTGATTTAGCATCGATGCACATCCTGAGAGAAGGATCATCCTTCTAAGTTGTATTGAAGAAGAAATATTTGTGTACTGTTCTGCCGTCACTGATACACACCTCGGCTATTTTAGACTGCTGTAAGAGGCCTGTCTGAACAAGGAGGTCCATTACTGAAGGTCACAGTGGCAGCGTGTCTGCCATGGAGCTGGGACTGCACAAGTCATCAGCCTCATGTGAGATGGGGATTTGAACCAAGCGGAGCTCCCTGTCAGACTGGCATGTGCAAAATGAAGTGGGGAGATACAGGCATTGCTAACTCCAGCTGCGGTTCTCATTGTTTGCACTGGAATTTTTTCCTACATCTTCTGAAGCAGCCTTTTCTCCAAAACATGCAGAAATAAGTTGGCACCACAGTAATTATATTTTTCTTATATCTGTTCTGAAGCTCACAGAAGTATCAGAAAGATGTAGGGGGTGGGGGGGGGAGAGAATCAGACAAAAAATGATAAATCTGAAAATATCGAAATGGTAAATAACTATTTTGAAATATTTACGTCATCTGTGAATTGAGACAGAGCTCATTTCTTTCCTTTGCAGCAGAAAAGAGCTTTCAGCATGTGTTCCTAACTGCCAGTTGTTCTCCCCGTGAACTATTGTGTATGAAAAGGAAGCAGGTTTTTGCTACGTAGCCCAAATATTTGCGTGGGAAACGGCTTGGCTTATGGCATAACGTGTTTTGTTTAATACCTTTTTTATTCCAACAGGAAATATGGGATGTATAAAATCAAAAAGGAAAGAGAATCTGCATGGAGATGGGCTAGATTTGAAGAATCAACCAGTACGTAAAACTGAACGAACTATTTATGTGAGGGATCCAACGTCCAATAAACAGCAAAGGCCAGTAAGTAGATAGTCTCAGGGGAGAATTCCAGTAGCAAGATCAAAGCATGACTGGCGTAACTTAAATTTCAATCCAAAGCATGTGCATGAAGAAATTCAAATGATCATTAGTCCACAACTGGGCTTTTAGTGTTTTGCAGTTCACCCTCAACAAATAAGTACTTAAAGAAATAAAAAATAAAAATTGGCAGTTTGTTACTTCATTACTTTATGTCTGTCATAGTTTTCTGCACGAAAACAGTAATCCTTGGGGACACTTGATCTAGATGTAGCTATGTCTGTAGAAGAATGCTAGGTGACTTTAGAAAACCTGAAGTAGTTTAAAACCGCTTTTAAAAGCATCGGCGCTGGGTTTTTAACAGCTGTGGGGTCCAGCTGTTGATCATTCTGTTCAGAAAAGCTGAGGTGCTTGCGGGCGATTCCTTACCAGCTCCAGCCAGCTTTCTTTACGCTTGGGAAAGGCGGCTGCCCAGCCTTGCCCGAGGTGGGTAGGAAAGGAGGGAGGGAGGGGAGCGGAGGGTGCAGCGGTGACAGGAGAGGACCAGCCCAGCATTGGGGCCATGCGTGCTGTCTGGTACTGGAAAGTAAGGGTGCTGGCGAGGGGCATCCCAGCGGGTGCCAAGCGGGTTTGCTCTTTTGCAGACAGCGACTGGTAGCTTGGTTCCCCACCCTCTCTGCGGTGCTGGGGAAGCCCTATTTCCCAGCTCCCCTTACTCGGGGGCTGTGCTTCCTGCGGGTGCGAACGACGCCCTTCCCTCCCCTCTCCCCAGCTGACATGGTGGACTCCCCCTGCCCTCAGCCAATGTACACACATCACAAACTACCATTACTTTTTTTTTTTTAATTACTCTTTTTTCATCTTGGCAACGTAACCGTGCTTGTGGTTCTTCAGCATGACAGCTGCATGTCAATAACTGTCCTGTTGAAGTGCCCTGCCTAAAGCTTCGGCACAAGTCACAGAGCTGTGAGCCTCCTCCCCACACCTTCCCGAGGGCTGAGCTGCTCAATTCCAAATCTAGGGGGGACTTAGTACATTTTTATGTTGTAATTTGCTTTTGAAGGATGGTGGGAAAAGACTGGAGCATTTCCTTTCGATTTAAGACATATAAGATGGTATCAAAGCAACTGAATAATATGTAATGTAACATAAGATTGTCACAAAGATCTAAAACTGCTTAATTAAAGGCATATTTTATTGTAGGCGAATACAGAAGCACAGCTCTTACCAGGACAGAGGTTTGTCACCGAAGGTACGTTTTCGTAGGAGCCTTACTGCTGTGTGCTATGCCCACGTCAGTGACATAATGCGAACGCGCCTTTGGCTTTCTACCTTTGCAGATGCAGAGGAGCATGGAGTCATTGTGGTAGCTTTGTATCCCTATGACGGCATTCATGAAGATGACTTGTCCTTCAAAAAAGGAGAAAAATTGAAAGTTATTGAGGAGTAAGTATGACAGTGCTGATTGTATTGCAGCTTTCCTTTGGACACATCTAATCCCCTTCATAAATTTTTGGTATCCTACTCATGAGTGTATTAATGGTAAGAGAGCTCTCTTATATGTGAAAATACAAACGCATGTGGAACTGTTGGTAGCACTTGGCAGCTGCCCTCAGTAACAGCGACCAAACATTGAACGACGGAGCCCATGGCTTCTCAGTAGGTTTGAGTTCAGAGAGAGATGCTGCTTCTCTCTCCAGCATGGGCAGAGCTCTCAGCACAGCAGAACCCAAATAACACTTTACAATTTTCCTTTCCTATGAACACTACTGGCTTTTCTGTTTTGCAGGCTGGGAGAATGGTGGAGGGCAAAATCTCTCACGACAAGAAAGGAAGGCTTCATTCCCAGCAACTACGTAGCAAAAGTAAACACCTTGGAAACAGAAGAGTAAGTTCTCTTGGGCTCTAAATACTGGCAAACTGCTTCACCCTGGTGGTGTATCCTTTGTGGATGGGGGAAAGAAAGGATTCTAATTGTTTGAAATATTTTTCAGATGGTTCTTCAAAGACATAACCCGAAAAGATGCTGAAAGACAACTCCTGGCTCCTGGAAATAGTCCTGGAGCTTTCCTTATCAGGGAAAGTGAAACATTAAAAGGTAGGCTTTGGCATGGATTACTCTGCAATTCATAGTAGAGTTAAAAACATACAGTTTTTCTGCACAAAATTTGGCATCAATTGGCACTGGGTGTGGAATAGTCCTAGTGTGTCCTATTGTGTGAATTTTCTGCAGCTCTGCAGGAGTGAGAAGGATGAGAAAATCACCAGGAAAAGAGAAAAGAGAGTTACAGGTTAACACTCCAAGTTCAGACAGGGAAAAAAAAGGGCGCGTGTGTGTATCTGTGTATGTGTGTGTGATTACACTGACGAGAAGCAGGAATGAATGGAGAGATCTTTTCCCTTCCTAGCATTTGTGATTCCTTTACTGAAGCATACTTTGTAAACAGTAGATGCTGCATTTTGTAGTCTTCCATTATTTGGTCTGTACCCATTGCCACAAGTTTTAAAATGTAGTTAGTGCACAATGAGAGTTTACACTTCTGAACTTAGTGTGATTTTTTTCCCAAAAGTTTTTCTGGTAAAGATTTCTGCAGTAGACAGAGCCCTTTCTACTGAAAAGCTGAGTGAAGTCCCCAGACTCTTTGGCTGTGACTTTCGGAAAAGCGTAGGAGGTTTTGCCCCAGCGCCTGGACTCTGACAGCAGCCTGACTCCAGCTGGATGCTCCAACACCGCATCCTCCGGAGGAAGACGCGTGAACTCCTGCAGCGGGCTGTATGCCCATCCTCTCTGCAGGGGTGGTTTTTCTGGCCCTAACACTGCAGATTCTTCATTAGGCAGCTCTCTGTAATGGGCCCATATCACTGTTTCTGTGCTCTCAAATGAAGACAGAGATCTAATTTCAACACAAGCTGCTGGGAGTAAGGCAAAGTACCCCCAAAATCTTTCTGTGCCTGCATCTGTGTGTGGGATGAGAGAATGGGCTGAGGTGGTTTCTTAGCCTTGAAAATAGACAGGAGTTGCATGAGTGGAAGAATCAAAGAGCTCTGTAGTTTAGGGTAGATGTTCTGCTGCCCCATCTTAAGTCCCAGCTGAGGTGAGGCTCCCTAGGACTAACAGATCTGCCCTCTGTGTGCCTCGAGCCATCTCCAAGCTGCCCTTTTGCCAGCTGGCCCATGACATCAAGCGTGTTCCTTTTCCAAAATGCTGATCTCCAATTTCAGCTTCTGCCCGAGCAGTGTGACAGCCCTGGCCTTGCTTCCCCAGCCGGTTCCACTCGAACCGAGGGGACTTTCTGCAGAAGTGGGTGTTGGTTGTGGAGGTGTCTGGGTTATGGAACTCCTAACTTTGTTGAATAAGATTGAAAAAGAAAGCGTGACTGTAAGCATTTTGGTGACCGGTTCAGGCCCAGCTATTGGCCAACTTCCTCCTCTTGATTGCAAAATGCTTTTTGAGGAAATAAGGGGCTAAAAAGAAAAAGAGACAAAGAGGTGATTGTGTTGGGCTCAGCTGTGTATGCTTGGACTCTGTAGACTTTTGCTATCTGTTAATGACCATGCTTTCTTTATCCACAGGCAGTTACTCTCTCTCCATACGAGACTATGATCCACAGCATGGTGACGTTATTAAGCACTACAAAATTAGGAGTCTAGACAATGGAGGGTTTTACATCTCTCCAAGAATAACTTTTCCCAACATCAATGATATGATCAAGCATTATCAAAGTAAGTTAAATCAGTTAGTGGGTTACTTAATACAATACAGCCATTATTTCCTGTGAAGAAAAGTAAATTCTTTGTTTTGTTTCAGACCTTTTCATCTTTTTTTTTTTTTTTCTTAATAACCCAGGCCCGCAATTTATCAAAGATAAAGTAAAACTGGTTGGAACCCAAGTTGTTATCATAATCAGACCTAATGCTGCTTGCTCTGTGGCATACCGTTGTGAAATAAAGAATAGCTGCGTTTAACACCTCATCAAAGTTGTGATGATGTGAAGCTATAGTAAGAACTGCCTGCGTTGTAAATAAATTAATTCTGTATTTGAGAGTAAATTTGTAGTCATATTTAGCAAAAATACGCATAGACTTGTGAATGTCTTCTTGTGGTGTTGAGTCTGGAATTGTTTTTGTTTTTCCTATAACATTATTTGTTTGTTTGTTTGTTTATTGTTAATGGCGTTTTGAAGGAAGTAAAATTCCATCGACTTCAAATAAAGAAAATTGCACCTACATAGCATGTATACATTTATTATTTAAAAAAAGGCGGGGAGGAAGAATGGACAAATTTCTACCTTTATTTTAGCTACAACAGTGACTTTTCATTCTGCGTAACATCCTGGTGGATAGCTCCAAATATGTGTTTTTTAGTCTTGTAACTGGGAAGACAGAGAACATGAAAAACTTAGGACAGAAAATCACATAGTGATTTTTGAAAGCCGAGCTGAGGATTTAGCCATGAGATTTCTCTGAGTTGTTACACAGGTGTGGTAATTATTTGGCACAACTGGAAAACCTGAGAATTATTCAAAATTTGTACTAAATTTATAGCGGGTCAGTGTCTGGAGAAAAAATATAACGGTGACCTACTTTTGCTTGCATGCACATGTATGTGAAAACCATGCTGCAAGAAAATTTACTGACAAATTCAGAATACAGGTCTCAAGCCTGACTCTGGTGTGTATCTTCATCAACATACTGCCAGTAATCAGATCCTACATTGTCTTTATTTGGTACAAATTGTACTAAAACCCCTTAATAATCTGATGGCAACGTGACACTTGTGTATTAAATTTGTCGCTGGATATCAAATTTCAGTTCAGAGGTGCTTAAAGTTCCATGAAAGCACCAGAAAGATTACATTTTCGTCAAAGCATCTGATTATTTTGAACATTATTTTGAGCTTGTTAGTGCACACCTGGAATTAAGTAATGTTTGTCTCAAGTCATGAGGTACAGAAGTGTTATGAATTTTGTATTTTGTTTTTTGTTTGAAAACCAGAGCAATCAGATGGCTTATGCAGAAAGCTGGAAAAAGCTTGTATTAGTCCCAAGCCTCAAAAACCATGGGATAAAGATGCATGGGAAATTCCACGGGAATCAATTAAATTAGTGAAGAAACTTGGAGCTGGTCAGTTTGGAGAAGTCTGGATGGGTAAGTTTATTCCTTTGGAAAGAGCATTCATATCTCCTGAAAGTGTGATTTCAGAGTCATTCAGAAAAATAGTGGACATCAGCCTGGTCTGATGTACTTCTAAAACAGCACAATCAGGTCCAGAACATACCTTCTCGAGAGGAGAGAGGGTTTGTGAGGGGGAAGATACCTGACAGAGACGTGGAACAAATCCTTTGGTGTCTTTTAAAGGAAAAAAATGGTAAGCAAGCACTGTAATTTAGAAGGTCAAAGACAATAAGGCTTTTTTTGGTTGTGTTTTGTGGATGGAGTAGAAGGTTATAGTATGATGTGACTACTGATTCTCAAAATTGATGGGCCTCTCCGAACTTTGTTTCAAATCAGAAAGTAGTAAAGAGCATGAAATAAAAAGAAATCATGTATTTTAGTGATTTATGTATAGAATTGTCATTGTCTCTTGGTAAAGAAGACGCTGCAATGCAATGCATGGGGCTGCTGTACTGAGTGAAGAACAGGGACACTTAATCCAAGATTATGGTCTGCCAGCTTGCTGCTTGGAAAGTGGGTGGCTTAAGTAGTAAGATTAGATGACGATCATCCCCCTACCTTGAATTATCATGCAAGTCTCCAATAATGAAAGTGTCATAAGACCTACAAGTTGTGAATATTAATATATACCCAGAAAAAAAATTATAGTATTACTTATTATGACCATAATTAGCTTTGTTTGCCTATAAACAATATTTTCTCAGCCACAGTGGCTTCCTGTGGCACAGGGCTATGACTAGTATCTAATCACATTCTGTAGAAATGATTTAATCCTCTTGCTTTTGAAATGCTGTCTATGCAGGGATCTGAGTATTCTTTTGGGTTCCATATTCTGTGTTCTGTGTGCTATTCAGTACTTACACACTTGTTACTGGTTGCCATCTTATTTGAGGTAAATTATACCTTTCTCTCAAAGTCTTCATTATGGTGTTTTTTCAGGCCAGATCATGTCTCAACCCTTCCCTGAGTCTCCTTTTTGGAAATTATATTTAAATAGTAATAAAATTGTTATTCTAATAATAGAAGGGGTTTTGTTGTTGTTGTTTGGTTTTGTTTGTTTGGGCTTTTGGGGTTTTTTTAACAAGCTTCTATATGCAGGGCATTTCTGAGTATCTTAAAAGTGTATCCCAAAACTTTTTAGAAGATGCAAACCTATGAAGGGGTCTCTGATGACCCAGAGGAGTGTGGCAGGCTGTCGGGAGTGTCACTGCTTTGAAGAGATGCTCTCATTTAGAAAAGCAAAGCACAGAGTGGTGCTGTTTCAGTGGCAAATTCCACACAAAATTACAGTGCCTATCAGAAAGCTCTAATTCAGTCATAGTGCAATCTTTTGACATAAATCACGTAGAAAATGCAAGCAATGCATCCCTATAATATAATATACCCAATTTCAGCCTTTTATCTACCTTCATGAGAAAAGGCTTAAGCAACCCTCTAGCTATGATGTACATGAGTGACCATTTACATACTAGCTAAGACAAGAGTCAGCCATTGTGCAGTTTTTTTCTGTCCAACAAACCAGAGCAAGAAGTGTTTAGCTGGCACTGAAACGCTGTGAAAGGCTTTGTGGCAGAAGGTAATCACCTGCTTGAAAATGTCGCTCATTTTGGGAAGTGACTACTTCTGCACATGTACACAGAAAGTCATAAAACTTTAAGAGGGTGTTTCTGGTTCAAGATGTTTCCTCTTGTTTGTGTCATTATTTTAACATCTAGATTGGGCCTAACCCCTGCATCTGAATTGCTTCACTGTGAGAAAAATTAATGTACTGTGAAAGCAATTGCTGTGTTTCCTCTTCTCTGCTTCCCTTCTGAAGCGAGAGAAGCTGATTTGCATGGCGCAGGTCCTCTCGAGTCAGGAGCGTGGTTGATCTTAGAACCATAGAAGTTCGAGCTGGAAAAGACGTATTAGGTCACCGGTATGATGCAGGGTGTCAGCAAACACTGTGTGTTGTAATGATCACCCAGAAGCATCAGGACTTACGGAGACGTAATGAGAAATAACCTAGTTGTTACGCTCTCCTGACTAGAGAGCTAGTTGTTACGCTCTCTCCTCATTTAGAAAAAAATTATTTTTCAGCCATAGCGTGAATTAGAGAGAAATACTGTTCCATGATTTAATTACTGAATAAATTTCTTCTTGATAAAGGGTACCTAGAATTGTCGTTTCAGAGGGAACAGTGTCCTCTTCAGAGGAGCTGGGCTCCCCAGTAGAGAGAGATACAGAGCTACTGGAGAAAGTCCAGTGAAGGCCCACAAAGATGGAGAAGGGAGTGGAGCATCTCTCCTGCGAGGAGAGGCTGAGAGAGCTGGGACTGTTCAGCCTGGAGAAGAGCAGGCTCAGGGGCATCTTCTCAATGTGTAGAAATACCTGGTGTGGGGGGG
>Ga0181612_108430_pt1 | contig 14376 bp, 9 predicted proteins | sample HoacroProtozoa21_FD_119630 | JGI IMG/M metagenome (GOLD analysis project Ga0181612, IMG submission 119630) | Hoatzin crop microbial communities from Cojedes, Venezuel. Combined Assembly of Gp0051906, Gp0051904, Gp0051908 | reverse complement strand
GTAGGGATGATAAACTCTCTCTTTAACGTGACCAGCTGGACACATGCTAAGTAAATCTTGCTGGTATTAGCAAGGCTTTTAGAGGTGTTAGACCAAGCTAACTATTACAATCTGTCATTGCACCTTTAAATCTTCATCAGAACTAAAGCACTGAGTCTTCCCAGAAGTGTATTAATTGAATTTCATGCTACTGGGAAGGTGGTGGTTTGTGTCTTGCATAGCGATTACAGGCACAGCCGCTGAAGATTTTAATACTCCTTGTTTTACTTCCTCCAAAACTGCCATTCTCTTGAAACTTTTAATAACCACCAGCTACATGCCTTTGTGAATCAATTATTTGAAGGAGTAAACAAAACTGGACTAGCTTTTTGGCTGATGCAAATGAGCAAAGTTTTTGGCTGACTCTGTCAATCTATATTTCTCTCTTTAACCTTTGTATGGTTTTCTTTCGCGATGGAATGCCTGATGCCGTGGTGGCCTTAGGTCCATAAAACAAAGTAAGCATAACTTATGCATCTGAAAACTGTCAGCTTTAATCTCGATTTCCAGAGTGCATTGCTGACCAAAATGCAATTTTAAAAGCTTTATTCCCCCTGTTTTCTGTCAAAGAGGTCTAGTCAGAAAATAGTGGAGAACAAAACCATTTTTCAGCCCAGATGAAGTGCATAAAAATTATAAATTGATTTTATAGTGCTTGTTGAACTTGCTTGTTCAATAATAAATTATTCCAGTTATAAAGTAACCAATGCATTCCTTGTAACTACCTACTCTGAACAGAGGCAGCCTACAACTTGTATTAATATAAACCATATTGAGCAATCAGTAGAGCATATGCAGCATTTCAATGCAACATCAGCACTGAAATCATGATAAAATACTTCAGGGTGCCAAGCTAGTCTGTGGCAGGGAGCTGGTAATTTGGTCTGGTCTTCAGAAATGTTCTTCAGGAGCTGCGGTGGAGTTAATAAGGGAAAAAAAGGTTGACTGCCAATAAGGGGCTGAATGGCAGTTTATTTGTCTGTTCAAATCAAGTATCAGATGCCAATTAAAGGGTCTCCTGCAGTGGCTAATTAAGAAGCACTGACGGATTGATTAGCCATTTACCAATTACTATTAGTATGAATGCATTTGTTCTGTTATCCCAGCATGTACTTCAGGGAGTCGACTAGTTTCTATTAATGAATTTGAGAATGTTCACGTGATAAGCATGAGAGTCTGGTGTTTAATTTGTTTTAATATATAAAACATTAATTTTATTGACTGGCCTATGTTTTTCAGTTATGGATATGCTTTCTGTTGCTTCAAAGGTATTTGTCTTATAAATAGTTCTCCGTAAGGAGAGTAGCCATCTCAGAAAATGGGTAATGGTCAAATTATCGTATGTTCCACTAGTATGCTACCAGCACTCTGGGCTTCCTGCTCCATTTCTGGACAATGACCCAGAAAGGTGAAGATGCGAATGAGGAGACTGGTAATCAAAAACATTGTTTTGAAAGGCAGAAGCTGAAGATCTATGTTGTGATTCCACATTGGTGCTCTAGCCAAAATTTAGAAGGATTTGGAGGAGTTGGCCGTGCCCTGGGCTTGGCAGCACCTGCACTGTAAGATGCTGGAAATCCTGAGAATGCGAAGGACTTTTCAGTGCCAGAATTTCCCACATTGTGGTAATGAGTGTTTGGCCAATATTCTTGCCTCGTCCTTGTAAGTTCCTCTAATGAAGGATAGCTGAAGCTATAAATGCAACTTCTGCAAGAGATGCTGGGGTACTGAGTGAGCTTTGAGACAGGCATCTGTGTATGCTTCCGTATCTGGTGCTTAGAGCTGGTGAGCAAGTAAATCTCTGAGGAAGTATGTGTGAGAGACCAGCTGCAGCCCAAGATGTTTCCAAAGACAGATTTAGTCTTGCTGTGATAGGGTCAGTAATTTTGATTCTACTGAAACCTTCAGTAACGTTTTTTTCTCCGACTTCAGTGGGAGCTATTTGATTCAACTTGGAAAGGGAAGAAATGCAACAGAGGTGGAATATACTGTCTTTATTTTCAGAACTCAAAGTCTGTTTGATATTTAGAAAGCAAATAAACAAGAAAACAAAAATCTCCTTACATGCCATGATGCCTTGTTCAACATGCTGCTATATGATGCCTATTCCAGACTTTATCTCAGTTTTAGTCCTATATGAAAGTCTCCCCTGGTTCTGATTTAATGTTTGCAGAAATTGCATTTGAAATGAGATACAGTAGGAGGAAATATATCTTAAAAATATGATGGTTGAAAGAAATATCTTTAATCTCTCCTGTTATTAGTACTAAAGGAGCTTTCAGAGAATAATAAAGCTATCACACTAAGCCCCCTTAGTTCTTTCTTTTAGTCATTTCTTCTCCGATGTTTCATTTGCTTTTTTTATTCTTCTCATATTCATTTTCTGAATCTTATTTCCTTTGCAGTTTTCACCTTCTTTTCCCCAGTTCAACACTCTGCATTTAGTGCTCTTTTTCCCCACTTCTCCCTCTTTCTTTTTAAAGTCTTATGAGATTTTTTTCCCCCCCTCCTCCCTTTTTAAGCCTTTATTCTGCTTTGTATTCTCTGCTGTAACTGAGTCGTCTGCTGTCTGTTTCTATCGGTGTGGTCACGGAGGACAGCGCATGGTGGGTTGTACAGTGGCTGCGCCCACTTTTCAGAGGGCTTCCTGTCTGAGACTGCCGCTGCTGTTGCGTGACCACAGCGGCTTACCTGATATTATCCAAGGTGCTTTGCCTGCACACACAACTGAGGTAGCTGTGTGGTAAGAAATGTACTAGTTACTAATTTATGAGTGCATAGGAATATAGTTGGCTAGTACTTTTGCTCATTTAACTAGTTGCACTGTTCTCCTTTTACTTTGGAAGTAACTCTATGCAGTTACAGTTTTACTGGCATTGCTTTGTATGTTATGAAGCTGCTGTAAGGGCAGTTGTAGGAAAAGAGGTCATCCAGATGACTCACTAGAATCAGAAACATCAGAGGAGAGGCAGTCAGTGAGACTTGTCTGATGATATGATAATCCTGCTCTTGTGACTAAACTAAAAGATACTCAAGAATAGAATAATAATTCGTATGATATTTGCAATGGAAATGATTACATGTATAAATAAACCTTTCAAAATGAAGTTGTTGCTAATCAGGTGGCTATTTTCATGGCACAACTGTGCCACCACCTGTGTGCCTTATGGCCCCTTGGGCTATCCTGCAGTACAGGTGTATGTGCTTTGAGACACCCTTGCTGTAGAGAGTTTGTAATTGAGTAGACAAGATGGATGGATGGTCTGATCTAACACCAGTCAAGGCTAATGAAAATATTTTCATGGGTTTTGATGAGCGTTGAATGATGAATTGGACTTGGGGGGGAGTTGCAAGGTCTTCCCCCAGATGATGCTTGACGGCCTGTGCAAAAGCCTAATGAGAAACCTGAACGAGTGATCTCTGGGTTTTGAGTCAACCAGAGAGAGAACTTCTTTATCAGTTTCAGATATAATTATTATCAAGTAGACTGGATAAGCAAAAATTAACTGAATATAGTGGATTACAAATAAAAGATTTGGATTACATTTAAGACGCAGTCCTGGTAGTAGGCTTTGGTGGCCCTAAATGCATGTAGTGCCTGAAATGATTCTTATGACTGTAATGCTTTTTGCTCACTTTGTATAATAGGGTAAAATGTTATAACAAATGCTTTTTGATGGCTGTAATCCTTTATAGTCATAGAAGCTTCATCTGCAGTTGTAAAATTATAAAGAATAACCATAATTCACAAAATTGGATAAGCTGTAATACTGCAGAGGTCAGCTAATGAAAAAAAGGCATATGTTGTCTATATGTCTTTGACAACAGACACAATCCATTTGTAGATACCATTTTATTTCAATCTCATATAAACCCCAGGAACTGAGAAAATAGCAATTTTTTGCTTTCTAGCAATATAACTGAAGGAAATCTGGTTTTCTTTAGATGGGGAGAGAGAGAAAACTTTTACATCTGTTGTAGAATGGAAGGGTAGTGTTATCTGGCCTGTGTTATGTAGTAGGTTCATAGTCCTTATTGGCTTTAAAACTGGTAGAAGTTTTTACCTGTTGCTGCAATATCTTAGTGTTGCATTTTGAGTATCAAGAGTATGATGTAGGGTGAAGGTAAGAAAAAGTAGAGCCAGTTAGTGGAGAACACATTTGAGACCCAGGCTTCTGGATTCCTGCAGAATGAGTCCTGGGTGGCCTGATGGGTCTTCCAGTCATGTCTCTCGCTGCCATATACAGATGTGTCCGTCCAGTGGACCAAGAGGGATAACGCTTATCCTCACCCATGAGCATCCCTGGAATGACAGATAATTGATGGGTAACCTATAGGCTGCCATTTCTCATTTAAGGGTTGCTTCTGTCGAGAAACAGTTGCTTTCACAAACCAATTACTACTGAGTTCTGCATGATTAATATTTACCAGAACACCTATGGTGGGCATTTAAATGCTTTTAGATCTCTTTTCTGGATCTTGAGTACATCTTAGCTTGTAAATTTGTACTCGGACTCTGCCTGAATTAGGCATCTCTGAATCTCTTTTCTTGTCTCTGAAATGGATAAAATAATAGTTCATTGCCTCATTTTAAAGTTTTTTGCTTGGAGAATTCAGGATTCTGATGAATCAGCCTAATTGTTTATAAAGATAAAAACTCCTTATGCAGATAAAATACTGTGCTTTTGGCAGTGCTTCCTCCTCTGAAGAAGAAAAAAGAACCAGAGCAAAAGCCGAGTTATTACTGAGGATGAAGTGCAATTAATCGTATGCTAGGATAAGCCGCTCATTCGCTTGAATTGTGAGACAGATGAGTTTTCATGATGAAGATTCTCATATAATTTTCATATTGGTATTTTTCTCATGGCAGTAAATATGGAAATGGGGGCTGTCCTTAGCACCAGATGTACCTAAGCAATTGGTCTATATAGGGAGGTATGTCTAAGCATGAAGATACAAGCAACTCTGGTAATGGACATCATCAGGTGAAAGGATGCATGCCAGATAGCTCAAATATTCAACCACCTCATGAAGTGGACAGCTCTCTCAGGGCTGGCATCACTTGGCCAAGAAGGATTATGCTCTTTCCATTCTGTTTCCAAAAACTGAGTAAGATCTTATAAGAAATTCTGCTGTATGTTGGATCGGGGGGAGGAACAGAGGAAGAAGAGAAAAAAAAGAAAAGAATTAATTCCTTTGAACTTGTGAAGATAAGAACATGCTTTAATGAGCGATGAGAAGCATACTTCAGAAGGAAACCACAACCCTGTAATTGGCATTGAGAAATATACTGTAATATCAGATAGTATCAGGGACAGTATGTCTGAAAAGGATCCAAGGAAGAACCAAGGTCATATATTTTGTAAACAGATTTTTGCATCCGGATGTACTGCAGTCTGCCACATGTTCCAAAATCCAGATAACGGTTTTATAATCTATACATGTGGATGCTTTGGTGCTAATCTCTGTCTGAAGATGAAACTGAATTGGATAAGTGACTCTGAAATATTAAACAAGTAGGCAATGGAATATTTCTGTAACCTGGAGTGAAAGATTTTTAGGAGACTGGACTTTGTTTTAAAATCCCCAAATTGTAAAATATCTTTATATTAGGCAGGTTTCACTGATATTTGCTGATCAATCCTTTAAAATCTATTTAGGCTATCCTTACGAATCAAACCGAATAGAGAAAATTGTTTATACAGTAAGTCCGTAATAGGTTGAGCCTGAGTAAGCAAATTTCATTTAACTTTTATCTTTAATAGTAATGTATTAATTTTCATTAAATGTAAGATGTTGTTTAGTCTTATCTCTTAACTTTATTTTAATAGTATAAAATTTATCATGATGAAGCAGCTAAATTACCGTATGTGAAATGAGTTTTTGTAAACTTTAATGCCCCAAGGATGATCTGTTCTCGGGTGGTTTTGTAGAATAGGATGTAGAAAGAGGAAGAACAAAGACTGTATCACTTGTGACTCACCTTGCGTCCCTGCGCTGCCTGCCCACCAAAAGCCAATGGACTTGGATCTCTCCCACCAGTATGTCGTTCACCAGAAGGCAGCTGTAAGAAGATAAGACAGCCCAGGCCAGAAACATGCATCTGGCTGTGCACTTGTGTACAAAATCTGAACCTACGTGTGGCTCCAGCCACCGCCAAATGCTGCTGGTGTTAGTGTTGGGTAGGCAGAGGGAGGCAGGTAGCCTCGGTGTCCACGTGATGTTGAAATCCAGACTGACAATATGGTTCTTGGGACCATCTTTATCTAGTGTCCACACCTCAATTTGGATTGTCACCATTCTGACTAAACAGCATGACTGTCCTGAGGGCCTTTGCAATAGAGTATTGTTGAAATTCACAGTGCCAGCTGCTGCTCACTCAGGGGCCAAACTCACCAGAGCTGCAACGACTGTTACAAAGTGCAGTTTGAAGCAGCCAGATATTCTGAATGGACCATCTGCTTTAGGGTAGGTGTTACTGTGACTCATCAAACTGAATTGCTCCTGTGATCGTTAGTAAAGAGGATGGGCTGTTTCTCTTTGTACACTTACTGATAGTATTGTCTCAAATATAAATATCGGTCCCCCTTCAGATATCTACTGGCTTCCATTTATCAAAGTGACAGCCAGCCAGCAAGCAAGCAAACCTCTCAAAATGTATGATAAAATTAGCTGCAATCGATACTCCATTCAAAGTAATATGATTAAGCCTACAAGTTTAGGTTTAATTTCATCTTGGAGACTGCAGATGACACTGTTTCAGAAGGACCTGATTTTTGCGATAGCCAGAAGAAGTTAAGCACAGATCAATTTACAGTTCTTGTTGGCGAACTCCATTCACTAGGCAAAAAATTTAGGGAAAATATTGCTGACATGTCTGTTGCAGGGAGACAGTTATAAGCTATCACAGGCTTCAGTACAAAACAGCAAAACTTTTATTACGCAGTTTTTTTGAGGACTCCAAATTATGATGAATACTGAGCCAAACTGCTTTCAGATTCATGTTATTACTGGTGCACACTGAATTTATTGAGGCAGAATGCAGTTTGGTATTTATAATTGGAATTATCACTTATAGGTGAATATAGCTTACCGATTAATCTTGCTACCGGTTGAGTGAAGAACGTGGACAAGTATCTGAATTTTGAGTATTTGAGGTAGTATAAGGATGTTAGTGGGACTGGTTTATTGGGAGTTACACTGACTATAAGTAAAAGAATTTTCCAGAGTTTGAGTCTACCTCTGTATATCTGATAGCTATGTAATTTGGTTGGCTTTAAATGTTGTTTAAACACTGAGATGTCTGCATAGTATCACTGATTCATTGCCAAAAAATACTGTTAGATTTCAAAAATTTATACCATTGATGTCATTTTTGCACCATTAAGATGCATTTGAACACAGTCTTGAACAAGAGAACAGGGTGCCGCTAGCAACGCTGGTGCTTATTTTCAGCGTGTAAGATCCCATCCTGCTTCTTTTGTGCTCTCAGCAATGTGCACGTGGGCCGTGTCTTCCTTTAGCACTCCTGTGCGTGATTCATCCTGCCTGCCGTGATCGTGCTCTGGTGCTGCCTTGTCATTGTCACCCACTGTTGTAATGCTGTAATGCAATGTCAATGAAGCCGTAAATCAAGTCTGGTCTGAACCAGCTACTTTTAGAAAGCTAAGCATCCTAAAAGTTCCGCACAGTGCACAATCCAGACACCAGGCTGATCAGCTCTTTTGAAGCTGATACAAGCAAGATGTTTCCTATTATAGGTGGGGGTGAGGGGGTTGCTGCTGACAGAAAATTCTCTGTGAAGATACCTCCTTTGTGGAATTTGTTCTGCTTCTCTCTTTGATCTGCTACCCTGCCTTCGAGACCTTTTTGTTTTGGCTCTTTGACTGAGGTCCTGCTGTAGGTGTAGAGTGGGGTGTCCGTGTCCTGTGTGGAAGAGGGATTGGCAGCAACTGCAGAAGGGAGTGGTGCAGAGGATTTGAGAATAAGGGTTTTGGCAGCTTCTGCTAGCAGCAAATCCTGAGTGTAGGATAGCATTACAAAGGAAAAGTCAGGAGTCAGTGCCATATTAAAGAAAGCCTGAACTAATCTTTCAATTTGGGCTGTGAGAAAGACTGTTTTACAGCAGTGTGGGCACATGCGTGCGCACATACACTGTGTGCTTTTGTGTGTGTGTATGTGTGCAAATAAAATCTGGCCTCTGATTCTTTTAGTCTCTTCCTACTGGAATTTTGTGGTGTTATATGGCTTTTTGGTCAATTCAGAAGAAGAGCTGTGTCTTGGCACGTTTCCAATCAATTGGTGCTGGACATAGCCTTTAGGTAGTACATATAAAAAGGCAACTACCCCAGGAGCTTTTGCTCTACCTAGCAGGAAAGCAGTATCTGCATTACAAATGATCTTGCACGCTCTGACCATGCTTTTGTCTGAGAAGTGATCATGTTTTCATTATAGGTTGCTTGGAAATGGTTTCTTCTGAACAAGTTTCTCCTGCTCAAACTATTGTCTCACCTGGAGCCCAGTGAAGCAGCGGCCTCTTGGGTAAATCCTCTGAAAGCACAGTTCTTGTGAGACTCTTTCACGTGTCCAGCAAGGTTGAAATAATTAGATCTGCTGAAGTGTGCTGTCATTAGCAACTGTATTGGCTTGGGCACATCAGTGCGTAGAGTGGCTAATCAAAAAAAATAAGCTGAACTCTGTTTGCCCTGAGCCAGGTTAAATTGTCAGTAAACTTGCAAACAGCAAGTCCTCTTGCTGGACTCCTCCTGACACTCAAGAAGCAGATGCTGGCGGTTACTGTCACATTTCCTATGCAGTTGGAAATACAGTCATCTCAGGGTGAGCTGACGCAGCTGGAATTATAGCCCAGTTTCCATCAAGCCTCGTAGATGTGTGCTGTGGTTAAGGCTGCTAGTAGCCTTGAAATTATATCTTGTTTTAGCTGTTCCCTCAAAGTAGTTATTTCTGTTGAAATGCATATCAGATTTGGGAAGTTTGTATCCCGCTTTAGAGTCGGTTCTTGGCAAGAACTGTCATTCTTAACAGAGGCAGCGCTTGCTTCCTGGCCCTTTGCTGGTGTGTTTGTCAGGTATGAGGTTGCTGTGCAGAAAGACTTGAAGTGTGTTTAACTTCATGCTCTGCAGCTTGACTTCAAAGGATTTTCCCATAGCTCACAACTATAAACACCTTCATCTTCAGTGTCAGGGTGACTTGGTTCCTTAGCTCTGCAAGGCAAAATGAATGGTGCTTGCAGATTGCTCTGACATCAGCCACTGTCTGTGCTTCAGCTGCCCCACTTGCAAGACAAGACAATGCCTGCTCACCTAGTCTCTAATGTGTAGACAGACATCTGAAGGTTGATGTGTACTGCACATTGCTTTAAGTACCTCATAGATGGTAATTGTGAGAATCTATCTGACTGTACAGCTCGGTAAAAAATGTTACAAAGATGGATTAGTGACTAAGTGTTCCTTAGATGTAGCTGAACAATGGTCAGAAAAATGGAAGGTGTCCCAGCATTCATGTGTTCCCTGAGAGCTCATTTCTTCAGAAAGTGGCTTTACAAATGCCACCAGAAAGCTGATGATGACTTCATCTAAAACATTGTAAATGGCAATGTATTCCACAAATGAACTCATCATCTTAAAAATCAATAGCATTTAAGATGTGTGTGTTCCAAACAGTGACAGCACTAATCTGAAAGTGTTCCCTGATTCAGCAGCTGAATGGAAATAACCAATAGAGAACAGGATGCTTCCTACTGTTCCACCCACGCCTTTCTCTTTTTCGGAAGTAATTCATGTTCCTTCACAGCTGGTAATGGCAATGAACTCCTCTGTGTCTATGAAGTCCTGAGGTATGAGAAGAAATACTGGGGTAAAGAATCAGCAGCAGTGTGACTGTGGCAGAAAACTACCAGTTAAGACAGGCAACCGGCTTAGCTTTGATCTTGGGCAGGTAGGATGTGCTTGTTCTTGAGGAGAATATGGTTAAAGGTGGGATTTGGGGCTTACAGTCATTGACTTGAGGTAGATTTTTTGTTTGAATTGTTGGACAATGCTTGGGTTTAGGACTGGGAAGAGTTATTGAGTAGGAGTTATAATTGGGGTAGAAGACAGAAGGTGCCAAAAAAACCCCAACGCTCTTACTGGTGAAGGATGTAGTGCCTGATAGTGTGGGGTGGCAAGGGCTGAGAGGTCTGTCTGGGCAGATTTTTACCTGGGGCTGCAAGGTGTTGCTGACATTGGCCTGGGGTTTGGGCTACCACGGCAATGGGAACAGAAAGGTTGGGATAAAGCAATGACGACTTGATCTAGGACTAGGCTTAGACAGGAGGTTCAGGACACCATAGCAGATGGAAGGTCAGTAAACATGGGGTAGGGACATCTACTCTGGTAATCTGTGTTTCTTGTTGAGTTTTGAAGGAGCGGCTAGGCTAGGCTAGTTGGTGCCTGCTGCTGTTTTCTTCCTGAATTAAATATGAGACTGAAAATATCTGGGTCTTTGTTAAAACTAAACACTCATGTAAAAATCAATAAAATCCTCTGTTCAGAACAGGTCAGTCACAGAGGAGCATCTTCATATGGCAGTGAGGTTTATTTGAACTGCGTGGCTTGCTTTTTACGGAAAGCTGTGTTTGTGAGCATGGCTTCTGTTTCTTCGCTTCTGGACTGATGGGCACTGCTCCTGGTCATAGGGTGCAATACTGCTCCACCGCATCAAGCTTTATGGCCCACTCATAAAAGTAGATTTAGCATTAGCAGAGGCCTAAATGCTACAGCATTATTGCAAAGCAATCCAGGCTCCAGAGTCACTGCTTCAACAGCCTCTTAAGAAGTTTGGCTAGACAGCAGTCTGCAAGCCACCAGGGTAAATGTAGAATGCCTCCAAATTTGGCTCAGTTTCAGATGTAGTTTAACACTGGGTGAAATTCTCTGCAGGGGTCTGCGGCATGCAGAATCTCAGTTCAGGCTTTCTTATGCTGCATCACCTTAGTTCATCTGGAGAAAACTTGTGAGCTTAGTCCTGTATGCAATAGCTGATTTTTTGCTGACCTTGGTGCTCCCCCGTTACTTCCAGCAGTCAGCTTCAAGAACAAAAGGAAGTTTCATTATTGCAGTTCAGCTGCAGCCAGAGAGAAAGATGGGCTAGAGAGTCAGGGAAAAGCAGACAGAAAGCGAGTGTGCATGTTAAATTCTTCCTTCCTTAAAACACAATAAAATAAAACAGCTGAGGAGAAAACAAAAAACTCCAGGGAGAATGAAAACCTTTAACTACTAGAAATCGTTCTTGTAGTAATCTCCACCATAACAAATCTATTTCTAAATTTGGATCCCCTCCTCCTTCATTTTTTAAAGCAAGCTGTCCATGCAAAACTATTGTATCTCAACTGATCTGCCAAGAGGCCCGGACCTGGGGACAAACACAATGTTAGAACAAAATAAACCAACAAATTCTGTGGAGAGCAAAGACTTCTACCTCTTGTATACAACCCTCTTTAGTACTCCTGCTATGCAGGTCCACAGCTTTTACTCTTCTGGACACTGTAGTGGAGATATAATGTTCTTTAATTTCCAGAAAAAAACCTTCCATTCCATAATGCCCATTATAAGGTAGAAATGTCTTCATCTCTGCTCTATAAGAGAAATGTTTGGGAAGTCACTGCTTTTACTACTGCTTGCAGAAGGACTAAAGTGCTGTCAAGACTTTGGTAAGCTATGTCTACACAATTTCACCGCAGAGTTTTGTTTCTAGTTTTCCCTGTGCTGGTTTGCTGTGTCCTGGTTGTGCTTACAGGATCTGTTTGTTCTTCATGAGACTGCCCAGGGTGTTACTGCCTGAATGATTCCAGTGCAGCCTCTGAAAATGTGTTGGAGGAAGGGCTACACCTCCTGTCTTTGAGAGAGGTTTGGTAGTAAAGGGCTGGCACGTGTCCAGTAAGCGTTTCTCTGAAATGCTTCCCTTTTTCCCTGGCAGGGTCTGCCTTTGAGGCTGATGACAGTACGCTCCTGAAAAGCTGTCCCACAGTTTGGAGTTGCTGCACTTTGAATGCAGAAATCTGGTGACTAGACTCAGAAGTGAGGGCCTAGCAGCTGGTAGCTAACTCCTTGCCAGCTCAACAGGGTAGTCCCTTGAATTCGTTTTGGATACAAAGAAAAATGAAACAAGGTTCATCAGCTGGATTTTTTTCTCCATGTGGGCTGTAAGTGCCTTAAGAAGCTTTGTTACTCTGCTGGTACACCGTGACTTTAGCAGAGCCGCCAGTACTAGCAGCAGTAATCTCCAGGTTAGTTAGGGGACTACGTGCTGGAATTGAGCACTCCAAAGCCAAGAACCTGTAGGAGTTTTGGGACTCTGCGTTTCTAACCACCTGTCAGTTCTTCCTCATCACATGTATGACACATACAATTTCTTTAGACAGTTCAATATTATTAGAACCATTGTTAGCATGTGAATAAACTTTGCTTTTCATGCTGCTTTAACTGGTAGCACAGTCTGGCCCAGATGAGCTACTAGAAGTTGGTTATATAAGAGAAAATTGATGTCCTTAAAATAGTGGTGGAGTATCCTAATATACGAGTATTTTCCTTATGCATCGGGCTGATGCTCTATGCTAGTTGAGTGATCCTGAACCTTTGGTAACTTATTTTGTAGTACCTGAGTATTAAAAATCTATCTAGTAGCTTGCCTTTTCCAAGTGCCAAGAGTACTTAGATACCTTTTGAACCTCCAGTCAGCAAACGGCATGGCAGACTCTGTAAAAACAAAACCATTCTGAGTTCATAGCAAATCATCTAGATTTTACCCAGGGTATATGAGTCAGCACAAAATCTAACTAAGAATTCTTTATGTTCATCTAAGTATTGCTATAAAACATTGATACATTTGTATTGGTCTCCGTAGTACTCTAGTAATGCATCTAAATCACCTACAAGAGGAAAAGTTTTGGTGTTTTTTTTAATTAATAGGCAAGTATATGAAACACAGTGTAAGATTAAACTACATGTCTGTCCCAGTTGCATCCCTCTGGCTCCAGCCTAGCTGTGTAAGGCATGAGCCATTTGCAGGCAAGGCCTTTTACAAGCCAGCAAGGAGTCTCCCTACTAGACAGCCAGCTTCTCGCAAACATCCTTCATGTGGGAGAGTCAAGGAGGAAAAGAAGACAAGTGAAAGCTTGCAGAGTGGGTTAGGCAGAACCCTGCCTCGAGGTACTGGCCGGAGGGATGTCCCAAGGGCAATGCTGATGGGATCCCACCCCAAGACTTCTCGAGGGAGTGTGGGGATAACGTGATGCCGCCCTGCGGAGGCTGCGTGCAGCTCTGTGCACACCTCCTTTGGGGAAACATCTTTAATTCCAGAGGCAGCTGTGCTTGAAGCTAAGAAGTCGTCTTTTCCTCTTAATGCTGGAAACTTACAGTAGAAATGAAGTCTTGCGAACCTATTCTGCAGCCAGCCCCAGCTTCCCGGGGGTGCGGAGGCACAGAATTCAAGCTGCCTGAGCCAAAGGAGACAGCGGGAGCCCTGAGAGCAGGAAAAGCCATTTCAGGCTCTTCTGCTTGTATCTTTTACTGCTGAACTTGCTGTGGGGGTAGATGTTAATTTAATGAGCACTCATTAAATGATCTTACAGTAGCTCAGATAGGTCCCAGCAGGTTCCTTGAGCATGACACAGGATTTTATTTTGTATTGTTTAGGCTTAATTAATTTTTCTGAGGAACATTTTTAGTCCTAACACAAAAGGGTATAAAAATAACATTGGACAAAACTTTCTGGAGATAACTTATGGCTATCCCCACCTTTGCTGCTGGTATTTTTAGGGTGGTGATATTTTAAATGTAGCTCAGCTTTCAATTTTTTTTTCCCCCAAAACATCATAACTAAATTATTTTTGAAATGTTAAAAACAGTAGCCTCAAACAAAGAAAAATAATTGTAAGCAAAAGCAGTAGGTATGACCTAAATCAATCTGAAGTTAATCAGGATCGGTTTGGGGATTTTGCCTGGAAGAAACCAAACACATTTGTCTTGGGATCCATCTGAAACAGTCTTCCACCATATTTTTCACATTTCCCACAGATGCAGAAGATTAGTTGTTCACACAACAGTATTATTAGGGCGAGTTGGGAGAGATTAAATCCTACCTGAGATGTACAGTTAGAAGTGAAGTGTGACACCTCTAGCAGCAGCAATTAAAAATAAATAATAGGCTTTTCAGCTGAAATTGAAGCGCTGTATGGGGGGGGGGGGGGGGAGGAGAGTGTTTGAAACAAAACACCCGCCTGAGAAGGGCCACCAACAATTTTTTTCAAGGCTCACCACAAACAAAAAAAACAGAGGG
>Ga0181612_130106_pt1 | contig 14377 bp, 8 predicted proteins | sample HoacroProtozoa21_FD_119630 | JGI IMG/M metagenome (GOLD analysis project Ga0181612, IMG submission 119630) | Hoatzin crop microbial communities from Cojedes, Venezuel. Combined Assembly of Gp0051906, Gp0051904, Gp0051908 | reverse complement strand
TGCGCAATTATCCAAAACAGTTTTAAGAATATAAACATCCAGACAGTCTGATTCCCATTTTGCTAGTTAGAGAGAGCTGGCATAAAAAGATATACTACAGCGATGTATTATTTCGATTGCATTCCTTGTAAAATTGTCTTGTGTATCAGGATCAGTCCCTGCTGTTCTGAGCTCATCTATCTAGTGAGGAGTCAGAAAAGAAAAAGAATAGATGGAATATTAAATGCTTTCAGAGAATGAGGGGGAAAGTGCACTAGCTTTTAGAGTGAAGCAGCGTGTATCGTTTCTCCTTCCATTGGCTGTTTATCCAACATCAATACAACACTTTAGGAGCCAAATTACTAAACAAGCTGCCAATTAGGCTTGAAGTCAGCTGGATAGATTAGTGGCTAAGAGAGGCAGATACAAGATTTTCATCTCTTGAGCCAATTATGCAAGTGAATTACAATCCACAATGCTCCTTGGAAGATTTGAGGTAGAAAGACTGACTCTGCTGTGATAGACATAAGTGAGATCCAGGGTAGGGGGTAAGGGTTAGCAGGCTATGTATTGCAAAAATTACCCAAGCAAAAAGAGATCTTTCTAGGAAAGGATTTAAAGGATTTAAGGCTGCTGGGAGCAATAGAAGAGGAAATAATAGTTGTGGTAGGCTTTGCAAAGGCATTGCTGTTCTGCTCACAAGTCTTAATCATATAAAAGAAAGATGAAAGGCCAAGACTATATTTATGTACAGTGTCATTTTCTCAGAACTGTTTAAAACCAGTTTTCTTAACATCAAAAATAGTTCGGTGGCCAGAGATGAAATTGCTTCAATATACCTTCATTTGTTTCTTACAACTCGGGGGTGGGGAGGGAGAAAAAAAATTTCTTAAAATATTTTTCTTATTTAAGAGATTGAACCTAGCTGTATTGTAATTTTATTCACCCCAATATAAACCAAACATGCTTGATGTTAGTCTTAACCAGCGATTTGACCGTACAAGTAAATATTGTCACAGTAGTGGTTTATGGGGTCACAGTTCCTTCATTATTCTGTAAGAAATGATAACTGCATTGGTGAGCTTTTAATTTTTTTAGAAGCATTCTGCAAATGAAATGGATCTGTCAGATCAAAGCCGTGCATAGGCTCATTTGTTTCCTGCTGAAGATTTTGTGCACTGGTTTAACATTGTTTCTTAAAATATGAAGCAAATTTAAAACCTGAACTTTTGCAAGCTGTTGTATCCAAAAATGATTAAACAGATGTGGAGCCTGCAGCAGCATTAGACCTCTGATCTGATTTTAGCTTACAGATGGAATTAAATTAATTCATGGCAATCACTGTAAAATCAAGGGTATGGCGCTGAATGCTAGTGTACTATTTAACCAGGACATACCTATCTCAACAGCTGTTAAGAAAAAATTACATACTTTTATTTTTCATTGAAACCTGCCTTTAATGCCATCATAAATATCATATCAAAATTAAACAAATGTGATGAATTTTTTGTTTCCCCCTTCCCAATTTTGCCTCTTTCTTCTCAGAGGTTCCATATTCTGTGTATGTAAAGTCATATGCATCATACGTGCAGACCTTGAACTGTGTCTATTCAGATATGCAAAAGTTTGAGGACCGGCCTTTTTTTTTTTGTTGTTCAGTTCAGTTGGCAGTATTGCAAAGAGAAGGAACATAAGTGAGGGTATTCTACAGTGCTCTCTTTTCAAGCAAATTACTGTTCCTCGGTGTTTGCTCCTCACTTATGTAATGGCAGCCACTTCTACATACAGACTACTCATCTGGTAGATCAGGAACCAAATTGTATGGTTACTAAAAACATTTTCAGAATGTAGAAAGAAAAGACTCTTCACAGGAGATCCCTACAAATTATTTGTGCAGAAACTTCCTCATAAATAACTCCTGGAACCCCACAAAGCCTCATACAGCAATAAATTTAGAAAAACCTGCCTTTTTTTCTTAATTTGATTTGGCATAGCTATTTTTTGTGGGATGACTTTAATAATGGATTTATTTTGGTCTTGCTGCTGGGTGGGTCGAGACTGAATGCATCCCAGAGCTGGCACAGCCATTTTCAAGGCCAGCGTGCTTGGACCATTCTCTCTAACAAGCCCTACTGGCTAGTCCAAGAAGGGCCATAGGTGTGAATTAACAACTGAACTTGAAGATGAATATTGCAAGGACAATTACTGCTTTTAATTAGAAAATAAATGCCCAAAGCACAGGAAATGGCGGTCAGGGGAATAGCACAGAGTGTAGCATGATTTTTAAGTGCTCTCTCCTGTCATGCAGTCAATCAGCAATGCAAATTTTTTTTTTCCAGTTGCTGCTTGGTCATGAACTGGAGGAAGAGGGCAGTACCACTCTCCATATTCTTCTGATTCAAATAAAATATGTTGCATTACAGATAATTTTTTCAAATGATGAGTGAAAATTGCAGGAATATTAAAGATAGACATAGACAGTATTTAAATAAAAACTGACTATTCTGCAAAGTAGCGGCCTGCATCTATTAGATGTTTCTCACAATTAAAATAAAAGCTATCCATATTCACCTCATTTACAAGAAGGATTAATTAGTCAATTAGTAATATAGGCAAGCTGAGTGGGTTTTGGTTTTGCCTTATTCTTGCTGCAATACAAAGCCTCGAAGCACATTATCCTTTGGACAGTGTATGTTGTTTGATTGCTTGCCCAAAAGTGGGTTGTGAAGCCAAGTTTATGGTGGTTTCTGCTCTTTTTCTTTTTTATTTTTTTTTAATCTGGTGACGTATAAGAATAAAACAGAGCTCTGTGGGAGAGGTTTCAGAGATAGAACAGGAGGTAACAGGAGATAGATAAGTATGTACAGTGGAGGGACAAACCATTATTGTATACATTCTAGAAATACTTACATGTCTTTAAAACAAAAAGTATACTAACTATCCTGTCAGTCATAGAGAAAAAAAAAATCATTGGGCTACTTCCAAAAGTATGAGAAAATAAAAACATCAGTTTATTAAATAACATGTCAGGGTACAGATTGTTCTTTCATATGTCCTTTTTGTGAACTTGCTCTGGCTGTTTTGAGAATTGAAATTCATGTAGAAAGGTACATCTGTTACAGGAAAAGGTCTGTGGGGTTTACCCCCAAATGGACTAACAAAAAAACCTGTTTATGTTGGCTCAGGCTATGCCTTACATACCATTCTGGCAGCATTGCTGTCTTTGCCTAAGCAGCATTGTGAATAGTTCAATATTTCCAATTCTCAGATGTCATGAAATATACTCTCACCCTGGATCTTTCCTGCTTGGCAGATCTGTTGGATCTTTCTTCCCTTTCAAGTTTCCCCCTTAATTGTTCCACAGACGTTCATTAGAGCAATGCTCCATTTCTTACCATCACTTGTGAAAAGTGGACCAAAACACATTTCCAGGATTTTGCCCGAGAGGTTTACCAGAACTTTTGTTGAACAATAGCCTTTTTTCTTCCCCTTTTTTTTGAGCTGGAAAGCATAGCTAAGCAGGTTGCAAAGCCTCTGTTGTGTATGCCAGGCAGTGTCAGGGACTCATCTCTATGAAAATTGCCTCTGCCTGTGGGGGCCTGAAAAGAAAGGAAGTCTTGGACATTGAATTTTGTGCTGGTCAGTTCAAGAGGAGCCCTCTCGGGGACTGGAGGCTGCTGACTTAAAAGCCTTTGTTTTAAGCCAGCATTAAGCATAGCTTCAAACTAGTATTAAAGGATGCCTTCTCTCAATGCATTTCCCTCTTTCTTTGACTCAGGAGCTGAGATACTAGAAAGCTGTCTAGCTTTTATGTAGCCAGCATTTTACTGAATATGAACAGATCTATAGGTAGTGCTGGAGTACTGTAAATTCATCATCACAACCATGATGAGGTTTTTAATGTGCACCTCTCATTTTGAACTTCTGTCTGTGTATGCAGTTTCCACTGTGGGGCTTTGCTTTTTTTGTATGAGTGTGTGTTAAATGAGGCTTTTCAGAAGTGCATGTTCAACTTTTTTGTGTTCTTGCTTAGTAAGTTAATAGAATGATGAGCCAGCTGCTTGTCAATCATAAATTCTTGATTGAAGACATTAGAGTATCCAAAACACAAACCCATAGCCTCGTTCTACAGATTTTTTTCAGAAGGTAGCACACCAGAATAATTAGGTAAAAAGTTAAATGGATAATATTTGAAGCTGGCACGTGGTGGGGGTTTTTTTGTTCTGTTGTCAGGGGGAAGGGAGACATTGAGCAAAGCTGAAAATAAAATCGAGCTACCTACATGCAACTGCTCATATTAATTCCAAACCTTCAGCCCTTTTAAAAATTGATTGTATTGTGTAACTTGATAAGTTTTACTGCAGATTCTTGAAATAAATATAATTTGTATCCCTCATGCAAGACAGTTATATATGGGATAGTTTATCCATGCATCATCTCCAAACTCAAGCTTGAAGAGTTTGGTTGACAAGGGAAAAATCAGCTTTGTTACTTGACGTTCACTTTTTATTTATGGTGCATTCATGGGGAAAAAAAAATTGTTATTAAAGGAATGAATCTGTTCTATTCACACTTGCAATCCTGGTGATCTTTTCTGCAGTATGTTTGCAGCGTTTCTCAGAGATCTTGGTGGTATGGAGAGAAAAGTGTAAACAACGCTTAATGGCACTGAAAATACCGAAAGAAAATTTACAACATTCAGTAAAAGAGAAACTAAGTAGAGGTATAGCTGAATTTCAGAATATTAGACCCCTAGACCACTATTTCTGTAGCAACTGTAATTGTTTAATCAGAAATGATTCGTTGTGTTTTGTTGAAAGAGATCTTGAGCATTGATAAATATTGCTAAGAATGGAAAGATGGTTGTGATACTGTGATGTACCTCGGCTTAGTAACTGTATAGGACAAGAAATTCAGGTAATCTTGCCTATGTATTGGTAAACTTGTGCAGGTGATGCATGTTCTTTGAGAGTGGTGGAAAGCCCACTATATTGGAATATAAAAGATCGGTGACAATATTTGTCGTACTTGAAAACTGAGTGAGTCTTTAAAAACGTTAAAGATAAAGCAAAGTGTAAGACTGTATTATTTAGAATCATACATAGTCAGGAGGTCAACGTGTGCAAAGACAGCCTGTTCTAGCAACCTATTAGATGAATTAGGAGAATAAGAAGGTTTAAAGCTTTAAGGGAGATTATCCTGCTCTGCTCCACATGGCAGGCAGTGCTGATTAATGCTGTGTGTTTCTTTAATCTCAGGGCTTGTAGGTGAAAACACCCAACCAATCCCAGAAAGCAACATTGGAAACAGAATGCTTCAGAGTATGGGCTGGACCCCTGGCACAGGCCTTGGACCAGACGGCAAAGGGATAACAGAGCCAATACGAGCCATCCAGAGACCAAAAGGACTCGGACTTGGACTTAGCTGACAGAAATGCACTCTGGCTGCCCGATAAAAGTAAAGCTCAAAATTAATTTAAAAAGACAAAAAAAAAAAAAAAGGCAAACATATTATGTGTTGTGATCGGCAAATCCAGTTACTCTTCTCTCAGAGATCACTGAAGTCAATGTGCTTCACATTAGCTACACCAGCTGCAAGGTACAGCCACAGTGACAGAACCGGCATTTGAGTCCAACTTTATAATGGTGCTAAAATGTACAAAAACTCCTACTTTTTTATTTGCTCAGGTCCTAAAATTTGTATTAAGCATAAAATTCAGTGTATTCACTTTTTTTCATAAAAGTTTCTGACACAGCAGGTTTTAGTATGTAAGCAATTTTTTTTTTGTAACTATAATTTTGTCTCGAGTGTCTTGATAAGATTTTTACAGCTACTGTGTTTCCCCCTTTTCAGGCAAAGTTTCCAAACCTGGTATTTCTAGTGTTTAACAATATTTGAGGATAAGCTGTCTTTTTGCCCATAAGATACACACGTTTCCCACTGGAAGGTGATAGGGTGTGCAATTTTGTATAAGAGCATGAAAAATGGCTTTCTTGTCATAGGAATGCTGTTGTCTGGCCATGTATCACTGTCTTCCGCATTCAAGCTTAAAAGTAAAGCTTTTATACTTGTTTTTGCATTTACAGGATTATCTTTTTTCAGTAAATACTTTAAAAACTTGAAGTTTATTCTGACTTTGGATTTCCCTTTATATTAATAATCCTCAGTGTTTCCACATTTAAAAATAGTTTGAGCTTTGAACCAGGAAATTGTGTTTTAAAGATGACTGTCTTTCAGTGTTTGTATTCTGTGTTTTGGCATATTTTAAACATTGCAGTGTTCAACGTCGTGTTATCATTTGGTTCATGATCGTGCTGGTGCCAATGAGCCACAACCTTTAAGGATCATGAACAGAAAAAGGGCGAGGAGAAGCAGAATTAAGGTGGGGAAAAGGAAGGAAAAAGATACTTTGATGGCATCTCGCAAATCTAAGCTAGCAATTTAAAATCAAGAGGCATCATTAAGTGTTTTAATCAGTATCCTAATGTATCTGATGTCAGCAGAAGCAATTTCATTAAGCACCAACCAATCAAGCTCCTAGGGTACTTATTGGTCTGCAGTATAAAACAAATTCCACTTTAATTTTAAATGACAGGGCTGAAGGAAACTGTTGTTCACATGGACTAAGAAAATCCTGACAGCCCTCCCACCCCCCGCCCTGTAGTAGCTGGCAATATTTACCCTGACTGCAGAGGGAAGAGGATTTGATTCTCCAGTCTTTTTTTCTTCGAGAGAAGGATCTCTCCCTTCCTCTGTTCCCCAACTGCAGAGAAAAATACTTCCAGATGCTTTCAAAGATATTTCCTTAGAATAAAAAGAGCTCAGCTTCCTTCATGTGACTGTGAAACATAGTGATGAATTTTAAGAAGAGTTTTTATTACTTTTCTTTTTCTCTCAGCTTCACCCATTTTTCCAGAAAAACGTTACTAGGAAAAGAAGAAGTAGCAGCATTATAGCATTCAGTTTCCTTAAAAGAAATGTTCATGCTGTCCGCTGTGAGTACTGTCAGTTTGGAAACGTTGTTTCACCATAAACGTAGTGTAGAGTAAAAGGTCAGTACCTGATATTGTTTTTAATGATAGCTGAATGCACGTGTTCTCTGAGTTTCAGGAGAACTATTTATTGCTGTTTAAATACTTGATATGATTGTGTGATTTTGCTTTTTGAAATGATACTAAATTTTAAACAAACTTGGGATTTATAATCAACGTATACACTTTTTATTGGAAGGTTTTGGGGTGTAGCATAAAGTGAGTTCGCCACTTCAATATCTCTTGCACAACTAAACTGAATTAAATACATTCCATAGCCAAAGAATTTCAGGGCTACATAATTACAAAGGGCTGAGAGCCTGAAATTCTGCAGCTAGCAGAGGTGCCCATGTGTGTAAGCGTTATTTACAATAACAAATTTATGTGGCGTGTTCCCATTCTTTCAATGCAATGTGCTACTGAGGGCAAGTGAATTCTAAAGACCTCTTTGTATTGTACACCACAATCAAAAATTCCTTAAAATAATTTTTAATATGTGAATTGTGAAAGTGAATCTTTAAGTTCTGGTTGTTCTCTAGCTCTGTTTGCAACACTGTAAAGGTATATTCATTCTCTGTTAAAATTCCATTGTTGTGCTTTGGTTACAGCATCGACGTATCTTGGGCCGGAAATTCCAAGTGTGGCACACAGAACACTTGTTTGAAGTATTTGTGTAGCAGTAGTTCCTCGAGAAATCAGTCTGCAGCTCCAAAAGTACTTGAAAATATTTCCTGTTTTAAAAAGATAAGAGGGAAATAATGGATACATGTTGAGAGAAAACCTCTTTAGTCCATTCAGCTCCTTATTCATCCATTCATACAGATACAGTGAAGCAGCCAACCTAGTAAACAACCATAATGGAAGAAGTATTTAGTGTACTTGGAAATCTTACAACTTTTTGTTTTAAATCAGTCTGTTAGTGAGAAACTATTAGACATTAAGACTAGTCAAATTGATTTTGATATAAATATACTTTGTCTGTTTTCCAGCAGATATTCTCATAGATGCCACAACTGACAGCCAACTTTATCTGTTAGAGGCTGCAGAACAAACTGATTTATTAAAATATTTTAGTGTAGTGGTTTGAGATATTTTTGTTGTGGTAAAATTCCCATTCTGACTCACACTATTCATTTAATTTCAGTTTTTCCGTATCTCACAGAAGTAGTTTTAAAGATATTTCAGCGGTGTGATTTTGCAGAGTTAAAACTAGTGTTAAGAAACAAGACAAAAATGCATTGGTGGTTTTTTTTTAAGCCATTGCAATGTTAGTTGGCGCTTAAACAAGTCAGAGTACTTGGATTTTTTTTTTCCCCCCCATCAGTTCTTCCCCATACCTAACTTGCAGTCATACTATGATACCTGCTATAAAGCTGGCTCACAATATATTAAAACACATGTACAGGTATTTTCAGATAATAATTCTTAATGGCTGTGACACTGAAGGTTTTTTTTGCCTACATAAATAAGTATGGGATCATCTTGTGTCTAAAAGTTACCATTCACCACTTGCCAGATTCTTTCCATTTAGGTGTTTGATTAATCAGTAGCTCAGCAGTTACCATAGTGTTCTTCCTCTGCAGAATGTTTAGTGAAGAGACCTTAAGTATTATCAGCATTTCGTTTTGCTACATGTTCCATGATGTCTCACAGTTCTGTGAATTGAGCCGTTAACTGCCAATAAAAGAAACCCATGAGCAGTATCTTATTTTTAAATAAATATTTGTCAGCCAGAGAAGCATTATCAATGTGTTCATTTTAACAAGTTTGTCCCTGCATCTGTCTTTCTGCAATTAGGCCAATAATGGGTGTAGAATGGCAGTAAATAGCTGAATAATATGTACAGAACGCTTTGCTTTAAGAACGCAAATGCAAGATGAAATAAAATTCATGGAATCCATTCTTTGTGGGTATTGTATGTTCTTGTCTTTAAACTACCCTTTTCAGTAGCATTGTTATTGCACAGGTGAGTACAAAAGCATGCTCTTTCCGAAAATGTAATTAGGGTTGCTAATATCTTGCACCAAGCAGATGCGTATTATGCTAAAGCTATTATACTACCTTATATGTACCTTTTGGCTAGTACTTCTTTTCTACATTATTATTATCCAGCTGAAAACTTTACACCACGACGTCAGGAAATGCCTCATTTAAGATGCTTGCAGTACTTCTGTTATCGTATACTTCTAAGATGTTTAAATACAAGTTCTCTTCACTCTTTAAGTATGTGTATACTTTGATAACTGTGACAGGACCTTGTGCTTTCTCTTCAAACAGTTCTCCAAAGCTGCTCCTCCAAGGAGAACTCACACAGCCTTTGTTTTAGTTTCCCTCTCCCCACGCTCCCAGGGCAGTTTCAGTAAAGGCGTATCAGAAATGAGGATCCCTTCCCTCTTACTCTAAAGTCAAGAGACTTTTTAATTAGACTTTCATCCTTAGCAGAGTTGTCGGGAGCAATGGCATAGTTAACCACAGCAATTGCAGAACTGAGTTACCCACAATAGAGCCCCATACCTCAGGGCCGTTTGTGTGTATTCAGTCTGAGAAAACACAGTCTACATTATTTCTGTATTGACCTGTACTCCAGTTGTAAAGCTAATGTAAAATGTTAAAAGAAAAAATGGCATTTATAAAGATTGTTTTATGATTTTGCTGTGAATTTTCCCTGGAAAATGTTTTGTTGTGGACAAGTGGGGCTTTTTTACAGGTACAGTATTTAAGATTGGATTTTTTTTTTTTAATGACCTCTCTATACTGCAAAAAATCTTGGAGGAGGTGCAGCAATTTCAGCATGGATATTCTGCTTGTCTTGTGGGGGGTTTTGCTGAAACAACTATGTAAAAGCTTTACCAGCATAGATTGATAGAAGTTGTATCTACTAACCTATAAAAGAGTTTGTATCTTTCAGAATATTTGATCATACATATGCTGAGTTTAATTGCGCCTTGTCGTTAGTGTTGTCTTTCATCCTTAATATTTTTCCATTTTTCTGAAAAAGCGTAAACCTGTATGTGTTTTAAGTGATTACACCCAATGTTTTCACTCTTAAAGTGTAATCTCATCTGTGTGCAAAGTGATGCCACTCAAGATTTTCTATCATTTCTGCTAGTCTGGTGAAGTTGTTTTGCAGTGCCTCCCCAGGCCAATTTTATGAATGGCCTACTGTTGCCTTCATCAGTTGTTTTAAGAGATTTTGATGCTGAAAACTTGAAATTTCTTTAGCCTGGGCAGGCTGTTATGTTGTCTTTCCCGTGGCCCCGAGCTGTTGAAGACTGGAAGATATGTAATGCTTTCTGCACATAAATAGCTCTATTGACTTCAGGATGTGAAGTACTTCGTAGGTCTAAAAATAAGCATTGCATGCAAGTGTTTGCACACTGGGGCCTTAAATTCCTTCCTCATAAAAGATACGGGTCCTGAATGTTCCATGGCATCAGCGTTCCCACAGCCTCCTGCAGTCACCTTCCCCTTTGCTGGGTTGTGCTGGCCCATCTTCAGCACCGTGTTCCCTTAGAGCACCTGGCTGGCTGCGGTAGTGCACAGGTTGGCTGGTGCTTGGTGTCTGTCCTTCCAGCACCAAACATGGATGTCCCAGCCGCACAGGGAGGCAGGGTGCCGGTCCAGGCCAGGATCTCTGTTTTGCACAGCTCAAAATAACACACAACGAACCGCTCACACTGGGTTGTCCGGGCCACGGTTGGCACCATCAGGCAGTCAGTCCAGTACTGAAGAGTTGATTCTGTATGTGCTATGTTGTCTTTCATTCCAGCAAAGTAACAGGAAAAAGGGGAAGAAAAAAATATAAAATGTTTTCAATTCAAAAAGTATATAGCAGAAAAGAATTGTAGAGAATGGAAGGGATCAAAGTCACTTGTGAGGCTATGATTCAATGAGAAATCTGAAATCTCTCTTAAATATGGGGGCAGATGAGCAAGGGAAAACATGCACTAGAAGTGCACAGAAGGAAAATGTGGATGTCCCAAGTAATATTTTCTCCAATGTACAAAAAGAAAGCTATCATATGAGAAAAGAACAACAAGAAATAAGTAATTTTAAGTTTCTTTTAAACTACTATTGTAAGCAATTAAGAAACACGAGACAGGAAACTCAGTGCCACAAGATATTGAGTCGAAGCGTTTGGCAAAACAGACTCCACGTTTGGACCCGCATTTGAAGGATACTGGCAGTTTTCATAAGGGAGGTAAGTTAAACTTCTCGTACATCTACCGCTTTGAATCCTTCAAACTTTCTCAGTGAGTCAGCTTAGTCAGCTTGTTCTACGTTTGTCAGCTCTCGAAGTTCCTCCATCATCTTCTGAAGCACCTCTGACTGTTGGGGGTGGACCTCAGATTGCTCCCTGCTTGTTCATTTCCAGTTTTGTTTTCTGCTTTAATGAGCTGTGAATTTTTTTCGTTTAACTTCCTTGGAAATTACCTATAATGTGTTTTCAACATATTGTGCTATAAGGTAGATTAAAGTGGTGTGAGGAGATTCTTTGAAGAATCAGGACTAATGGTTTTTGTTTTTTCCTCCCGTAAAAAGTTTCTGCGTTTAGCTCCTTGATTCCTTCAAAGACCTCACTAATGTTCACCATACTCCCACTGGTTTCTGTCTTGCACAAACTGGGCTGTTTTCTTCCAGAATATTGTGGTGGAGGGCACAAGAATTTCTCCAGCTGCATTTACAGTTGTGCAGATTTTCAACTCTGTGCTTTTGGTTTCAAGTCTTAAGAGTTAAATGCTTCTCGGGCATTCTGGAGAGCTGGTAATAGCGGCACTTTGCATTGGGTCGGCTGCCTCTGGTTGTGACTCTCCCTCTCCGGCTTAGATTTAATAGAATAAAATCTGAATTTGCACTATGGTGTGCAAAATTCATGTCTCCAGAGGAAAAAAATCCACTTCTTAGAATCAGACTACTCTTATATGTGATCTAGACTCCATATTCAACCAAAAAGTAAGTGGGGATTGTTCCAAATGAACCACTGCAGGACTAATTGTACTGGACTGTGACAAAAAGGTTACGATGTCACGGCGAGGGCAAGATGCTGCGGTGGATTTTGTCACCATCCAGGATAGCAGGGGTTCGAAGAATTTTGGCCAGAACCATATTCCTGCGCTGCCTTTGGACCTGGCGAAGCAAAAAGGCAAAACTAAAATAAAATTATGTTTTACTGTGTAGCTGTGAAAATAAAGGTATTTGCCTGAGTGCATCTATACAAGCAAACACATGAACATGCGTAGAGGTGTAGATCTCTGTAGAGAATGGCGAGTGCATAAAATTACGAAGACAATAGTTAAATGTTAGGCCGTTTGTTAAATTGTCACCCCACGTACCTCACAGAAGTGTGACAAAGCCGCTGGTTCTGCTAAGCCCGTGTTACTTAAAAGGGATGAGCTGCTTCTACGAAGGTCAATAAATCTGCAATGTATTGTTTCATATTCTGTCTTTATGTAAACCTAGTCGGGTTTTTTTAGTTGTCTTCTTCATAATCAGTGGTAAAGTGCAGTTAATAGCTCACTTAAGGTGTCATCCATTACTATGAGTTACTGTTAGAACTAATTAATAGAGCTGAAATTATTTTGTAATGAGAAATTGAAGTATTACAATGTTAAAAAAAAATTACCATTCAGAGCTAATTAACGTTTAACAATGCAAATAAGCTGATAATTATTTTTCAAGCCATAGAAAAATTCTGTGACATTTTATCTACTACCTTTGTGATCCTAATTGTTTCTGAAAAATACCTTTAGAGAGAAATAGTCTGAAGAAATTTCCCTGGGTAAAAGGCAGTTTCTGAAGCATGCAATGAATGATGGCTCTTCTTTTGTTCGTGTGGGGCCACATTCAGCAGCTATTTCTAACAGTAAATAGTGATGAAGAGAAGGGAGAATGTCAGGGCACAAAGGCAGGTGGAAGAGGAAATGATGTGGGGTCTTGGCCAAAATTTTCTGGCTGCTCCGAGTCAGCCGTTCTTCTCTTTGGCTACTGTAGGTGTTATAAATGCGGCCTCAGTGGGCTGAGACCATTTGGATCCTTCGCGAGAGAAGATGCTACCAGCAAGTGAAGACAGAATTCGCAAAATGTATTGTTAGATCAGATGCGTGGTAAATGAATGCAATTAAATTAAATTGGGCAGAAACAAATAGGTAGACTGAAAGTCTGACCTTGCATGGCCATGTGAGGTGTGTGAGGTCACAGTCCCCCAGAAATCAAGACTCTGGGTTTTCTTTCGAGATTTCATCACTTTGGATGTCACTTCAAGCAGGAGTTTTCAGAGGAAGCATTAAATTGGCGGTGCCTTGGAAGTGGCCAGCCTGCAGCTACGGGCATCACCTACTGATCAGGCAGGAGTTGCTGCAGGCACAGGTGGAAATTTTGTTCCTTTCTGTGTCATTTTTCACCCATTTTTCACAACCAGTCCAAGTAAATACTAAAATCTGTTCTGGAGTGACGCAAGCTGCACTGTTAACTTTGGTAAATGAGATATGCTCTTACTCTGCTTTGATTTTTAACCCAAACTTGTAATCTGTGTGGTATTTTAAGATGTCAGTTTTGTGACAAAAATTTAATTTTTAGCCAAAGTTTTCCTGAAAGTGTTTGGATTTTGCTGAGGTTTTCTTGGAGTCAATTGGTAACAAATACTGGGGTTTTTAGCAGGTTTATGGTAATATGTAATCAGCTGGCAAGTGAATCGCAGAGGCTCCTGCTGGTGTCCTGCTAAGCACAGACACATTACATTGTACCGCTGACGTTTTAAGTAGGTCCAGGTTTCTCTCCAGCAAGACAGTGCCACTAGCTGCCAAGGCTATGATCTGCTCTTGGTTTTATCTGTCCATTAGAGTTGTCTTCTGCCTTTGAGTTGTAAGACAGCATAAATCATGCTCCAGTTCTCAGACACCACCCGCTCTGCTGCAGAACAGCATTCCTCGATGGTTTTTTAATTTTTCTGCAGAACATGTGGGATATTGTTGTCATCCCGCTCTCGGCTGCCCTTTCCCTCCCACTACAGACCTTTCCTCTGGGTCGGCAAATTGGTATCAACCCATCTTCCTTAAAAACAAATTTGAAATTTTTGTTGCTTTTGGCTTCAAATGAGGCCCTGTGATCATGTGCTACATAATCTTCTGGGATTGTCCCATAATACCGTGTGTTTTGCTGAAAGACACCACTTCTGTTTCTGTATTTTCAGTAGTCAGCATGGATTCACCAAGAGGAAATCATGCCTGACCAATCTGATAGCTTTCTACGATGACATGACTGGCTGGGTAGATGAAGGGAGAGCCATGGATTTTGTCTACCTAGACTTCAGCAAGGCTTTCGACACCGTCTCCCATAATATCCTCCTAGGGAAGCTCAGGAGGTGTGGG
>Ga0181612_110349_pt1 | contig 14377 bp, 7 predicted proteins | sample HoacroProtozoa21_FD_119630 | JGI IMG/M metagenome (GOLD analysis project Ga0181612, IMG submission 119630) | Hoatzin crop microbial communities from Cojedes, Venezuel. Combined Assembly of Gp0051906, Gp0051904, Gp0051908 | reverse complement strand
GGTGACTCCACCACTTCCCTGGGCAGCCTGTTCCAATGCTTTACAACTTTCAGTACAGAAATTTTTCCTAATATCCAATCTAAACCTCCCCTGACGCAGCTTTAGGCCATAAATGTCAAATATAGTTCTCGATGATGATGGTAAAAAAAATCAACAGTGGCAAGGATGACCAGTAATTCCAGCTACTTACAGTGTCTGCTTCCTATCTATTAGCCCTACTCCGCATTCTCCCCAGTCTGTTTCCTTACTTTACAGAAGTCTGTCTTGTTAACTCCCGTGTAGGTAGCTGGAACAGATGTAGCACTGATGGACAGGGTAAGCGGTATTGTTGGCTGTTCTGGAAGTTTTACACGTCCCTGCATTTCCATGACGTTCTATGAGAAGTGTTCCTGTGTCTTGATGAACATTTCAAGGTTTCTCTAAAAATACCTGTGTTGAGCAATATCTATACATCCAGCGCATATAGAAACACTGTAAATGTAAAGTAGGCTCCATATGGTTCATGCAGGTTGTTCACTGTTACTCAGTATGGTGATTTCTTTTTGTGGGATAATAATGGGGGCAAGATCTGCTCATTTTGTGGTGTTTCACATATTTCTCTCCCTCTTTTCCCTGCCTCCATGATGCGTGCTTTAGATCCAGTTACAAATTATGAACAATTGGCTTTACCCCTGGAAGGGTGACTTTGAGGATGGTTCTTATTATCCCTGCAGCGGATTGATTTAGGTTGTTTACAGCCTCTTTGTCATTGCTGTTGTTGGGTTTTTTTCCCCTGGTGACATAATGTGTTTGTAGGCTGTCGTTATGCAATGTTTCACATCTATAGAAGGCATCCCTATTTTCACACATAGTTATGGAAGTGTAATGGGTAATATAATAAGCAATTTCCTCCTCTGGTGCAGTCAAGTACTAGCTCATACAACTTAAGTGTCGGGGGAGGATAGAACAGGATTTGGAACTGGATTCTAGGGCAACGCTGCTTGATTTTGTATAGGGTTTGTTTTTTTTTTTATTGCTTTTTATACCATGTGATAGTCTCTAGCTTAGCTATCTTCAGCAGCACAATGCAGCATGCCCTTGAAACAGTACTGTTACATTCAGAGAGTGCTCTGTCTGGGATAGCTTTCATTGCTGAGAAACTTCTGTTGTTCCTGTATAGTGCCACAGTTTGATGATGTGCATTGAATGGTCCAATTGGTACTGCATAGTGCATTTTTTCACTACCATGGGCTACCACTAACACAAGAAAGCTAATCTGCATTCTCTATACTCTTACTCCGCTAGGTACTAATCATATTCAAGGTGTGGGCTTTGTGGGGTGCAGAGACCTGAGAGATTTCATTGTAAAGATCTAGAAGGCAGACCAGGGTCAGTAACCCTGATCTTCAAAGGGAATGAGGCCTTCCACCTGGAGGTGAAAGATGATCTTTTCAGGAGTTTATTCTGTTTGGTAATATAGCCCATGGTTTTGTAGTGAGCACCTACCCAAACTAAGGGCCACGGTATCATCTTTTAGTCCATAGGCAGAGCGGTGTTCTCAAACCTTGTTTATGTGATTTCCAAATAGACTTTGAAAAATGTATGCGCAGTCTCCTTTCACACCAAACTGCTATGCTGTAGAGCACACAAGTTTTTCCATTTGTGGTGAGTGAATATACGAGAGTATTGTGGGTTTAGATTTACTCTTTTTTTTTTTAAACTCAGTACCAGAATGCATTCAGATACTGTAGTGATTGGGATAGAGTAAGCATTTTTGTAGCATAAGCAAGAATGTGGTTTGGCAAGCACAGACTGTTTCAGAACACTTACCAGTGCCTGAAAAAAACTTTGGAGCAAACAGAAATCTTTTGAGTATTGTTTTGAATAGATGTGCTGTCCTGGATCACACTTGACGTGCAGAGTATGGACAGTATGTTAAGATGACATTCAATGTAACTTTGTTGTCCAAGTCAGGTAAGTCAAAAGAATGGAATCTGCATTTTTAACCATTACAATTGTGACAAGTCTTCTTTTGTTTACCTTTTATCTGACTTAATATGGCTTTCCATGTATCTTTTTCATTCAGACAATGTATTGGAAGCTTCACAGGACTCTGAGAGAATATGAATGAGCTGAACCCTATTAGATTGCATATTTTAAAGGTATTTTCCTATGCGTTTTAAGAGTCATTGCAACATGATAATTTGTCTACCTTGAAAGCAACTCTCCCTTCCCAAGTACGTAGAAGGAAATAATATATTTTCAGAAAAGCCATGAGAAACGTATTAAAAATAGTCTTTAGCATCAGGCACATCAGTACAGAATTCATTTGTGAGCAGAACGGTCTAGAGAATAAAGGACTACTGGCAGTGTTCTTCCTATTTGTTCTTTCACCCGTCAAGAGATACGTATTCGTACATTGATAATAATGATGCTTTATTCCTAAATCACTTTATAATTTCCAGGTGCTGCACAGATTTTAATTAGTGTCTCACCTTGCTTCCAGTCAGCTCATTCTCACTGAGTCAGAACACATTATTCCTTGGTATGCAGTGTTTCAGCATAATCAACTTTCAGCTTGCAAACAGTCTAAAATCTGTTCTTTCTAGCGTACAAGCAGTTCTTAAGACTTACACATGGCAAGGTCACTTGCATTTGAATAATTATGATATAATTTGAAAATATAATTACCATCTGGGCAGTAAAACCATTTCCATCATTATCGGTCAAATGGCAAATTTCTAAGATACACTTAATTTCTGTGTCTCATTCCTTTTTCAGCTCTGCTTTAATTTTCATAAATTGAGTCTTGTATTTTAGTTGCATAGGAAGAAAAAGGTGCTGGAAATGAACGAAGTACATGGTGGTTTTTTTCCCCTTCTGCAGTTCGTTTCCGCATAGACGTCTTTTCATGATCTTTTCTCCATCCGCAAACCTGCCAATGAAGACATGAAGTAGGGTGCTTGCAAGAGTATGTGTTCAGTCACTTAGCTATTAGATGAGGCTGATCCCAATGCAATGTAGTAGGGGTTAAAACTTCGGGTTGATATAAAATGTTTTTGGGAGTTTGTTTAGCCGTGTTTTATCTGTTGTTGATGTTGGAATCTTGATAACTTAAGAAAGCCTAGAATTTGAAGGTGAACATGTCAAGCAATTATTTTCTTATTATGATAGAGTTCTTGGTCATGTTTGACAACTTGAATATTTTGCATACTTGATCATGTTTTGCCAGCAGCAAACATAAATCAGAGATACTGATTTATGCTTACCTTTCGACTGACGAAGTGCTGTCAGTAAAACATTCTCCTCTTTCATCTTGGCCCTTTTTCTCTCTCACACGTGCATGCAAAAATTCACATGGAGTTAGCTCAGTGATAGCTGGGGGGGTGCAGGCCTTGCTGTGCTCCTTAGTGCTCTGGTAAGTCCAGTACCATGTTACCTGGCAGTAAGCTGTTAAGTGTTCCTCAGAAATGGAATCAGGGTAGTATTGTAAAATCCTGCCCAAGGCTTACTGGTTTCCTGCCAAAGCGTGAGATATGGCGAGTATTGAGCCAGGGATGCTGGATATTGTGTTGAGGGTGATAGAATTGCACTGTCCGAGTCACGATGTTGTCCTAGTTTCTGACCTTTTTGAGAGGCAGAGATGGGATAGCTGAGTACTTTGCACAAAGTGCTAAATCAGTCTGTGTGATTTAGATTTGGTGACTGGTAATCCTAAGGGAGTTTGGTTTTTGAGAGAGTCCTCTAGGCGTAGTAACTAAGAGAGAAATTTGCAACATGGAAAATGTTGGAAAAAATACTGTGGCTGTGCAGTCCAGGAGCCTGTGAGAAACAAAAAGTGGTGAGTGTTAGTCACTACTCGTTTGAAAAGAGCGTGAATGTATAAATGGAAACCATCTTGGATCACTGTAAAAGGTTTGGGTTCTACGTGTTATGTAAGTACGTGCCTGATGTTAAGCATGTACATACTGTCCCAATTAAGCAAGACAGGTCTATGCCTAACATGGGATCATAGAATCATTAAGGTTAGAAAAGACCTGTAAGATCACCAAGTCCAACCGTCAACCCAACACCACCATGCCTACTAACTCATGTCCCGAAGTGCCACATCTAGATGTTTTTTGAGCACCTCCAGAGATGGTGACTCCACCACTTCTCTGGGTAGCCTGTTCCAATGCTTTACAACTGCTTCAGTTAAAGAAATTTTTCCTAATATCCAATCTAAACCTTCCCTGATGAAAGTTGAGGTCATTTTCTCTCATCCTATTGCCAGTTACTTGGGAGAAGAAGAAATCAAAATATTTATTACAAAATCCAAAACATGCAATATACAACTGTCAGATATGATAGAAATAAATTTTAAAATATACATAATTTTCTTAAAGTAAGATCCCATTCCAAAGCTTTCTCTTCCCCTCTCTGTACACAACTGACGAATTGTGGATGCTTACCCAAATCCATTACGCTAATTTCCCTGGGTTGCAATTACACACTTTTGGTAAAATAGGATTCCTTCTGTACTGCATCCTTTTCTTAAGGTTCTATTGATATCTTCCTTTTTTAAAAAAAATATCTTTTACTTATTTAGTACCTTTGATATCACCCCATGTTGTGCGCTGTCCTAATAACTTTAGAAATTCTAAGAGCCCTTTGGTAGACTAACTGTTATATGTTACACTTGACTCAACTCTTCGGAAATCATTATGTATTGAAAGACAAACACTTTCCTTTCTGAAGAAGCAATGAGCTACTTTCATTGTAAAGCCTCTCTGTATACAGAATTCTGCTGGACCATGTGAATGGACAAGCATACTTGAATTAAATTTGGAAAGGGAGTTAATGCATACTGCTAACTCCTGACTGAGTCCAGAGAAAAAGGCTATGTTTATACTTCAAAATAAAAGAGGGTCAGGGACCAAACCCTGTCTAAGACCTCACATGGAAATGACTGGCTTTCACCAACAATGCCTAGAGCACACTGTCAAAGAGTTAAGACAAGCTGGATGCATTCGCACTTATTCCATTCAGCTTGGATCTCCCTTGGATCCCAAAAGAAGCACACACATCCTTTAGACACTACTTTGTGCATGTTTTTTCCATGTAAAATGTTTCTAATAATGTGAGGGTATGTTGCAGTTCAAGAGTGGTATGTTTATGGCATGAAACTGAAATTATATGCCACATGCACAGTCTACTGAGGTAGTTTTAGAAGACTATGTTGCACTACGGGAACCAAATCCTGTTCCAATCATACTCCCACTTGAAAATTGCCATTTGCAGTTGTTACCTCCTGATCAGAACTTTAGCCATGTTTCTGGGAGCACTTGATGACAGGAGCAAAATTATGTACAGCAATTAAGCTAACACTGGGTGAGTACTGTGGATTATCAGTGCTTGAACTTCCATCATGACTTTGTCAAAACTATGGATGTGGCCAACAACAGTAGATGATTTTTGTTTTATAATGAACTTGCAGACATCAGGCTTTGACAGTTATCATAACTTCACTGTACATTTTTAAGTAGTGATGCCCCATCTATTTTAGCAGACGAACATGACTCCTTATGCAGCAACACCTTCAGAAGAAATTTATGTTAGATGCAATTTTCATGCAATAAAGCTAGACACTTTTATTTTCAGTATTAGCTATCTTTAAGAATACATGAGTGTGTAAGCATTTCACTCATCAGAGTCATTTACTGGGAAAATTATTCTGCCTCAGTTGGGTGTGTTAGCTGTTAAGCACTCCACTGAGTGCTCTTTAGTAATTGTCTCTCACTGACTTTTATTTGAAGTATGGCACATTAAAAACTTAATTAAATATCAATGAGTAGATCCTCTGTATTTCAGGGTTGTCTTTTTCCCCACTTTAGGTTAGTGTTATAGCCACTGAACTGTAAAACAAAAGTGGGAATCAGTCCATGTAACCTGATCAGCATTGGAACATATGTGTCTAGGTCTGTCTAGCCTTGTAGTCATCTGAAGCACACCTAAGCTACATTAAGAAAGATTAGATATAGAGTGTGTCAACTGCTGGTGGCCAAGTCTTAATATGTGTGTAATGAAAAGAGGCATGCAGCTGACTAAGATGTCCTGGATTTTATTTTTCAGGTTTACAAAATACATATGTTTCTAGATTAGATTTACTGAAAGCTTAGACACTTACTTTAGTTGGCCTGGATTGCCTCTATGCCAAATTAGGTGCACTAGATTTCATTCTCAGTATCTTGGCTCTAACGCTGCCTTCTATTTGGAATCAAAATCTAAAAGTGGTCTTGCTTGCTTTCTGCAAAATGACCATGAACTGACCCTTAATACTGAATTTAAATGTGCTAATCTTATTCTCAATCAACTTTAAATAACAAAATGGTATGAAAAAGCAATTAACATAAATTAAAATATAAATTTTGAACAGCCAGCTCTTAAAAAAATTCTAATCAGACACCTACTGACTCAGGATCTAATCCTGCAGCCATTAAAGTCAGGTCATATATTATTTTAATTTCTTCTAGCTAGCTTGCTCGTTTCTAGTTCTTATAATGGCATATATCACTGCAGCATCTAAGTGTCACTGAGGAAATAGTAACTGCTCTAACAACTGGCCAGCGATCCAATTTTTCTCTTTACTGCTCTTTAGGCAGTTAGAACTGTGGATATATTTTTATTTATTATATTTTAAACCACGTCATACCTCTTTCTTTTTCTCATCTTTTGTTTTAACTCCTCTTCCATTCCTCAGTGCCATCTTCAATAATATTTGAAGAAGTTTACATTTTAATTGAAACAGTATTAAATTTTGGCTTATTTTAGTCTGGTCAGATAAAGCTTTGGTCCTGTTGTCGAGAAAGTTTTGTATCACAGTTTATTTAACTTCCCCATAATCGTCAGGCTGACAGCTCCTGCAGAAAACATCTGTAAATACAAATCAACATTATGAGGACGGACTTACTCTATGAGATATCTTAGGCATCAGAGATCAACAGAAATTAATTTTGAAGGTGGCTGATATGGTAGGACTGTTTCAGAAGTCACCACATTAAACAGTATTCTGGAAGGAGAGGGCAGTGATTTTTATTTATATATATATATATATATACACACACACACACATATGTATAAGGAGATGCCTACATTCTGAATATGTTTAATGTTTTGTTGTTATGGTGCTGATACCACAAAGCCAAATATTAACAACATTCCAGGACAATGACAAAATATAAAGATGTATTACTACTACGATAGGATGGAAGGGTATATTTTATTAGCCACTACTGAAAGGAATTATTAATTCTCAGTGAAGACTCATCTGTCAGTCTTGTCTGAAAGAACATAGGAAATGAAAGAAAATAGGTAGCTCACTGGATATCCACAACTTGTAAGACTTTTTATTAACAAATTAAATGGGACGTAACTGGTGGAAGATAATACCAAAGACGTATACCAAAGAAGATGCAAAAGATAAGAGAAAGACACAAACTAGAAAAGATTTCAGGTTAGTTTAAGGAGACTAAAACAAATGGGCTGCTCAACCACCAAAATACGTACATTTTATATGTACTAATTAAGACCAGTGACACCTTGAATCTTCTGTTTATGTACATTGCACTATTCACAGCACAATTTACATTCTTACAGCTGTTACCAAAAGCCATTCTTAGTCCATTACTTTAATTAATCTATGCTCATTATCAGGATGGCAGTCTTTCTGTGAACAGAAAGTCAGAGGAGAAGATGTATCATTATTGAAGTTTTTAGAGCAATTTGCAGGAAACAGAAACATTAAATATTTTGTACACCTAGTGAAGTTATTTGATCTGTAACAATAACAGTGACATCTCCAGATACAACCTTGAAATAAATACTTGAAGGCTTGCAAATTTGGTGCATAACAGAAAATGTCATTCACACTAACCAGCTGCTTTCTCACTTCTTAGTAAATTAAGGGGTGTTACCTAGAACATACGGTTTTATGATGATCTAAACATTCTTCCAAGATTATGAAAAAATACCTCTTGTTAGAAAAGAAATATGTAATTACAGTAACTTATTAAAAATTGAAGTGGGAAAAAAGACAGCTATACAGGTGTGGTTTAAAATCAGTGTATTCTGTTGAAGAAAGCCTGCACAATCTACTTGACAAAGGGTCTGCAGTTGTCTCTCTCGCTCTTCCTCTCTCTGTGTATGTTGTATAACTATATAAGATATATAGCATGAAAAGATATGTTGTGTATAACTATTTTCTTATGGTGAAAATATATATACTTTACTGTTATTCTATCAAAAAACTTAAGTACATACCCCAAAACTACATCAAATCCGAATTAAAATTAAAAATGTAATAAGTAACCACAGGGAAACTTGTGACAGGAATCTTTAGTATTTCTGAACATATATATTACAGCTCCCAAAAATTAATTCTAGGTGTTGTACTTCTAAAAAAAATCTATAAACCCATGGATATCCCCCAATGAAGTAACAAATGATGATCACATTTCTCCAGTAACCAAATAGTTCTAAAAAATACACATCAAAATATTTACATTATCTGACATATAAGAAAGGACAATGAAAAGCAAAGAGGAGGGCAGAAAGAACTGCAGAACTCCAAGACGGCAGGATGTAGCAGGTATATTTTGCCTTATTTTTTGTTAAAGAAGCAATCAAGCAGTCCTCTTCAGCTTTTTTATTTCCTATCAACAGAACACTGAAAACAAGCTTTAAGAAGTATTTATTTTCTTCCCAAATATAGCAATAATATGTACCTACCACCCCTTTGTCTAAAATATTTCTAATTCTTTCTCTCAGTGATCACATGATGAGAGTTTAAAAAAATGGACTAGAATTTGATTAGAATCCAGTCTGTTTAAAATCTACAGTTGTTATGGTGGAAGAGCTTAACATTGCCCTCTATAGGATTCATTCTTGGACTGGATTAAGTGATATTTTGGATGTGTTGATATATTTAATATGTTTTTTGATCTGGAAGGATGGGTATTGCAATTGTAACATAACCATCAATAATAATCTTCAAAAGGAGGTAGCAATGTAAGTTACTGGGTAATACTGTGAAAACAAAGCTAAAGTGGATACATATCAAGTAATCAATATTTTTAAGAATGGGAACAACTGATGTATATCAATCTGTTCTATACTAATAATAGGTATATTAGGCATCATTATGGAACACATAGAAACACTCAGAGCAGACTGGGGCCAAAGAGATATCAATTAAAAATAATACTGTAATTATGAATTATGCTGTAAAGATGCCATCTTCAGCATGTCACATAAATGAAAAAAAGTTACGGAAAATTTTCCATAAATGAAAAAAAAAAAAAAATTACAGCAAAGTCTGTCAGCATTGAATTCTGATGGTGGACACAATCGGTTGTGTGTCCACTGTCAGGTCATTAAAGTGACCAGATTTTAAATTGCCACCTAACATACGGAGTCTTCAGCATTCATTACATATTCAAAGCAACTTGGATTAATATTATGTAGTTTAAAGAGTAATGCATAATTCAAATGCTCCTTCTGACTTGGTCACTGCTCAGATCACAGATTTAATGTTTTGTTTAGTTAAGGACATAAATAGTGGTGTATTCCAGTAAACATAATTTTGCCATTAGTAGTTGAAGGCAGTAAACTTTGGACTGACCTGACTCTGCAGGGTCTCAGAACTTGTCTGAGTTTGTCCTGTCCTGGCTGGTTTTAGCTCATCAGTAAAGACAGTGGCCTTCAGAGAGCAATTAATCTCACCCTAAGGTAGACATTTACATTTGACCAGCTGATTCTTAGTTGCTTTTATTATGTTATTACAGATTTCCCCCACGTACTGTAGATGTTTCCCACTGCTCCCTTTCTGATTTGGCAGCCTGCCTGTGCCAATTGTCCTTGTGACAGTGTAACATAGCTGGTGTTGGAGACAGAGACCATCTAAATCCTTCCCAGGCAGACCTTGATGTTTCCTGATAAAAGAACAGAGAGAAACTGTAGGTAGCATGAACATAGTCTGAGCTCAGTCTACCTAAAAAACCAATACAGGTATGTATAAAGCCAGGTCTCGCAAATCTTCTCAACTTTTAAGCTCTTAGGATTTGCCAATTTAGAGAAGTGCAGATATGATCAGAAGGAATAGGAACACTTGCCTAAGCATAGAGCTTTAATATATCTTTAAACATGTCTTGGAGATATGCTGTATTTTTGCTATTTAACATGCATCTTTCCACACAAATCTTTATGTTCTGAGAAACATAAAAACATAATTTGTAGCATTTCATGTCTGTAAGATCATTACCCAAAAACAGAGGAAAAAAAAAAGGTAAGACAGTCTACAACAACTCAGAAAAGAAGCATAAAATACAAGAAGCAATATCAATTATTTAGGTGGATACAAATTTTATAGACATATATTTAGAAAGTTATAAGTAGATTTTACATGTAAAAGTAACAGTGCTGGATATACCACTAAACAGTACTAGATATTCAGGTATTTACTTGTTATGCTTGTTAACATTGCCTGTTTTATAAAGTATAATCCTGAACTCACTATAAATGAAGAAGCAGACATTAATACAGAAGTCAGTTATACACATGTACCTTATTATTCATAAAATTAACCCCTAAACTTTTCATAGTTAAGAGATGCACTTATGGAATAAAACTATTAAACACTTACAAAGGTATAATTTTAGTGAATAGGAAGAGTCTCCAGACACATAAATCTATGAGTCAGATCTTATTTGTCATAGCTCCATAGCTCTGCTGAAGTCAGTGGAATAATATTTTTCACTGAATGAAAATGTATTTCTAAATGGTTTTTTATTCTCTGTTATCATATCTGTTCCTTGATTTCTCAATTAAATTTGTAATTTTCTATTTTATTTCTAATTTTATAGAATTGTTCTGTGTGTGGTCTGAATTTTATTTAGCTATTTGCCATACAATACCTTCCAACAACAGCTATGTTTTTAAATATATGTGATGAGTTTTAGCTGTGATTCCCATTAAAGTCAATGAGAAATGCACTATTAGAATCCTCATTTGCCACTTTGAAAATTTATGAGCAAGAAACAAAATAAAAAAGTTCAGTGGCTACAAAAAGAGTCTTCGTTGTTAAACTCGCTCAGTATTCAGTGGCTCAGCTTGCTGAGCTGCAAACTGCATGCTTCACTGGACACTGTACTTTCATAATTGGCACTGCTGGTTATCTCTAAAACCATCATCTGCCAATTCATGGGTCCCAGGATAATATGGAATGGGCCTCAATGCACACAGTTGTTTTCAAATTAGGAAGGAAAACTCCAAGAAAGAGAAGGATACATCAATAATAACACCTTACAAAAAAAAAAAAAGGCAAAAAAAGAAAAAGCTCCATTCGTGTTCTGGGCATTGCTTTTAATCTCCAGACAGAAACAAGTCTGAGGATACTTTGAGCATACAATGATTTTTGCTTACTTGTCTGGAATGAGAAACACAGAATAACAAAAAACCAAGAAAAAAATCCCAAATATACATTTTTTTTTCTTAAAGGATATAATCACAAAAAGAGACAGTATGCTTGTACTGAGAACCATCTGAAAACATTGCTTGGCAAAGAAAGTACCCAACAAAGGATGTTCTCTGTTTTATAAGTAGGAGACATGAAGACAGAAGAATGCAAAATCTGAAGCCATTACAAGAGTCCAGTTACCAGCATTAGACTACAAAACACTCATACATTATTAAGTATCTCAGCTGTGGCATCTGAGTACTTCTCAATTCTCATTTCCACTGAAATAGAAATTTTACTTGTTAATCATTAAATAAGACAATAATTCTAAAAAAAAACCAAAAAAACCCCACCAAAATCCAAACATTTGTGAATATACTAAGTTCTGAGAAATAAAATCTCAGATATTCACCAAATACTTTATTTTGGAGGAATCTCTATGATATGCTAGTACTTCAGGGGTCTTAACTTGTGTGTACCATACAATAATTAATCTTAATTTTGATATAGTATGTCAAAAGGTGTTTGAGGGTTGAATATGTGAGGAAGAAGTGAAGAGACAGAAGGGAGAAGGCAGGTATCTGCAGTAACCTGCACATTTACAGCATGAGGGAGAGATATTGGAGTGAGTCTTAGAGAATATACTCTCTTTACTTTGAGACATTACCATATACATGCCCTCCTAGTGATTTACATTCCTCTTGTGGGTTGTGGTAAATAACCTTTTTGGCCAACTGTCTCTTTGGTACTTGTAAGCAATGACAACATTTCTGTTTGGGGAGTAAACGCAGGGCTGAGCCAATAGAGTTTCAGATTTTCTCCATCATCACTTGTCCCACCATCAAGTGTCTTGCTGCTTCATTGACATCACCCTGATTCTGTGAGTTTGCATTTTTAGTTAGATAATTTTGTCAATACATTAGTGCAGGATTACTTAAGAATGTTAGCTGAACATTGAAACCTTATTCATTTTGGCCAGATAGCCCTAACTCCACAATAGTGTCAGGGCCCTGAGGGCACTCAGAGGCCTCACTGCCCCTGCCCACATCCCCGGGGCTGCTCCACCCTGCCCATGTCCCGGGAACTCATCGCAGCCCCTGGGACCATCAGCCACTGCTGCAGTGACACTGCAGCAGGGCCAGTCTCCAGCTGCTCACTGCCCTGACTGTCCTGGCTCTGGGCCCCACTGAGCCAGACCCACCCATGGGCCCATGTCCTGGCCTGGCCTTGGGCCATCACTGTCCCCAGGGAGATAACTGATGCTCAGGGCTAGGGCTGCTCCTGCTGCTCCCTGGTTGCCCTGCTCCTGTTCAATCCAGCCCACAGGGAACAGCTGCCCAGTGCAGCATCCTGGCAACAGGCATCTTGAAATTGCCCAGGTTCATGTGTGAATTATCCTGGGATATCATCCAGCAATGAACCACTTGCAATTTTGGCATATTTCATTTAGTTTTGGAAGTTACCCCTGCATGAATCATCCTCTGGGTGTCCCTATGCTTCTGCAGAACAGAAAGGCTCTTAGCCAAAGTGGGTCAGTTATTAAGATGTAGTCACAAAATTATCTTTCTCATTTTCTTTGAAACCCTTATGGACATATAAACGGTGTTAAATATACCTAGGATCTATATTATTAGATGGGATCTTAGTATCTCTATATCATACGCAAACTCCCTTACAGAATGCCTATAGCTTCTCAGGTGATGAAGTGCATCAAAATGAACAAAAATTATCATGGAATAAAGTGAAAGTCAAAAGGAGTTTCCAGTGGCGCATGTTTCCGGTAATAAATCTCTCTCTTGCTGGCTTCCCACTGAGTCTTCAAGCTTGCAAGCAGTTCCAAGTAAAAATTGTGTGCTACATGATGACAAGAACTCAACAGAATGAAATCCTAATAATTGCCATTGGCTTGGCTTCATTTGCTGCTTCCTCAGTGGCACCAACCTCTGTGCAAACTTCTTTGAACACAAATATATTCCTGTTGTTTTCTAGTTCAGAAGAAAATGACTAAGAGTATTCCACATATTCTGTTCTGTGTGTAAAACATGCAGCGATTTAGGGGATGCTGTGCAGTGTAGGTACCACGCAGCACGTGGTGAAGGCGCCGATTTCTATACTTCAAGCATCTCACATAAAACAGACAACAAAAGAGCTTCATCTATATCTATGAGATAATGTGAATAAATTCAATAGGCAGCACTTAGTAAAAATAAATCCTTGGAAATATAATGCAATATCCCAAGTGCGTAACTGTGAGTCGCCTAATACAATTATAACTCTATAACATGCCATTTCAGAGGCAAAAAATCATCATGCATGATGAAATAACAAACTTTGAGCATAGTGAGGATTTTTTAAATTGTGTCATTCCTTTCATTTCAATTTCTTCTTCAGATATAAGATAAGCTTTATATAGCCCTATCTTCAGTTTTTAATCTTCTAGGTAGTGTTAACATTGCCTCTCCAAGAAGGGATGAAATAGAACTGAGACCACTAATGTATAAGAATCTCTTTCCTTCTTCTTCAAACACAAGGGACAATACACTTTTAGGTTACAGTGATATAGCTTTCGTCAGTATAATTCCTCATTATTCATGACATTTTGTCCATTACAGCATGAGATTCCTCAGAAGATAGAAATAATCATCCAGAAGTAGAGTCTAACTAATTATATATAAAATATATCATATTATATTATATTTATTATATTATGTTATATTATGTTATGTTATATTATATTATATGATATCATATTATATCATATATTATTATACCACAAAATATTTCTTCACTGGAAGAGTAGTCAAGCATTGGAACAGGCTGCCCAGGGACTCACCATCCCTGGAGTTGTTCAAAAAACATGTAGATATGGCACTTCAGGACATGGTTTAGCAGGCATGGTGGTGATGG
>Ga0181612_172443_pt1 | contig 14379 bp, 5 predicted proteins | sample HoacroProtozoa21_FD_119630 | JGI IMG/M metagenome (GOLD analysis project Ga0181612, IMG submission 119630) | Hoatzin crop microbial communities from Cojedes, Venezuel. Combined Assembly of Gp0051906, Gp0051904, Gp0051908 | reverse complement strand
TTAGTGGAAGAGGGTCCTTACTTCAGCTACAGAGTTAAAACTGTGCTTCCTCTTCAGGTGCTTTTTTAACATTTTTGCTGATGAGGCAGTTTTTATTCTACTGAACTGCCATTTGCTTCCTTCTTTTTCTATTGTCATACAGTGTATGTGAGATGCAGTAAGAAGGTCACTGAACTTGGGCAAAACATTTTCCCCTACTCAATTACTGTCACTTCACTCTGAATCTGATAATAGTACTTTACAACTGAGTGTGTATATCTCAAAAGAGAGTAGAACTACAAAACAATTGATTTCTTGTCTAGATCCAAAATAAATGTATGTGACATCTTATTTTCAGTTATCTGTCTTCTTTATTAATGTATACAGTAAGGTTCTGCTTTGAAAACTGACTTTAAAGAAGCCCCATTGAATTGCAGGTTAAATGGCTCCTAGTAACACCACATCAAACATGATCATTGTTTAGAACCAGTATTTTTTTCCCTTTTGCAGGTCAAGAAATTCACACTAACTTCTTAAAAGCAGACTGGCTTGTTTTTTTCTTCTTGTTCATACAAAATGTGTCCTATCAGAGGTGTACTTCAGATTGAGCTAACATGAGTACAATCAAAGAGATGTTCTAAGATGAAAAATTATTACCCTTATTGATTTTACAGACTGATAGTTTGGAGAAGATCCAAGATTTTTTGTCTGCTACTTGTCTGCTGGATGAATAATTTATTTCTGAAAATTTCTATATGGTTATGCATAACTAAAATTACAGGAGTTTTAACAAATGCACTGGGTTTATTTAATATACTAATAGGATAAGGTGGTGGTTTATTAAGTTCATAACACCATGCATTTTTGATATGCCATGCTGTTATTGTATTGACTCCCTCTGCATCAACCTCCACCAGCTCCATAATGGGAAGATGGAATAACCACGGGAAGTCAATGACAAGAGATAAAGCAAAGCTGCAAAGCTGGAGCACCATTTAGTTAAAAGCCATCATCACACCAAAGTTTTTTTCCCTTAGTATTTCAAGTTTATAGGATAATTCCTGCTATAAAGCATTCAAAATGGTCTATTTTATCATTCTGAAAATGTTAATCTAGGCTGGCTTGAAACTCTCAAAACCCAACCTGGAGACAGGCAGCTCACACCAGGAGCAAAGTCAGCTCATTTTACTTTATTTCTAGACATTACTGTGTGACTGCAAGCAAAATGATATAAAAATGGGATCTAAGAGCCAAATCCTGTTCCTCCACCTCCTCTGCCAGGTGTTGGTAGAGGACTGTTAGCTATTTGACTACACCAGGGGGGTGGGTGGGCACTGTGTGCCCGAGCTCTCTAACCAGGCGCACATGGCAGTGGTAGTTGTGCAACAGGTAGTGCAGGGCAGACGGGAGTGAGAGAGGCCGGCGCATCTCCAAGAAACCATTTTCTTTAGGAGAGGAGAGCCAAGGTGGTGCTGGAGCTCACAACCCTCATCTCGTCACGTGGGACTCCCCAGTGAGGGTCCACGTAGCTGTGCCGTATGCTGCAGCAGGTTCTCACATTCCCATAGTGCATTTTTTAAATCAGATGCCTAAGAAGGCATCTTTGCCTTTGCAGTCTGTAAGAGTTTCATGGGATACAATGGTATTTTGCAATTAATGCACAGATCAAGGCCGTTCAAGGGCTTTCTCAGTGGGAAATGGTTCTTTGTATTTTTTTTTTATTGTTTGCAGATCAACATTAAGCACTGAAATTAGTTTTTTAAAGCATATACGTAATTTTGCCTTGTTCATCTTTTCCTGCCAACACCAAGTAAAACACTGAAGTCCCCCTCCACATCTCATTATTAGTCCCCAGAAATCTTTTCCTTCCCCTTTCTGATTTATGTGTGGCCTTATAAAACAAGTGAGCTTCTGAGTCAAAAAGTAATCCATTCTTAACTATGTCCTTCAGTTTCCTGAATGCTAATTGACCCGCATAAGCCTAATCATGTGGTTCCTTTAATGGGGAGCTGTTGTTTTTCTGTTAGTAAAATATAGGGTGGCACGATGCTATTGTTCTGCATGCAGAGCTCCTACTTAAAATCTGTAGTTTGCACAAAAATCAATAGTAGAATATGTTAACAGCCATTAGGATATTACATGCAGAGCAGCTGCAGATATTTCATCACATACTCACAATCTTCTTTAGAATTTACTAAATATACTGAATCTGAAAAAGGAATCCCTGTATAACAAGACCAGTGACTGACAACATACCCGTGCTGGTGTCCCAATTTGCCTGCATACCATAACCCAGCTGTGCACCATTTTGAACACTTCTAAACTGCTTCTGCGATTCAGACACTGTGTCCCACTTTCTCTTTTTTCCTCTATGCAGTCACATTAAGGAAGGAAATCTACCAGCGTTGCTAAAGATTTATATCTACAGCTACAACTAGAGTGTTCCTTCAGGCACAGCCTAGGCACGGAGCAGTAGGTGAGCAGCAGCACCCCCAGGAATAACCTTGGGGGTACCAGCGTGCGTACCTGCCTGTTGGAAACTCAGAGCCGCGAGGGCTGCCCCTTCGCCCTGAGGGAGAGTGCACATTTACAACTTGCCCTTAACGTGGATGACTTGCAGCGCTTTCTGTGCTAGCACATCTCTGCTGCTGGGCGCGCGGACAGAAACAAACTCTTCCTCCCTTGTAATTCTTATATGCTTGGTGCCCACTTGCTCATTGCAGTTGGAGCATCAGGGGCATGTAGCCCCCCCCCCCAAAAAAAAAAACCCTTGTGAAATACCCTAGAGTTTTCTTTCAAATATTCAAGATATAGAAGCCATTTAAAACAATTCATCCAATTATTTAGCTCTCTTTCAAGGGATTAACAACTCCAGAATTAAGCCCCATAATGGATTATGAATTGTAAGGTTTCCTTTTTTTTTTAAGATATTCTTCCTGGGGAGGAAGATAGGGGTTCTTTCCTCAGATTTATGAGCAAAGGAAGTTATTTCTGGAAGTGCTCTATAAAAAGTTGTTAGGTTTATGTGTACTAAAATACATTCTTTCAAATGGGGAAGGGAGCTACTCTGCATATTAGTACCTTGCTGACATCCTCAACACACCCTAAGAGTCAAACATTACGGTATGTATGAAATTGGAGAAATGCCACAGAAGCCAGAGCTCTAGCATGCATAAATGATTCTGTTGTGCTTAGGTATTTAAAGCCTGCTTGTCAGGGACAGTATTCATTTGGGGATCTTTTCTGGCTATTCATCATTGTGAATAGCAGTCCAGTTCTTTCAGTGTTTTTTAAATTATGTCAGGCATTCAGAAATCCTGCTAAGTGCAACAAGATTATTACATATACTACTAATTCTGACTGACATGGAGAAGCCAGTATTTTTCATGTTAGTGCTTATGTTCAGATGATCCAGTTTCATCTTCATTTCTGTTTAAGGTAATCAAGACCATAAAAGAATCCATTACTGCCTCCTCTATAAGTTTAGAGTCTTCATTATTTTGTGTACCCTGAAGTAACTCCGAAGCACCCTGGGTTTCCTTTATTCACCCACACTAAATATTTGAATGTGCTAGGACAAAGGAAGGATATAAAAATGAAAAAAACAAGCCTGCCTCTCTCAGACATGTTTGTTCAATGTCTCCTCCTAGCCTGTGTAGATTGAGTTGCATCTGCCCATTGAATTACAGCGTAATTTAATCAGTATAACCTTCTCTTTTATCAGTGTTTCTACTATCTGCTCCCTGCAGAAAGCCTGGCTTGATGGCTGAGTGGTTTTAGATCTTACCTTCTTCCCTTTAACTTGCATTATGCTACTAAGAACATAATTGTTGCACTACGTTAGTGCAAAAGTCCTCCTAGATCAATTTCCCATGTCTGATGCCAAAGGAAGGAGCTGGCTAAAGGGCATATGCAAAATGGTCCTTCCCTTAGCGTGATCTTTCCAGCCTCTTTTTTAAGGCCTTTGGATTGTATCTGTCATGGGGGGAGGTAAGGTCTGCAGCTAAACTTGCAGTCAAGGCACAGGCTGTTAAGGCCACAGAAACAGGTGAAGCATCTATCTATCTCCTTCTGCTGCTGGCCCGGCCACTCAGGCTTCCTGCCACGCACAAGGAAGGGCAGAAGGGACACTGCCTGAAGCCACGACTCCTTCCAGCCTGAAGAAAGGAGACAGCCAGGGTTAGGCAGGGATCTGGGAAGGACCTCTGCATTGCACGTTATTGTCACAGCCCATCTCCAACCCGCCTGCAGCCATGTGACACCAGCACCCTCTTCCAGGCCGTACAACCTTTCCTAAGGCCTTGCCCTATTGCATCCTTTGTATCTCAAAGTCTAACTGTATCTGCAAAGCCTGAAGATCCGTAACAATACGGTTGGTTGGTGTAGGATTTACCTTCTCCCTTCAAGGCCTTCCAAGGCACCAAGAGATGCCTGTAATATCTCCTCAGCCACTGAGCCAGCCTTGCCGCGAGCGTGGCAGAGAACTCATTTAGGAACTACAAAGATACAGGGATGCTAGAAATGGCCATCTAGCGTAAGTTATACTAGGATTCAGTCACCTTGCTTCCTTATCTTTAGGGAGCTGTCAAATCTTTGTGCAAAGTGCCTGGTTTCCCCTAATAGGGTCTCTCAAATACTGGCGTGTAATTTATCCAGGCTTGGTACTCTCTCTGCTTTTAATAGCTCTAATTGCTCAGTTATCTGCCCCAGTGCATTGGGAAAGCCATTTAGTATGCTACTTCCTTCCACCCCAGGAAATTTATCTCTGCTTCTGTGATGTTATCTTCTGCTTCCTTAGAAAATACAAAAAGGAATTACGCTGCACTAGAATCACATTAAGATTTTCCATAAACTCTCTTCCTGGCTCCTGTGTAGCTAACCTTTCCTATGCTTGCAGAGGTTTGGCAATTCTGGTTTTCTTTCTAAGTAATTAAGGATATTCTAAAGAATAGTTAGCAAACTATGACTGTCAGCATCCAATGCACATCAAGTATAAGTCCAGGTATGGGCAACCATTTTGAGTAGAGCTTGACAAACAGGACGTCTATGAAAAGAAAGTGCCATTTTGCTATAGCCTGAAATGATTTGAATTTTTGCTGTTGTGTCTATTAATAGCTATCTTTTTAACCGTCTATCCATGAATACTGCGTAACTCGCAGAAGGAGTGAGTTAAGTTTCTTTGCAATAGTGGTTTGGTTCCTACTTTTTTATTCACCCATGATTAGGTAACTGAAAAAAACAGCCTCTTATTTCCCACATACAGACAGAAAAATAAAGGATTTTCTTTGACAGCTATCAGTGCCCCAACTATATTCCCTACAAACTTATTTCTAGGTGGACAAGTTGTGATTATAGGAAAAAAAAAACAAAAAAAACAACAAACCTGTAATCCAGATTACAGCTAAATTCAATGAGACGGAAGCCACTGGTAAGTACATAGAATATGCTGCACTGCCTCAAAATAAAGGGGCACGTTATTTTCCAAAACACAGGTTTATCCAGTTCTGCCTGTTATTTGAACAAATACTCAACCATATTAGCAGAACTATAATTTTGCATTACATTTAAAGAGTAAAAATTAATCTTTAACATATCTGTAGAATGCTGTGATTTCATAAAGCTGTAAATTCTTTGTTAACTCATAATTTTTGCTGCTTTATAAAAGAGCCCATTGCAACTGCATCTGCAGTTTTCTAACAGGCTTACATTTGGAATGAAAAGAAACTTGCTTTTGGGAACAATAAATATTGCTAGTTGAGAAAAAGCAGGAGTACTGTACCCTGTCAAAATGATTGAATGATGCTCTGAAGTCATTCATTTGTTCCTGGGTGATACCCTTGGCATCTCTTGTGAGGATCTGAGTCTCAACCTCATTGATAGTTCGAGCAATGGTGGTAAGTAGGAGCTCCCATCCAACACGGATGTGCTATGAGAGAGAAAATACTGATTTATTAAAGAATCAAATATATTCTTCTAAGAGTATAAAAACTACAGTAAGCAAAAAAACCAGGTCTAAATATGTGATACCTTTTCCACACCACTAACTCTGTATTATGACCAAGGATCACTAAAAATAAAAACGGCCTTCAGCAAAATATGGAACTGGTTTCTAAATAGGTACTTCTTCACTACAAGTAAAAATAAGTGAAAATAAAACAAGTCTTATGAGATTATCAGAAAGTCCACCAAATTCCATCCTCTGTTGCAGTCTCTTCAGATCAGAGAAGGCAGTTACATGGCAGACAAGGGCAGAATAAACTAACAAGTACAAAAGGGAGTAAATGGCTACCTCCATAGTATAGTTTGTGTGCTTGTTGTCAAACACCAGGGCTTCTTGTATAAGCTGGTGGTCTCCTTCCAGTTTGTCAATGTTGTGTTTATAATTAATGATATTGTGCTCATATTGCTTCAGCTGATTCATCTGGTCCTCCAAAGGCCCCGTCATTTCAATAGAGCTGCGGGCGATTTCCTGTCAAAAGAAACAAGGACACCCCCCAACCCCGCAAAATTTAAGCTTCAGATTTGCTAACTTCACCAACATTCACACAAATATATAATATTTTCATACTAAGAAGCAATAGTAATGAAACCTTCATGCAGTGGAGACAATAAATTTTACTGTAGAAAACACATTTCAAAAGAGATGTGGCACACTTGTTTCTGGAATGAGTATTGAGATCCCAGTGGTCCTGGTATCGTTCCTTTACAGAGAGCAGAAGCTAAATAGTAACTGTTTAGTGATTGATTTTTCAAAGCTACGTCTCCTGCTCACCATCAAGATACCACGTGTACAAGCTTCTACAGTTTTAAAAACCACCTTAACAGGTGCTAAATACTTCAGGTTCCAACAGCTGGTGAACTGTCATGGAGATCGCCATTGTCCTATATAAAAAATTATTAACACTTTGTTCATCAGCTTCTGCGTGAGGGTCTGACGCTCACCTCCATCTTGGTCTGGATCCATGGCCCAATGACATTGGCCTGAGCAGCAAACTGGCGACGCAGGCGCTCGTTGGCGTGCTGACGGGCGAGTTCCTCCTGCAAGGATTGATCCCTCTGAGGCACCAGCTGCTTCACCTGTTACAGTGGGAAAGCACTACGTGTGAGTAGGGACAACCGAATTGTTTAAAAACAAATGGAACAAATAAGTCTACAGTTAGTTATTTTTCTTATTGGTCTGAAGGTTGATATCAGAAGGACAAGCCAGAAACACGATCACTATTTTATTTACCAATTCTGTGGTAATGTAAGAAATTGCTGACATGGTCTTGGGCAGCCTGACCCAAGAGACTGACATGGAGAGGGAAGAAATTCTCACCTCTGACTGGATTCAAGTTCAAGATAATTATTTAACTCCAACTGCTATTAGAGCAGTTATTTTGGTTTTCTTCAGAAACACGAGTGATTTTTCAATCTCTGGGTAATTGTTCTAAGAACAGTTGGTGCAAAACACATTTTCTTCGAGCACAGCCATTATGGTAGGATAACATGAGACACATTCTGTCCATCACATATATCTGAAGGTCTCCAATACATTGCAAATGTTTTTTTCTTGCTTACCCTTCTGGATTGCCCTGGAAGATTCTGAATTTAGTCCTTATTGCTTGGTTTTTATAACCCAGTGAGGGTGTGTTCTTGTCTGTGTAAATTCACGTATTTGGTAAATTCATACATTCTACACAATAATTTACCTTCAGCATATTATCTGTCTTGGTTCCTAATGAAAAACTTTGTGTGATTGCTCTACAAGCCTTTCTTTAATCCTTCCCCAGAAATTTTTAAACGTAATTGCCAATTTCATGTAATTGGACAGAACATTAATGGTCCCAAAGATGCTAATTTTTTACATTTGTGAAAAGCAGCAGCTGGGTAGAAGAGACACATGAACTACTATTTATACTGAGAGAAAGAATATGATCATTTTCTGTTCTTTTTATGGCACCCCCAGGCCCATCAGCTGGCCAGCCACCAGGTCTGCACTAGCCTCAACGCATGCTGCTCTTGCCTCGCCAAAAAGCCAAAAAGGACATCGGCAATATTGAGTCATGGGAGTAAGGGATATTGTGAAGCGAGGCTAGCAAACATAAGGGAGAGCATAAGATACTGTAGAAAGTTCATTCTGGCATCTGATGATCTACAATAATTTACAGATTTATTGTAATGTTCTCTGAATATTCTCATAATCCCAAACTAGAATACTATGTTACAATGTCCTTTATGTATTTAGCATATATTACCTTTTCCCACTTGCTACGAATCTCTTCCACAGTAACAGTGCTGTAAGGATTGCTTGCGCTTATTCTCATGCTGTAACTCTGAATAACTTTTTCAACTTCATTCTGGATTGACAGTATGGCCTGTCTTTCACCATCTGCCTCTGGCAAAGTAGCTTTAAATTGATCATGTGCAGTGATTAAACTCTAAAAGCAGAAACAGAGAAGGAAAGCATGAAAACCTTAATGTTTCTTCCAACATCTGCAAGATCTGCTGTAAATAAGCACAGCCCCCTCTCAGCCTTCCAAACACCCCATCCACATGCATCTGTAGATACAGGAAATAATACATCCAGACACATTCGTGAAACAGCCCTCATTGACTTTATCAGGACCATTGCTTCTTCCATGATCTCTGGAATATGCTTTCATACCAACCAAGAACCCTATTTATAACAGAGCAGGCATTGCCTGTCACAAAGAAGATTTCAAGACAGGAAATGTTTTTTTTCTTATATGTGTTCTACTCCCCAAGAAGGAAAAGCTTCCTTTCTTGTCTTCCCTATGATTGTAAGCCAAAAACCAGACAACCATTTACCTGAATTTCCTCTATGCTGTGAACAATAAACATGTCCTGTAGGTCTTCCATAGCACCTTCCATCCAGTTGTTGAAAGGAGCAGCTCTTTTGGCAAACTCCAGGTGAAGCTGATCAATTGTTTCGAGCAATTTCTCCGTCCTCTGTACAGGTTGGGAAAGGTACATTCCTTTGTTACCAGGGAAAGACCTACCTCCACACATACCCCCACGCACGCACAAAGTCATGCCTCATCTTTTCAAAAGCAATTGATTGTGTTGTTGACTGATTTCACCACCTGCTTTAAGGATTCTCACTCAAGGCAACAGGACTAATTGCAGTAAAGATACTCTCGTATCCAACATGTTAAAAAGGGTGTGTGCCTTTGAAGGGTTAACAGGTGAAATGACTTTTTCACTACTGATATTTTAAGTATCTTTGTTATTCTAATCTATCTGCAAATCAATTAAAACCTGCTAATCTTGCTGTTGTAATTTCTTATAGGTATAAAAAGGAAGAGTTAGACATACGTTTTCCACGCTGGCACGCATGTGTGTGACCTCCTCTTTTCTTAAGGAACAAGATCTTGGAAAGTATCTCAGTGCTTGGGAATACACTACCAAAAATTAACCCAGTGCTGGCTGTTATACTGTACCTCACCTGGTGAAGCTCAGACAAGTATGAAAAGGTGAGCAACTAAGGGCTTTTGTTATCCTTGCTGGACTTCAAACTCCCAAAGACTGGTGCTATAAACCGCAAACCATTTGTTGCTGCTTTAGGACTGTCCTTGGCAGCTGAGCACTGTCAAGTCTGCTCTGAGCAATTTAATCTGTTTGCAAATAAAACCACATCAAAATGAAATTGAGATCTGAGGAAAGCGTTTACTGCTGTTTGGATTCCGAAATGGATGCTCAATGGCACTGTTTCCAGATCGAAAACAAATGGTTCATTCCTCCCTGCCTGCCTGAGCTGTGCTGCTGATCATTGCTACGTGGCTTACCTCCAATGCCTCTCTCCTTTTCTGAGTAAGTGTTCCCAGGCTGTCCCATTGGTCACATATCTTTTGGCATCTATCATTGACACTTGCAGCATCATGGTAGTCCAGTTCACTAAGAAAGAGTGAAGAGAAAAATCTGTGTGACTTTCTGAAAGACAGGAGCAGGTGCATTGTCCACACTCTTCTGCTGGTCCTCAGTAATTCTTCCCCTCTTTTTTGCAACATTGCTCCTCCAGGTAAGCACGTGTTGCAGTACAGACGTGTGATCTAGGCATTCAGCATTTCAAGAAGCACAGCACAGGAACAGGATCAAATTCCTCTGTTGTAAGAAAAATCAAGTATCCATCTGTGACATCCAGGTATTAAAGACAATTAAAGTGTCTACCCATCTCTTTGTCTCAGCTATTTCTGTGGCACAAGCAATTTGATCTCGTGAAGACCAGAATGCTTCAGTCTAGGACTTTATTAAGTTTCTGGAGATTGGTACAGTTTTAAATTAATTGGCCTGATATATATGTTTAATTTTAAATAATCCAGTGATCCTTTCCAGCCTCATACACTCTGCAATCATTTAACTGAGAAACAGACTTCAGGTTGCATTCAAAGCATAATCCCTCTCTCCCAGGCCTGGCAATACTAATAGGGGCTGCCCAGATCTGGGGCACAGAGGACAATTTTCATCTTTCTCTCCAGAAACTCCTCACAGAGCTACACCCTAGAATTGGCTGGTTCAGAGAACAGCAATCTCCAGACCCATATATGCCACCAGCATGAATGAGCACTCCCACAAAGGATGTAGCAGTTAGCACTGCCTTTTCACCTGCTTAATAGGCTTGTATTATCCTGACAGAAAGCAACTTACTATTCCGCCTTAGACTGGAATAACTTTTTAAGGCTCCGTCCTGTGACTCTGCACTGATCTGTCTCAAATTGATTTTTTTATCTCAGTGGCAGATAATCCCCTTGGTTCTGCTGCAGCCATCATAACCATGATAAAATACATGTGTTTGGCACTTCGGAAGCTCACTTTTACTAGTGTATCATCATCCATTGAATATAGCTCTTGGCTGCTCCTTGAGGACACTTTGCCCAGTACTAAACATTGCAGTGATTGTGATTATGTGACAGCATGGCAATATGAAGCTAAGATTTACTTTAAGGCTTGAACAAGACATTAAATGCAGATAGAATTTGTTCCCTGCTTTTGAACATTCTTCTCCAGGCAATTGGCAAGGGGAACGTACAGATCACTTCCACCAGTAACTCAGAGAATCACAGAGGACAAAATGAGAACAGAGGAAGCTTCCCTCCGTGAAGCTACACTGTAGGCCAGGGGCAGTGTTCATGCTTCCTCCCCCAAGCTCAGCCAGAGCAATCTGCTTTGGGATACAGCTGACAAGAATGCGAGCCATTCTGTTTAAAAGAGGCTTCAGACGTGCTGCAATCAATCAACTGTTCAAAGTGAAGAATGGTAAAACAAGTAAAACCAAAATGCCATAACAATTTTTAAAAATAACAAAACCAACCCAAAATTGTGAAAGTAGAACTCTTACATGTAACGAAAATGCTGCCAGCAAGTCATACTACACAAGGGCCCCTTAACTTGAAAACTTGCTTCCTCCTCTAGAGTAAGCCTTTTTGTTAGCCTTCAAGGGATGCAACAAAAGCCATCTATCCATTAAGAAGTTCTCCATTTTGAGTTAGAAGCATGGAGTTTTGGATGAAACAGGTTAAGATATATTTTGCTGCTATGAGTTTTTGGCTAGAAGTTGGGTTTTTTTCATTATCGCATATTGAGATTATTAGATGATGTTTCTGTGTGAGCTGTGAGCTCACTCAGTGGATGGGATGTGGAGATTTGCACTCTGGTCTCTTTTTGCATACCAAATCTAATATACCAGAATATGGACAAGGTATTTTTGAGGATACTCCAGGTCACATCCCTGAGAGTACTGCAAATTTTACGTTTGCTTCAACGGATCACTTATCTCCTTTTGTTGATTAGGATATGGGCAGGTGTCTTTCCATGCAAGTGAGGGACTGATTGTACCAGTTCTGGTCAAAGTCCTGGAAGGTAATGTGCAGCATTCCTCCACCAGCTCTGCCAGGGAGGTTCAGTCATTCCCCATAAGATCTCTGCTATCCTATTTCTTCCAGGGATATGTGCTCTGGACAAACAGGTAGGAGAATAATATTATCAAAAAAACTTTTGAAAAGGGCACCCATGGGTCAAAAATCGTAAGTTAGATCCCCAAGTGGCAATAAACTGTGTAGCTCCACTGCCCTTCTGGGCCTGCTGTAGTTCACTTCGAATAAGCATACTGTATGTGTCAAAGACCATTTTTCTGCCCAAAGCAGGAAGAGAGGAAGAAATAACAACTCACAGGAGATTATTTTCTTGGAAATAAAACACGGGTGTATATTCCTTGTCCTATTAATTTTTGTATCTCTCAACAGTGAAGCTGCGAAGAGACCAGATGTCACTTTTGTAAAAAGAAGTTTTGCTTGTCATGCTTACGCAGAGCACTGCTGCACATGTGTTACAGAGCTTCCAAGAGAACAGTCATTTCTACTCATTTGGTTATTTGGAATCTACAGCCTTTGGAATTTAAAAATCATTAAGCTATTCCTATTGATCTTACAAGTAATTCAATCTTATCTGTAAAGAATTAAAAATTCAGTCAGATTTTGTCCTGCTCCAGAGAAGCACTGAAGTATGAGCTCACTTTAGGAACAGTGACAGTGTCACAAAAATAACCCGCTGAGCAACATGCTTTAGCACTGCTTCAGAACTAGGCTCATGTTAATCATGCATGTAAGCACAATTTGAGCCCAGGTTTCCAGCAGCAAAAAAGACTCTCCAAATCAGTGTTACAGATAGCGGTCTTCTTGGTTGCAAAGAAGTTGCTGTACTAGAAGTGATGGATATGCAAGGACTATACTCCAAAAATTTTATCTTGATGATTGAAAACATTGAATTGAGCACAGAAGACCATAAATGAATACAGCACGTCACAGTACAGCTCACTCAGGTTCTGTTTAGCATTTGCTATGTCATAAACGGCAAATCCCATTTCAGAAATGCCTTTTTTCCAGCTTTGCATATAGCTCTATCCAAGGCTCTTCATGCCTCGTTGCCAAGGATTTCTCAGTCCATACAGGCTAGAACACAACAATCTTGTAGCAGCATCCTGGCTGGAATCCCCTGCTTGCACCCACGCACAAATCATTTATCTAAACAGCACCAATCAACAAGATTGTAGCAATAGTTCTAACCTTAAGCACACAGTGGACTGAGCTGCTGCAGCAGAAAATGCTAGGACAGACAGGAAAATGTAGAGTTCAAGGTCACACAGCAAGTGTTCTCCTTTGAAATAGCAACATTAGGCAGCCAAGAGATTGGCTAAAACAAAACATGGAGGTGTACTGACTTGGAATGGTGATTGTCATCACACAGATGATGAAGATTTCTACAACAGCCTGATCCAGTGACAAAAAAAAACATGGAAAAAAATACCCATGTTAACTTCAACAGGCTTTAGATCAGGTGCCAACACATTGACATTAGTCAATCCTTCTTCAAAAATACGGAGAAAGAAATTAGCGTTTTTGTCGATAATTTCATTTTGTGAGGAATTATGTGTAAATAATTAATAATAAACAATATTTAAATAGAAGCTGTCCATTTGCTTGCAGCTAATGATAAAACTTCACCTTTCTGACCTTTCATTCAGTGTTCTCCAAGGGCATTAAGCTTAACTGAGCTACTCAGGCTCAGTGAAAAATCAGGCAGTGACAGCCCCATTGTATGGAGAAGCAGAGAAGTCAAAGCAGAGCATCTCTAGAAGCAACGGGTTTTCAGCACCTTTGCAGCCCAGGCCACAAATAACTGGTTTAACCTCACACAGCAAATTACTGAAACAACTGAGAAGAGACAATCCTAAAATAGACAGGATACAGTGTTCACTGGCCTCACCAGAGGTAAAGGACACAGGGTTCGAAACGCTGGTAAGCAGATGTTGTGCTATGTATACGGCATTCCCAAAGTTTCTGATCACTTGTAAAGCCCAAGCTGAATTAGCAATGATCAGGTGTTTCAGAAACTTTCTCTAGTATAAAGAGGAACACATAACTACACAACAGAGCTCGAGGCATGGCAGAAGGTGTTGCATAAGCTCCCATAATCAGTGAAATCTCCATTCTCTGTGTCTTTCAGACTTTTTTCACACTAACTGAAAACTAGTACTTACTCTGCCCACTGCGCTTTCCTTTTCCTCCTTTAAGTAAGCTTGAAAAATAGGATTTTTCTTGTAAATCCATTTGAACTATACAATTACTGTAATTGCTGCTGCTATCCAAGTATGAACTACATTTTTAGACAACTGTTTTTTAAATTGTTAATGAATGTGGAGCTCTTTATGAGTCATGGTCCTTCACGAAGTGAAAAGAGGGCATGTTTTTAACACCCAATTTTTGAGCAGTAACTGTTTTGCCTACTCAAGAAGGTGAGAAACTGAAACTTGGAGAGCTGAAGCTCAAAGCAGGAATCTGAGAATTCTGATCTTGGCTCCTGTTTCGACCACTACCACACATTTGTTCCTGTTGGCTTTATAGA